>Ga0315281_10007936_pt1 | contig 14856 bp, 10 predicted proteins | sample YL17G07_0_MG_FD_204540 | JGI IMG/M metagenome (GOLD analysis project Ga0315281, IMG submission 204540) | Sediment microbial communities from Yellowstone Lake, YNP, Wyoming, USA - YL17G07_0 | ecosystem: Environmental > Aquatic > Freshwater > Lake > Sediment | place: USA: Wyoming | collected...
GGAGATCGTCTCGATCTTGCTCCCGAGGGAATATCCGAAGATCACCACGAAAAGCGTCGTCATGATCACCGGTGGCGCGATCGTCTGCCCCGCCAACCTCATGAAACGGTAATACTCCCGCTCGATGAGACTGAAGAAACCCCGGGCTTGAGATGTCGTGGGACGTTCATTCATCATTTATTATTCTCTCGTCTTCGTGAATGGATTTCCCGGTCACCTTGAGAAAAACTTCTTCCAAGCTCCCGCGATGAACCTCGATATCTCCGACGTCGAAACCCGCAAGCTCCTTCTGTCTCTCCCCTTTCACCACAAAGTAACGTTCACAGTGCCGGCTCATGAGTTCCTGAGGCGATCCGACCGCCACAACGCGTCCTCCCTCGATAATCCCCACCCGCTCGCAAAGGGCCTCGGCCTCGTCGATATAATGAGTGGTGAGGATGATCGTCGTTCGATCCCGGTTAAGGTCCCGCAGATAGGCCCACAATTCATAGCGCTGCTCGACGTCCACTCCGGCCGTCGGCTCGTCCAAGATCAGGATCTTCGGATACGTCATCATCGAGCGCGCCACGAGCACGCGCCGCTGCATGCCGCCGGACAATTTCCAAAATTCGTCCTCCGCCTTGTCCGCCAATTGAAATTGCTCCATCAATTCCCCGGCGCGCCGTCTCGCATCGCGCCGGGCAAATCCGAAAAATCCTCCTTGGAACTCGAGAATTCTGCGGACGGTGAAATAACGGTCGACGTTGATCTCCTGTGGCGAAAGCCCGATCAGGGCCTTGGTCTTGAGGGGCTCTTCGCGCACGTTTTTTCCGAATACGCGGATCGCTCCGGCCTGCAAGCGGGCCAATCCAACGATCGCCTTGATCAGCGTCGTCTTCCCCGCACCGTTCGGACCGAGGAGGCCGAAAAATTCCCCTTCGGGAATTTCCAAGCTCACGCCCCTGAGCGCCTTCACGCTCGGATAGGATTTTTCGACGTCTTGAATCGAGATCGCGTTCATTTCTGTACTTTGTTCCCTCTCTCCCGTATTCTCTGTCAAGCGGTACCGGAGGCTGTCATGAAAAGAATTTTCTTTGGTTTTCTGGCGGTCATCGCGCTTTTCCCGTTCTCTCACTTCCTCCGCGCCGACGACGGCCGTCTCCAGGTCGTCGAATACAAAGACCGAGGCGTCGTCCTCCTCTTTGATCCGAACACCAAACATCTCTGGGAATGCAACTTCAAGTCCGTCGATCGCTCGAATCCCCGCGTTCGTGACTGTCTCCCCCGTGAGGATTCCTCCCAGGGATCGGCCCCGTCCTCCGGGGAGGGCGGCCTCATCTCCGTGGACTCGGAGCCGAAAGGCGCCGAGGTCTATATCGATTCCGAATATCGGGGAACGACACCGCTGCAAGGCCTTCGAGTCTCCTCGGGCAATGTCCCTCTCTCGCTCGCAAAGGACGGCTTCCTTCGTCAGAGCCTCAAACTCGTCATGAAGTCCGGAGAGCGGCGAAATCTCGGAACCATCAAGCTGACCAGCATGTATGGGGAGATCTACCTCAACAGCATGCCCCCGAGGGCGTCCGTCACGTTCGACGGCGACCGCATCAAGGCGAGGACTCCATTGACCATCCGGCGCATCCCTCGGGACAAGGTCCATGTCATCCGTCTGGACCTCGACGGTTATCGCGGCTGGGAGAGGTCCGTGGACCTCGAAGACAAGGATAAGAAAAAATACGATGTCCAGTTGGAGAAACAGTAACACAAAATCGAGGCTCTGGATGGTGGCGACGGCTGTCTTCCTCGTCATCGCCGTCTCGCTGGCCGTTATTCTCCGGCGCGTTTCGCTCGCCAAAACCCAAACGCCTCAACGCGGCTCCATCGTGGAAGCGGTCTACGGCATAGGAACGGTGACCGCCTCGAAGACCTTTCAGTTGAAACTCGGAGTGACGGCGACCATCAAAGCCCTCTTTGTGAAAGAAGGCGACGCCGTCGAGGAGGGTTCGCCCCTGTTGGATTTGGATGTGGGCGCCACATTTCGCGCGCCTTTTGGCGGAACCATCACCGCCGTTCCCTACAAAGTCGGCGAATCCGTCTTTCCTCAAGCCCCCATCGTCACGTTGGTCAATCTGGTGGATCGTTATATTGTCGTTTCTCTGGAACAGCAGGGAGCCCTGCGCGTCCGGGCCGGCCAAAGCGTTCATCTGAGTTTTGAAAGCATCCGCGGCAATAAATTTACCGGACATGTGAGGTCGATTTTCCCGAACGGCGGAGAGTTTTTCGTCTACATCGACGTCGACCAATTTCCGCCGGAAATCCTCCCCGGCATGACCGCCGACGTGGCGATTGAAATCGCGCGCCGGGACAACGCCTTGCTCGTCCCCGTGTCCTCGGTCTCCTCGGGATCGGTCGTGGTGGTTCGAAACGGCATCCGGCGCAAGATTCCCGTGGAAATCGGAACGGTCGACGGGGAAATGGCCGAGGTCGTTTCCGGAGATCTCCGTCCGGACGATCGCGTCGTCGCGCGAGGTCCCTAGACATGCTCTTTCTGGCACTTCGTTATCTTTTGAGCCGCCGCCGGCAGACCTTCCTCACCATGCTCGGCATTTTGCTCGGGACCGCCGGTTACGTCGTCATCTCCGGAATCATGCTCGGCTTCCGGCTCTTCATCATCGATCAGCTCATCAACAACGACGCCCATATCCGCATCTCCTCACGCGAAGAGCCCATTACGGAACACTCTCTCGATCAGGATTTTTTCGGAGACGCCCGGCACGTCTTTTGGATCTCGCCGCCGTCGGGACGACGGGACAACCCACAAATTGAATATGCCCAGGGCTGGTTCGATCGCTTGGACGGCGATCCGCGGGTCTTGGCCTATTCGCCTCAGTTCAACGTTCAAGCCCTATTCCGGCGGGCCAAGATCTCCCAGACGGCACGCCTGATCGGCTGCGATCCCGCCAAGCAGGAACGCATCACCGACATTCAAAGATACATGCTCAACGGAAAATTTTCGGACATCGGACAGAGCGGCAACCGGATCGTCGTCGGCGACGGCCTTTTGCAAAATCTCGGCGCGCGCGTCTCCGAAAATGTCCTCATCTCCGTCGGCAAGGGCAACGTGGTGCCGTTCAAGATCGTGGGGGTCTTTCACATCGGAATGAAGACCATCGACGAAACCACCGCTTTCGGGTCGCTGAACGACGTTCAGAAAGCGAATCTCACGCCGAGCCAGATTTCGGATATCGCGGTCCGTCTGGCGGACGTCGGCGAGGCCCTGCCTTTGGCGCAATCTTGGGCCTCGACGAGCCGGGATAAGGTTCAGAGCTGGGATCAGGCGAACTCCGGAATGCTCTCCGTCTTCAAGACGCAAGACATCGTGAGAAACTCGATGACACTGACGATCCTCGTCGTCGCCGGATTCGGCATCTACAACATCCTCAACATGATGGTGAATCAGAAGAAACGCGAAATCGCGATCCTGAGATCCATCGGGTACGAAGCGCGCGATATCATCCTGCTCTTTTTGGTCCAGGGATTGATTCTCGGGGCCACGGGAGGCCTGACGGGCATGGCGTTGGGATTTGCCATTTGCAAATATTTGGGCACGATCACCGTCGATCCCGGCCGTTTGATCGGCGGCGGCGGAAGCATGATGATCTCGTATCTTCCCTCGATCTACGCCAACGGTTTTCTCCTGGCCTTCGGTTCCGCAGTATTGGCCAGCCTCTTTCCGGCGCGTTCGGCGGCAAAACTCCTGCCCATCGAGATCATCCGATCGGAGGGGACGTGAGCATCATCGCGCAAAAGCTCGTCAAGACTTTCGGCGAACCTCCGACGACCGCGTTGCACGGCGTGGACGTCAACCTGCAAGACGGCGAATTTGTCGCTATCACGGGCCGTTCCGGATCGGGCAAGAGCACCCTCCTCTATCTCTTGAGCACTCTCGACGTGCCGACCTCCGGCGAGCTTGAGATTTCGGGCCAAAACATCAGCGACATGACCTCCGAGGAGGTTCACCGTTTCCGCAATCTGATGATGGGTTTCGTCTTTCAGTTTCACTATCTTCTCCCCGAACTCACGGCCTTGGAAAATACCCTCATGCCGGCCTTGAAGACAGGCCGCCGCGAAGAAAGACGCCCCTTCGCCGTCTCCTTGCTGGAGCGTTTCGGTCTGGGCGACAAGACGCATCGGCGGCCAGGACAGCTCTCCGGCGGCGAGCAGCAGAGGGTCTCCATAGCCCGTGCCCTCGTCATGGAACCCCGCTATCTCTTCGCGGACGAACCGACCGGAAATCTCGATACCGCGAGCGGCGACATCGTCATGAGGATTCTTGGGGGCATCAATCGTGAAAAAAAGACGACGGTCGTGATCGTCACCCACGACCCGGATTACGCGGCCTTTGCGCAACGGCAAATCCATCTCGTGGACGGCACGATAGCCTCTCAATAGAGTGGATAGGCACCCCTTGCGCTGAGGACATCGCGGGCCTCCTCGACGGAGTGCGCGGGCTTCCGGCATGCATGATTTTCGCAAACGTAAAGAGTGGATTCCATATCCTGAGGGACTTTGCCCTCAAGTAACGGGATCTCCTTTTCCCGCCCGGCGCGATCGGCGAGGGCGAGCACCTTATTCGGCAGGAACTGGGCGTGGATCTTGCGAAGCATCTCACGAACCTTGGGATCGTCCTTGGCGCCCGACACGACGATCTCCTTCGAGGCATCCGTCGCGTAATCGAGGGCCATGAGGAGGGCCGGCGAGGCCTGGGGATGGCTTGAGACGAAATCGCCAAAGACCTTCATGATTGTCCGGGCCTTTTTTTGGAATGCGTCGTTTGAAGTGAATCCGTAGAGCCTGAGGAGATTCAGAGCCGCGACGGAATTTCCTGAAGGCACGGCCCCGTCATAGATGTCTTTCGAATGGGCGATGAGCGTCGCGTCTTTGGTATCCGTGTTGGCATCCGTGAAGAAATAGCCCCCGTCTTTGACGTCCCAAAAAAGCTCATCGGAACGCTTCTGCAGCGCCAAGGCCGCCTGAAACCAGCGTACATCAAAATCCGTTTCGTAGAGGTCCAAGAGTCCCTGGATCAGAAAGGCATAGTCGTCCAGGGAAGCGGAAAATCGGACGTCTCCGTCCCGATAACGCCTTTGAAGATTCTTTCCGTTCCACATGGTCTTGAGAAGAAAATCCGCCGCCTTCCGCGCCGCCGCGAGATATTTGTCCCCGTCGGCGCCCAGGACTTGCGCCGCATAGGACATCGAACCGATCATGAGCCCGTTCCACGACGCGATCACCTTATCGTCTTTCAGCGGCTGAATGCGGGTATTGCGATGGGCCAGAAGTTTTCTCATCGCGCCCGCTAGGGGTTCTTCATAGCGAAAGGCCCACGGCGTCCCCATATCCATATTGAGGATCGTTTTGCTTTCCCAATTTCCGGCGGCGTGAACGCGAAACACGTCCGTCACCTTCTTGAATTCCGGCGGCGTCAGAAGTTTTTGCAGCTCGACCTCCGTCCAGACGTAGCATTTTCCCTCTTCGCCTTCGCTGTCGGCATCCTCGGCGGAATAGAAACCGCCCTCGGGCGCCGTCATCACGCGCAGCACGTAATCGAGCGTCTCACGCGCGACGCCCGACCACATGGGATTCGAGTCGATCTGGTAAGCCTCGAGATAGGATTTCGCCAAGAGGGCGTTGTCGTAGAGCATCTTTTCGAAATGAGGCACAAGCCAGCGTTCGTCCGTGGAGTAGCGGTGAAAACCTCCACCGAGGTGATCGTAGATCCCGCCTCGCGCCATCTTTTCTAGGGTCAAGGCCGCCATCTGAAAGGCGCGCTGTTCTCCCGTCCGCCGATGGATGCGAAACAAGAGCGAAATCGCCTCACTCCGCGGAAACTTGGGAGCGCCGCCGAACCCGCCTTCCTGAGAGTCGAATAGGTCCAGGAAACTCGCGTAAGCATGCTTCAACGTCTCTACCGACAACTCACGATCTCCCGGTGAACTTCGATCCATCTTCTTGAGGGCGGCTCCGACCTCCCGGCCCGCCTCGATGAGTTTATTCCGATCCTGTTTCCAGATTTTTGCAATCTCGAGCAGGATGTCTTTGAATCCCGGACGTCCGAAACGGCTCTCGGGTGGAAAATACGTCCCGCCCCAAAACGGCTCCAGGTCGTGCGTTAGGAAGGCCGAGAGCGGCCATCCGCCCGATCCCGTCATGCCTTGTACGGCGTTCATGTAGATCTGGTCGATATCCGGACGCTCTTCGCGGTCGACCTTGATGCTCACGAAATGTTCGTTCATCGCGTGCGCGATGTCTTCGTTCTCGAATGACTCCCGCTCCATGACGTGACACCAGTGACAGGTCGAATAGCCGATCGATAAAAAGATCGGCTTGTCTTCCTTTTTCGCCTTTTCAAAGGCCTCGGGACCCCACGGATACCAATCCACCGGGTTGTGCGCGTGTTGGAGAAGATAGGGGCTTTTTTCTAAAATGAGTTTGTTCGTTAATTTTGAGTTCTCGAAAGACACAGTCCCCTCCGTGCGCGAATGAGATAGGCCTTGGAAGAGAAAGCATCAAAAGGCCATGATCTCAAGGCCCGAATTGGATGCGGCCATCCATATGAAGCTCCGGATGAATGATGGCCCCGGAAGCGTCGGTCACATTCCCATGACAATGTATGCAGTCTTGAACTCCAAGGATCTGCGGATGCAGAGGGTCCGGCGGAATCCCGTGACAGGAGCGACACCCGATGACGATCGCGGAATCGCCCCAGGCCGGCGACGGCGCACCCGCCAGCGGGGAGTGACAATAGACGATGCACGTCGCGTCTGCGCCAGACCAGAGCGGGGAGACGCCGGTCAATCGGGCCCGCGATGCGGTTCCAAACACGACGTCGGCCGGAAGCGAAGAATCGATATGGCCCGGAGACAGGACGGACGCGGGGACCTGATGGCAATCGCCGCAGTCCAAGGGGTTCGTTAATTTGGTGTTCAGATGGGCGCGGTGGGCCCGCGACCCCAGGGAGCCTTCCCAGTTCAGCATCTTGGGTGGATCGCTCTCGAGGTCATGACAGCTACGGCAGGTCAGGTCCGCCGGCGCGACGCCTTCCCGCCCGACCTGGACGGATCCGTTCACATGGAGGCCCGGAGCAATGATCGTCTTGGCCGCATCGACAACCTTACCGTGGCAAACGGTGCATCGTCCCTCGACGACTCCATGTCCGTGGATAGGGTGGCAGCTGGTGCAGGTCTTTTGCGAGCCGTCGACCTTTATCCAGTAGGGACTCGCCGACTGATGACAATAGACGGAGAGACAGGAGGCCCTCGTCCTCTCCCAAGAGGGAGAGAATCCCCCGGTGCGCGCCCGAGACCCGGTCGCAAAGGAGACCTCGGCGGGGAGCCCCGTATCGATGTGGTTTGGGGAAAAGACAGAAGACGGGACTTCGTGACACTCGCCGCAAGCGATCGGCGCCGCGATTCCCGTGCCGACCACGTGCGACTGATGGGCTGCGGGGCCAAAGCTGCCTGACCACGACAAGGCCTTCGGAGGAGTCGCCTCGAGATCGTGACACGAACTGCAGGTAACGGAGGCGGGATCAACACCTTCCCTCCCCACCTGGACCGATCCGTTGACGTGAAGCGAGGGATTGACGATCGTCTTTGAGGCATCGACGACCTTGCCGTGACAGACGGAGCACGTCGTCTCAACGACGTCATGACCGTGCGTCGCGTGACAGCTGGTGCAGGTTTTCTGAGAGCCGTCCCCCTTCGTCCAGACCGGCCTCCCCTCTTGGTGACAATAGACGGTGGAACACGAGGCGGTCATCCGGTCCCAGACCGGCCGAAATCCATCGTGGGTCGCAAGTCCGCCGAAGGCGACCTCGGCGGGCCGGTCCGCATCGATGTGTGTCGGTGAGTCGAAACGATCCGGAACCGTATGGCAGGTCTCGCAAGGAACGGGATCCGAGAGGGTCGTTTCGTACAAATGGGACTGGTGGGCGGCCGCTCCGAGCGATCCCTCCCAACGCAGGGCCCGCGGCGGGGCAGGATCCGCCCCCTGACCGTGGCAGGTCGTGCAGCCTTCTGGGGATTCCCCATGGCACTGGATGCAACTCTGAACCTTATCGCCGAATCCGACCGTCACCTTTCCGCCGCCGTAGGCACCCCCGACCTCCCCCGCATCACCGTGGCAGGAGCGACACGGTGCCATGTCCCAATTATTTTTTGCCAAGACCTCTCCGTGAAAGTCGGCGGCCTTCGGGTCCAGCCATCCCGGCGGGTGAATTCCCGAGATCCAGAACCTAGCCAACCGATCATGAACGACCCAATGGGTGAGGGCCGCCTTGTCTTCTGAACCCAAATAATTTCGATGGATCACGTCGGTCAACATCGTGAGGATACGGCTTCCCGGATCTCCGGCGATCGCATTCGGGATCTTGTCGGTTCCGCCGCCCAAGACGCCCGCGTATCCTTCTGGCGTTTTTCGAACATAGACGGAGAGATCGTAGTTGCCCCCCATCTGCCCCGGCCGGTGGCAGGACACGCAGTTTTTGTCCAAGATCGGCTTGATCGATTTGTAAATATGGTCCGGTGGATCTTCTTTCTCCTCCTTCTTCTCGTCACTGTCCGAACACCCCGCTATGAGTGCGGCGCCGCCGGCGATAAACCAAATAATGATTGGGATCGGCATGGAATGAAGGTCTCCCCTGCCGGCGACTTCGCTCCCTTCCGGCCACCGTTGCCATGATTAAGATCATAAGGACAAATCTTGACGACGTCCGACCTCGGCCCCAAGAGTATCCAATCGGAAGGCGATGATCATGGGAGACGGGGACGGAAAAAGTTCGGGTGCCGGATTTGGGTCCGTCGGCAACCTGACGGTCAGCGGTGGGGCGCAGCTGGGCCGCGGCGTCCTCGGCGGCGCCGCTGGTACGGAGCTCTACATCGGAAATCTTCCCGGCGGCTTCGATCTCAATCCCGTCTTCTTCGGCGATTATACGATCAGCGACTTGGAACATCCCGGCCGCCAGGACGCGGCGACCATTCCCAGGGACACCTACCTCCGCGTCGATCAGCGATACGTGACCCTCCGCGCCGGACGCATCCCCTTCATCGGTGGAAATATTCGAAATGTCGACGGGGCGGAAATCTTCCTCAAGCCGATTTCCAATATCCGCCTGGGCGGCTTCGTCGGCATGAGAAATGAAACCGCCCTGGCTCCCGACGGAGCCCTCATCCACCGCTATGGGGGACTCGCCTACGGCGTGAGCGGCGAAGGGGGCGTGGGGGGATTCAGCGCCCGCGTCTTCTATCAGGGGGTTCGGGACGGGGACATTCGGATGCGCGAGGATGTGGGCGGAAACGTCAACTGGCGAATCGTTCCGAACCTATCGGTCTACGCGCGGGTCATGGGAAGCCTTCTTTTGCATGAGTTGGAGGATGCCGAGGGCGGCATGAAGACGACCCTGGGTCCCGCAACCGTCTCCGGCTACGGCAAATGGAGCGACCCGAGCCTCCTTTATTTGGATGCCAACGACCCGTGGATGGTCTTTGCGAACCAACCCAACTGGCGGACGGGGGGCGATCTTGCGCTCCGCCTCGCCGGCGGCGCCTTTCTCCTCCATGCCGGCGGTTATCATGGTTCGCTCGTCGACTACGGGATCGATACGGGCGCCCAAGTCGGAAATAATCATTTCCTAAGAACCGACTTTTCCTACGCCAAGAACGCCACGGTCGCGGGCGGAGGAGACGCCGTTTCCAGTTGGTTGACGGGCGGTCTTCATTTTGATCGCGTGCAAGCCCTTGCCTCGGTCGGCTACGTTCAATCTCCCAATCGTTTAATGCCCCTCTACAGCCGCGGCGAAGCAGTTGGTTTTCTTCTAACCACCGACGTCCGCATCTCGAATTCATGGAAGGTCGGCGGAAGGTTCGACGGCACCTTCCCGACGGATCGCTCGCCGCAGTACACGGCCCTGCTTTTTCTGCAGTGGAAGCCGGGGACTGCCCGCCCTGCCGGGGCTTGGGGACGAGGCATCGGCGGTTGGCGGAATGCGACGGTCGTTCCATCCGGGTCTGCGAAAAAAGGAGACGTCTCTTGGGTCGTCTTTCCCGTGCAGGTGATCGATGCGGGGGACTATGGCGTGGACTTGCACAAGAATCACAAGTCCGTCGACTGCGTCGACTGTCATGAGGCCGTCGCAAAAAGCAAATCGGCCGCCGACAACCTCGCGATCGTCAACTGCAAGGGCTGTCACGACGACGGCCGCATGATCAAAGTGAGCATCCCGCCGCCTCATCTCAATTTTCCCCACCAGACCCACGTGACCGGCCAGAAGATCGAATGCAAGCGCTGCCACGACGGCTTGGAGGAGGCGGGCCTCGCCACGCGAGCCCATCTTCCGGGGATGAGCACGTGCACGTCCTGCCACGTCACCTGGAGGAACGAATGTTCCAAGTGCCATCCCTCCGGTCCCTCCGGACGGATGCAATCAATCTTTCCGGAAGGAAAATTGAGGCCGACCGGCAGTTACGGCATCGACGACAACCACGACGTCGATTTCCGAACGAACGGAGGCCATCGCTGGGTCGCGTCGATCCATCTCGATTATTGCCTTAACTGTCATGGGCTGAGCGTCTCAGGCCCCGGGGAACCCAAAGGGTGTCAGGAGTGCCACGATCCCTGGATACTCTCCACCAACCGGAAGCACCCGGCGGGATGGACGGCCTTGCATCCGGCTATGGCGCAAACCGATCCTTCGTCCTGCCGGACCTGTCACGGTCAAAGCTTCTGCACCGATTGCCACGCCTCGCAGGGTTTGGCCGGTGGAATTTCCGCCGTCGCGCCGCGAAGCTATCACCCGAGCGGATGGCTCAGCACCGCCGGAGGCGATCACGGCCGCCGTGCCGCCTTGGGTGCTACGGCCTGTTCGCCCTGCCACTCCGTGGAGCCGTCGGCCTCATCGGGGGGAATGGGGCAAGGAACCGCCTGCATCCGCTGTCATGAGACGTTTGCGAATCCCCATGGCAGCGGAATGTCGGGACGCCTCGGCAAGTTACAGAGCGTGAATCCGAGCCTCTGCACTAAATGCCACACGGGATCTGTTCATTAAGAAGGGCGAATGTTGCGGCGAAATCCTGTTAGACTTGGCGGGGGCCTTGCCTGTATAAGCTTCCCCCATGGCTTCCTTCACTCCCTGGCTCGTCGTCTTAATGTACATCGTTCCGATCATCGGAACCGTGGCCGCCATCCGCCGCCGTTCGAAGGCCGTTTGGTCGTTCGGCGACAGCATTCGCAGCCTCTTTCCTGACGACCGCTTCTATCGGAAAATCCGCGTTTGGTCGGAGCGCTATCGAAACTGGCGCACAACGCGTCCCGTCGCGCAGTATCTCAATCTCGAAAGCCTGAATCTCATCGCCGGACAAATCGAATACGCCTTCGGACATCTGCGTGATTACACCATCGGCACTTATATGATGGGCGCCTGGGTCGTCGATCTCACACTGATGGTATTCGGAGACCTCCACTTGAGAGGACCGCGCTTCCCCACCCTTTTCTATCACGGATTTTTCGCGCTCCTTTCGATTTGGACCTACCGCCGCCACGTGGCCGCGGGTCTGCAATTGACCGAATTCATGAGGGTCAATCCGCTCGTCCACCCGCAGGAATTCTTCGAGCATTACTATCGCCGACTGGGTCCTTCGAACATCCCGGTCCCGACACATGCCCAACGCACCGTCGACCCGACGAACATTTCCTATCATACGGGCAAGAAGTCCCAACAGAGTTACTGGCTGTTGTTGAAGGGTTTCTACGACACGGCGATTTTCGCGAGGAGCGCCCACAAGGCCCTCGACACGATCGGCCGCGAATACGGACGCGAGGTCTTCGACGTCATGGCCTCCCTCTGGGGCTCCCGCATGCTGCAACTCTTCCGCACGAGCATGTCGGTCGAAGGCGTCGACACGTTCCATAACTTGTCGGGGAAAATCATCTTGGTCTTCAATCATAAGAGCCATCTGGATTTCGTTTTTAATTTCTTTGCACTGAAATCCACTCGCCTCGCGAACGGCCGAGGCATCCGTCCCCGTTACATGGCCGCAAAAGACCACTTCGTGGACAACACACTCGTCTATAGCGGACTCGGAGTCGGCAAACTGATCGAGGCCAACGACATGATCTTTGTGGATCGCAAGGGACTGGGTAAAAACGCTGTCTTCGAGGCCTGCAAAAAGCTCGGCGAAAAGGACATCGAGATCGCGATGTATCCGCAAGGCTCGCGAGCGGTAGGAAACTTCGGGCCGAACGGCGAAAGCCTCGACGCGGGTTATTACACGACGGGCTCCGCTCGTTCCCTCAAGCAACCGCTCGGACACCTCAAGAAGGGCTGCGCGTTCTTGGCCGTTGATGCGGTCAGCGCACTCGCTGTGCCGGTCCATTTGGTCTTTATCGGCATCGACGGAACCGGCGACATCGTTCCAAAGCTTTCCTTCAAGGTTCAAACCGAAAAGTCGGTTAAATTTACCGTCGGCGGCGTCTTCACTCTGACTCCCGAAGATATCGCCGGCATCGAACGCCCCTCCGATGAAGGTCCCGAGAACGCCGCCCAAAAAAAGTACGCCGATCTCGTCAACCGCATCCAACACGAGATCAATCGGGGGCTACTGCATGCGCTCGGTCTCCACGATAAACTCAAGAACCGTTACTTCAAGGACATGCGTGACATGAAGCTGGTGGCCAAAGAGCGGGTCATGAAGATCACGCATCGTCTGAACACGCTGCCGCGCGATGAGGAATGTCTGGAGTTCGTGATCATCGACCGCATTTATGCACTGCCTTGGGAGGAACAATCGCTGCTCCTCAAGGAGCTGGGCAACCGCATTTCCGATGGGATCGAATTGGAATCGTTGAGAGACCTCGTCACCGACAGGCTTTTCCGCCGCCGTGGCAAAGAGATTCAGACCATTCAACAAAAGGAAAAAGCAAAAAAGGCGGTCTAAGATTCCTTGGATTCGGGGGCTTCCGGAGACTCGGGGGCTTCAGGGGACTCGGCGGGATAATCCGGGTTGTCCGGATTGTCGATCTTGGCCGTGGCTTCTTCAAGCGCAGACTCAGACGCCGGCTCCGATAACAAAACCTCTCCGAAGAGCTCGGAACGCAGCTTTCCCTTCTTGACGTCGTAGACACATTCGTCGAGATCGACGCGTTCCTTCAGGATCCCCTCGCGGAAACCCCGATCGAGCAATATCTTGAGCGCCTTCAATCCCTTCCGGCCGAAGTCGATTGTCCAATCGTTGACGTACATCTCGATGAACTTGAGCGCCCGCTCGGGATCCAGACCGCGCGCGTAGGGAAGCGCGGCTTGGAGGACGTCTTCCTTATGTTCGAGCCCGTACTGAACGCTCTTCTGAATCAGCTCGGCCAATTGCTTGATTACGTCGTGGGGCAAATCGCGTCGGACGGCGATCCCACCCAACGGCAGCGGCAAACCCGTCTCACCGTGCCACCACTCGCCCAAGTCGACGATCTTGTAGAGACCCTGATCCCCAAAGGAGAGCTGGCCTTCATGGATGACGAGTCCGGCGTCCAGCTTTCCTTCCTTCACCTGATCCATAATCTGATCGAACGGCACCTGCGTGTAGCAGATGCCAGATTTCGTATCGCCCGCCACATGATGTTCGTAGAGCTTCAAAGCCAGGAAAGCGGTCGTCAGCTTGCCCGGGATTCCCATGTGGACCTTCAAGAGTTGCTTGGACTTCAAGGCCTTCGGCGCAACGACGATGGGTCCGTACTTGTCGCCGAAACACGCGCCCGTCGTGAGAAGGACGTATTTTCCGGCGATCGACGGATAGGCGTGAAACGAAATCGCGGTCACCTCATAAACGCCCTCGCGGGCCTTCTGATTCAAGCTCTCGATGTCTTCGCGGACTTCCGTGATCTCCAACCCCGGGTGCTCGATCTTTCCCGAAAGCAAAGCATGGAACATGAACGCGTCGTCGGCGTCCGGGCTATGGGCAATGCGAATGGTCGTCATATGTATCCTCGAGGGGCTGCAAGATACAGTCGTAACCTTTCGAGAATCAAGGGGATTTATTCAGGTTCCATACTTATAGAGCTCGTCGGTGTGGCGGTCGAACTCCTTGTGGGCTGGATTTTGCCTAAAACCCCGGTATTCAGCGCGGCATTTGTAACAGACGGTCATCCATTTTGTCCGGCGAAAGATGACGTAATCAACGATCGCGGCGACGATGAGCGAAACCCCGTAGGTCCAAGGCACGAGAATGGCAGCGGCAACGACAATCGGAATGGCGATCTTCCGGGGAAAATCTTTCTGAGTGTAGAGATCTTTAGCGCCGCAGGAGCGGCAAAGGGAAACCATGTCGTCGGAAGGTGTCGCGATGAATTTTTCGGCCACTCGGCTTCCCCTCACCCTTCACTTGCGGTCTTGGTTACAACTCCCCTCTCCCGCAGGGGGAGAGGGGTCTTTTACAACCTCTAGGACCTTTTCGAGGATTACTTCTTCTAATTCGTTGTTAGAAAATCTCAAGATCCTGAACCCTTGACCTCTCAGATGAGCATCCCTTTCTCGGTCATATTCTCGTTGATCCAGTTCACGGTGAATCGATCCATCCACCTCAATAATCAGTCGCTTTTCTAGACAACAAAAATCAGCGACATAACCGTCTATCGGCTGTTGGCGTCTGAACTTTAAACCATGGATCCTACGATTGCGGAGTAACTGCCACAATCGCGCCTCATAAGGCGTCATGTTCCGCCGTAAGTCTCTGGCCCGCGCAGATTCGTTTTTCCGCTCACCCTTCATTCAACTCCTCGGCGGAAGTTCCCCCTCTCCCACCTCGGGAGAGGGAATTTACTATAGATGCACCA
>Ga0315281_10007937_pt1 | contig 14856 bp, 12 predicted proteins | sample YL17G07_0_MG_FD_204540 | JGI IMG/M metagenome (GOLD analysis project Ga0315281, IMG submission 204540) | Sediment microbial communities from Yellowstone Lake, YNP, Wyoming, USA - YL17G07_0 | ecosystem: Environmental > Aquatic > Freshwater > Lake > Sediment | place: USA: Wyoming | collected...
GCGTCGATCCAAAGGGAGACTCTTCCTCAATCGGTTCCCGTCGTCGATGGAATCACTTTGCAGGGGAAGACGCGTCCCACGCGCGCCATCGGCGGAGATTACTTCGACTACCTTCCTCTTCCCGGGGGCCGTCTCGTTGCGGTCCTGGCGGACGTATCCGGAAAAGGGATCCCGGCTTCGCTTCTGGTTTCCACTCTCTCCACCGGTCTGCATCTCGTCGTCGACGACCCCTTCGATCCCGTTGCGGCGGTCGCTCGACTCGACCGCCATCTTCTCCGCTATTCAGCGGCGCGAAAATTCGTGACCCTGGCCCTGATGGTTCTCGACCCTGGTCGAAACCGGCTCCAATACGTCTCCGCCGGCCACAATCCGGCTTTCCTGGTTCGCCGGGGCGGAGAAATCTCGCTTCTCCACTCCACCGGCATTCCGCTGGGCATGTTCGAAGGGCGGATCCGGGAATGCCTCGAAATATCTTTCGAGCCCGGCGATCGTATCTGTGTCTACAGTGATGGCATCACCGAAGCAATCAACTCCTCGGGAGAAGAGTTCGGAATGGAACGCCTCGAGCGAATTCTCCTCGAGGGACAAGCCGTCTCCGACGAGAGCCTCTGCGAAAAAATCTTCGACGCCGTCCTCGACTTCGCCGCAGGCGTCCCCCAATACGATGATCAGACTCTTCTCGTCGTCACAAGAACGCCTCGGCCCTAGCGCCGCCGCAATCGGCCTTTTTCTGATCGCGGCCTTCCTGCCCGCGTGCTCGTACTCTCCTGTCGTTCGAGTTCTGCCGCACCGGATCGAGCATCCCCGCAGCCTGTTCCTGAACTCTCAACAGTTCGACGAAGCTCTGGCCCGAACCCTTTTTCCGGAAGTCATCGACTACGTGACGATGCAGCCCATCGAGCGGCGCGAAGAGCCGCGGATGCTCGACGCGCTCGGCCGGGCTCTGTCCGCCGAACGCCGATATCCCGAGGCTCGAACGGCTTTGGCGCGCGCCCGGGACCATTACGGCAAGAACTCGACTCGCGGATCGGTGGTGGCCTGGCTCGAATCGCAGGCCGCTTTTCAGGAAGGGAACACCGCAGAGGCGCTCCAGGCTCTCGAACAGGCCCACGAGTCTTCATTTCCGGTTCCGCCGGGGTGGCTCGCTTTCCTTCGAATCCTGGCCAACCAGACCGGGCGGCTCAACGTCATCACCGGGGATCGGGCCCGGTTGTTTTTTCGCTACGGCCACCCTCGTCTCCCCCGGATCGACGTCGCGGTCGATGGAAAAAAGATCGAAGCGATCGTCGACACGGGAGCCGCGCTCACGCTCATTTCCGAAGCCGCGGCGGCGAGGATGAAAATCGTTCCCATCGCGGGAACCGACGCCGAGGGGAGCGGAATTCACGGAGCGAGATTCCCGGTCCGATTCGGGCTCATTCGCGAACTGGAAATCGGCGGGCTGAAGGTGAGCCAGGTTCCGGTCGGAATCATTCCCGATTCGGCCCTGGAATTCGAAGACAAGGCCGGAACCAGCCGATACGAATTCCTGCTGGGGTGCCATCTCTGGAAAGAATTCCGCGTCGAAATCGATTACCCCGGCAGAACACTCAGCCTCGATCGCCCGAATTCCCTTCCTTCAAGCGAAGACACGGAGGGCGCCAACCTGTTCGTCATCGACGGAAAACCGATCGTTCGGGGCTCGATCAACGGCGTGGGCTGGTTTCGATTTCTTCTGGACACCGGTTCTGAATTCACGCTCATCCACCGGGCAGGAACGAGCCGATACGGAAGCTTCATGACCGAGGCGCCGATCGAGCCCATCACGGTTCATGGAATCGGGAAGAGCCGGAGTCAGTGGGGGAAGATCTCCCACGTGACTCTCGGCGTCGACTGGTACCAGGTCTTTTTCGAGGACATTCTCATGACCGACGATCGAGACACTCCGGACGACGCTGTGCTCGGAAGCACCTTTCTCGAAAACTTCATCGTCACCCTCGACTTCGGCCGGTTACACGCCCGGATTCGCCGCCCTCCGGAATCCGAGGACTCCCCAATCCCTGGAATCCTCCCGCCGGGCCGCAACGAATGACGAAACACCAGGAGAGGTTCGATCGTCCCCTCCCACTACCAAGGAGAGAAAAATGAAACGTTACACGGACAGCCACGCCCGCGCCGGAATCGACGCAAAACTTCCCGGCATCGAGACCTGGCCCAGCCAATACCGGGGAACCCTTCTCGAGATCGTCGTGCCGGAATACACGAGCGTCTGCCCCAAGACCGGCCTCCCCGATTTCGGAACGATCACGATTGAATACATTCCCCGCACCAGCTGCGTGGAGCTCAAGAGCCTGAAGGAATACCTTCTCGCCTATCGAAGCCTGGGGATCTTTTACGAGAACGCCGTCAACCGGATCCTGGAGGATCTCGTTGCTGCCCTCGATCCGGTCGAAATGGAAGTGAAGGGGGAATTCACGCCTCGAGGCGGAATCCGCACGACCGTCCGGGCCCGGCACCCCCGGCCCGGCCCGGCCCGCAGAAAGGGCGCGCGGGCAAGAAACTCCTGAAGGCCCCGGAAGTTCCGGGATCGCCTTCGGGGGATTCAGCTCTGTTTATTCCGCCGCCGGGCCATCGCCTGCCGGAATTCGTCCGTCTCGAAACAGGCCAGCTGAGCCTCGATCTCCCGAGCCAGAGCGTCTTCGAGTTCTGGAATCTCCCCGGAGCCGATCAGGTATTTTTGAAATGACAAACTCGTCGGCGACCAGGAGGCGAGGCGCTCGGCCCGCTCGGTCACGGCCTTCTCGATTTCGGCATCGCCCACGAGTTCGTCGACGAGCCCCCAGTCCCGCGCGGTTCGCGCTTCGATCGGTTCTCCTGAGCTGGACATGTGAAAGGTTCGAGCAGCACCGATCCGGCGCGGAAGAAAAAACGTTCCTCCCCAATCGGGAACGAGCCCGATCTTCACGAACGAAAGCGCAAAACGAGCACTCTCGGCCGCGATGACCACATCGCACGCCGCGGCCAGCGAACAGCCGGCGCCGGCCGCGAACCCCTCGACCGCGGCAATGACCGGCTTCTCCAGCTTCCGGATCGCACGAACCACGCGCCCGCCGCTTTCGAGAAGCTTTCGGGCGCCTTCCAGATCTTCGGCCTGGGACAGCGAAGCCAGGGAGTCGAGATCACCGCCGGCGCAAAACGTTTTTCCGGCGCCGGCAAGAACCACGACACGAACCTCCGGATCGTTTTGAGCTCGATCGATCGCAAACGCCAACTCTTCGCGCATCGTCCCGGCGAAAGCATTTTTCTTTTCGACCCGGTCGATCGTGATCCGGGCGAGTTGTCCCTGCGGGTCGTACCGGATCTGGCCGCTCAACGTTCCACCTCGACGGCAGCGTGGAAAGACTCCAGCGTTGCGGTCCGTTGAACGTGCTCTTTACAGGCCTTCACGAAACGCCGGAAGATTTCACCGTGCCCCGTCGACGGATCCATGTTTTCGGGATGCCACTGGACGGCCGCGAAAAACGAGTGTGTCGATTTCTTTTCCACGAGCGCTTCGACGATCCCGTCCGGAGCCAGGGCTGCGACGCGAAGATCGGTGGCGATGCGCAAAGCCGCCTGATGGTGACGGCTGTTCACGAACACCGTCTCCTCCTGGAAACAGGAACGCAGCGGGAGCGCCGCCGGAGTCGGATCGAACAGAACGGAGTGCGCCGCAGCGTCTTTTGGAAAGACGCGGTGGGGAACCGACGGCTCCGAAATTTCTCCGGGAATGTCCTGAATGAGCGTCCCGCCCAGGGCTACGTTGACGAGCTGGAGCCCGCGGCAGATCGCGAGAACGGGGAGCGCCCTCTTCCGCGCGGCGGAGTAAGCCGCCAGTTCGCGCTCGTCGCGGGCCGCATCGAACTCCACGCTGTCGTACCGAACCGGTTCGCCATACCGCGCCGGCTCGACGTCGGCTCCGCCCCCCAGAAGAAGCCCGTCGGCCGAGCCGACGGCCTCCCCGGCCTTCGCCGCCTCGACGGGAAGGAATGCGATTTCATCCGTTCTCACCCCTGCGGCCAGCAGTGATTTCACGTAATCGTTGTCGAGCCCGGTCTTGTCGAGTGAGAGGACGATCCGCATCGCTTGGATTGTAACGCGGCGGCGGGTTCTGCGGGAGGGTCCCCGGCTTTGGCCCGAGGTGAAACAATGGGCGCCGCGGGCGGAGATCGATCCGCCCGATGGAGGATTCATGAGTACGTCTATCAAGTCGATTCGGAACATCTTTCTGACCGGGCTTCTCGCCATGCTCCCCCTCTATCTGACCGTCAAGGCACTGGTGGCGGTTTTTCATTTCGTCGACACCGGCGCGGGAACATGGCTCGAGCTTCTCGGACTTCAACGCTTCCCGGGCGCCGGCATCCTGACCACTCTGCTCCTGATCTTCGTGGTCGGTGCGCTCGTCACCCAGATCGGCGTCTCCCGTTTCGGGGCGGCGCTCGAAAGCGTCGTCCAGCGAATTCCCGGCGTCGGCCGGCTTTACGGAACAATTCGCACCCTTCTCGATCCGCTCACTCACCCGGAATCCCGCCCGTTTCGCGACGCGGTCTGGGTCGAAGTCGGCGAAGGAATGCGCGTGATGGGATTCGTCACTTCCGCACCGTTCGAGGAAATTCCTGGCGAGCCGGCAAGAGTGAACGTCTACCTCCCGATGAGTCACCCCTACGTCGGTTACGTGGTGACCGTCACTCCCGATCGGCTCCGCCCCTGTCCGGCCGTCTTCGAGGAAGTCATCTCCTACCATTTCTCGTGCGGCTCGGCCCAGATTCGAGCGTACCGCGACGCGGGAGAGGCAACGTCGAAACTGAGGAGCGGAGAGTCGAAAGTTCCCGCCGCTCCCGCATGACGGTGCGGGGCTTTTCGTTTCAGCTTTCGGTTTTCGGTTTTCGACTGTCGTCTCTCATCAACTGACTCGCCGATCCGACGATCGATAGAACGAGCCAGAGCACGAGAAACCAGCGATCTCGTACCGCCTCACCCGCCAGGCCGGTCGCGGGAAGCGGCACTCTCCATCGAGCGTCGACCGGCGCCACCAGAGCCGACGCCGCGATCAGACCTCCGTAGACCCCCGTGATCAAAGAAAGCGCGATCCTTTCGAGTGACCGCGAGGCCACCGCACCCACGAGACCCACCAGGGCCAGAACGAGCATCCGGCTCCCGGGATCGATGGGAAGGGGAACCGGGAGCGAAAGAGCGACGATCACGAAAATCGCCGCGCCCAACAGAACCACCGCGAGGCGATAAACCACGAACACGAGAATGGCGGCCACAAGACCGGCGCCAAGCACCAGAAGCGGCGCCAGCCATTCGGGACGAACCGGCAAGAGCGACGGCTTCGAGGCAACGGCGAGAACGGCCACGAAAAATCCGGTGAGCGCCAGCGCAAAGCGAAACGTACCGTATCCGCGAAAACAGATGACGAGGCCCAGCGCGAGGACGAGGAGGCGGGCCGCAATTGGGTTCATGGCGAAAGTGATCCTCGAGCGCAGCGGGAAACTCCCGCTCGCGTTCTCAGTCGATCAGAGGGATTCCCGGTTTTGACGGTGACGGCGCGGGAAAATCGATATTCTCGAGCCGGTAACGCGACGAGAGGCGGCGAATCAGGTGATGAATCAGGACCGGCCGGTCGGAAAAGGTTCGCGCCCGGAGAATCACCGCCAGCCGGACTCCGTTGTCTTCGAAGCCACGAAGCCGCACTTTCGGTTCGAACCCCGCCACCGCTCCCGAAACCGATTCCTGGACCGACGCTGCAACTTCCATCGTCACCTTTTCCACCTTCTCGAGATCCGATCCGATGGCGACGGTGAAGGGAATCACGACGTCGATTTCCGGGTGAGGCTGCGTGTAGTTGACGATGATCCCCTGCGAAATCTTCGTGTTGGGGACCAGCACGAAACCATCCTGTGAGTCGCGGATTCGCGTGGTTCGATACCCGACGTCGACGATCTCCCCCTCCTGTCCGCTGTCGAGCTTCACGAAATCGCCGACCTCCACCTTGCCGCTGGCGATGACGTGGATTCCCGAAAAAAGATTCGCCAGCGTGTCCTGGAGTGCGAGCGCGACAGCCAGTGAACCAACACCGAGCGCCGTCAGAAGCGGCGTGATCGAAATTCCGAGGTTGGCGATGAGGAGAAGCGTTCCCAATCCGAGAATCACCATCCGGGTCAAATTCACCGTCAGGCTGGCGGCCGAAGCCGAGGTCGCCCCTTTGGAGGCATAGTCGCGAACGACTCCCGCGAAAAAACGCGAGGCGGCGAGCGTCACCGAAACGATGCATCCCAGCACGACGAACCGGTGGACCAGCTGAGTCTGGTTCGCGGCGAGATCTGAGATCTCGGCCGCCGCCGAGATTCCTCCCAGAAGAAACCAGAACGGAAGATAGGCCGAGGCCGTGCCGAGCAGAAGGTCGTCCATCCGCGTGGCGCTTTTCTGCACCACCGGACGAAGGTGACGCACGAGAATCCTGCTGATCACCCATCCGCCGCCGATGAAAACGGCCAGAGTAAGGAGCGGATGAAACCAGGGTTCGAAGTTCGTCACGGGAAAAATTCTAGACTTCGCACCGCGCGGCGTCCATTCCCGAATGACGCTGTCCGGCTGCGCCGGGAATCGAATCGGTCATCACCACGAATCGGCCGGGCTCACCGGAGAGTCCGAATCCGGAGGGTCAGCCCCACATCCGCCCGATCACCAAAGCCAGGCAGGTTTTCCGTCAACGTGAGACGTGCGGACCAATTTCGGCCGAAGTCCCGCTCGATTCCGACGGCGACTTCCGCACCCGGTTCCGAAACGAAGTCGAGACGGTCACGCCGGAAAGGACTTCCTTCGACCGTCAGCGAAACGCCGGCCCGATAGCGATCGAAGATCCGCCGTGTCGTCCAGACGAGCGCCCTTTCGTAAGTCGAGACTCCCAGATTTCCCGGGGCTTTCCATCGGCCGGGGCGAACGATTCCCGCTTCGCCCCCCGCCTGCCACATTTCCCCTTCGTATCGGACAAACCCGAGAACGCCCGAATCCCAACTTCCCGAACCGTTGAAGTCTTCGGAAGAGCCCGTCGGCGCTTCGACCGAGAGATCGCCTCCGAGACGCCAGGGCGAATCGCCAGGCCGGTTCCGCCAGGAAAGCGTCGCGGTCGTGTCGGAGACACCAGCTTTGGGCTCGCGATCAGTGAAGAACATCGCCGAGTCCGGAGCCTGAAGCATCACGACGAAACGGCCGTAGGGAAACTTGTCGCGGCCGACGCGGGAGAGCCCCACCGCCCCGTGGAAACCGTCGACGACCGAATCGGCCGAGATCAACGAGTGAGAAACCCAACCAACCTCGATCGAAACGGAAAATTCGGGCGTCACACCATAGCGAGTCACGATCATCGTCCGTGAAAGCTCGCCGTCCACGAAGATCACCGCGTCGTGCGGGAACGCCAGGTGAGCCGCCGCGGCTTCCTCGGCCGTCCACGGTTTTCCGTCTCTTCCGAAATCGTTGTGATGAATGGTCGTGGCGTGCCAGGTGCGCGCAAACGTGCTCGAATATTCCTCCCGGAGAGAAACCTCGAACCCGCCCGGCGCCGGGCTCGAAGGATCCGCAGGCGAAAACCCGAGAATCGGCGCGTGAAGAAGGTAGAGGCTTCGCTCGCCAAAAGCGGGAGCGGGCCACTGGGCGCTCGATTGAGCGGCGACCGGAAAAACTCCGGCGATAATCAATACGACCGCGAAGCCGATCGGCGCCGATCCGGCCGCCCGAGTACGATGGGCCTGGCCCAAATTTCCGAGGATCGTCATGGTGGAGCGGAATTCTACCTTGGGGGAGCTTGCCCGATGGCGTCTCCTCTGGAAGAATTCGACTCACCATGAAGACCCTGCCGATCTCCCGCCGAATCCACCTGATCCTCACCGCCATCCTCCTGCTCACCATCACCGCTGTCCCCGCCAGATCGCAGCCCGTTCCCGGTTCGATCGAAGTCGGGGCCTCCGTCGGACGCTTCTACGGCGGCTCCTTTCCAGCGGGCTCGACCCGGTTCTTCGACGCCAAAGTCGACGTGGACGACGACATTCAATCGGGATTCTGGCTGTCGGGGCAGCTCTCGCGGGTCTGGTCGCTCGAAGTGGCCGTTCGCCGGACCGAAACCCGGATCGTGGAGCACACGTCCGGCGGGGTTTTTCCCCACGAACCGGAACTGGCCGGGCTCGACGTCGCATCGATCGAGATTCTCGCGATTCGAAGTTTTCCCGTTCGTCACTTCGTTCCCTACGTCGGAATCGGCGCAGGCCTCGTCAATCTCGACATCAACACGCCGGATCGATCCGATCGCGACAGTAACCGGGCCGCGATCGCCCTCGCCGCCGGAGCGAAGTATTACGCAACCTCCTGGCTCGGTTTCAGATTCGACGTTCGGAGCCGCACGACCTACCTCGGGCAACGGAACGAACGTGACCATCACCGGTCGGACGATCGCAGCCAGTGGTTCAGTGATCAGGAAGTGGCTGCCGGAGTCTTCGCCGCATTCGGATTGCGCAACTGACCATTTCGATTCGCCGATCCCGACGCTCATCGATTCACGAGGACGCCCTACAAATGCGCCCGGGAATGGAATTGCCGTTCCCCGGCTTCTCTCGCATCCTGCGGTTTTCGTTTCCGCCGTGAATCCCCGCCGCGAGCCGTGACAAAATAACCTTTGACCATGCCTTGTTCCGCCTGTTCGAAACCGTTACCGGAGGGATCCCGTTTCTGCCCGTTTTGCGGGTCGGAGCAGGCGGCGGGTTGCCCGAGCTGCGGAGCGACTCAGAGTCACGAATTCCTTTTCTGCCCGCGCTGCGGAATTCCCCGCCCGGGAGCGCCTCCCCGGCGCCCGTCTCGAACCCTCCCGATCCCCGGCGCGCCGCGAGCCACCGCAAAAAGCGGTGAAAGACGCGTGGTGACGGTGGTTTTCGCCGACGTCGTCGGATTCACCAAGATGACTGAACGCTACGACCCCGAGACGCTGACCGAAATGATGAATCGACTGTTTGAACGATTCTCGGGCGTCGTGCGCCGTTATGAAGGCGTGGTCGACAAATTCATCGGCGACGCCGCGATGATTCTCTTCGGCGCCCCCGTCGCCCACGAAGACGACGCCGAGCGGGCGGTGCAAACCGCGCGCGACCTGGTGGGTCTACTTCCGGCCGTCAACGAACAACTCCGCATCGAGTTCGGAACCGACCCGGAAATCGCGCTTCACGTCGGCGTGGCGACCGGCCTCGTCATCGCCGGTTCGATCGGGCTCGGCGGGGAAGGGGGATACACGGTGATGGGAGACGCGGTGAACGTCGCCGCGCGCCTCGTCGACCTCGCCGCTCCGGGAGAAATCCTCGTTTCCGAATCGACCCTTCGGTTGGTCAGGGGACGGGTACGGACCGAGCGGGTCCAAACCGTCCAGGTGAAAGGAAAAGAAGAGCCCGTCACCGTCTTTCGTGTCACCGGGCTCGACGCCACCGGTTCGGAACGAAGATTGACGTCGGGATTTTTCGGGCCGCTCGTCGGCCGCGAGCGGGAGCTTTCGGAGCTGCGCGCGGCCTTCCTTCACCTGGCCGAAGGATCCGGGTGCCTGGTCGCGCTCGAAGGGGCAGCGGGAGTGGGAAAATCACGCCTGGTGCGGGAATGCCTCGAAGGGGAGCTTCCGGGCGGAATCGTTCCGCGCGTCGCGCTCGGCCGATGCATTTCGTACGGCCGTTCCGTCCCTTACTATCCCTGGAGCCAGGTGCTCGGGTCCCTTCTGACGGAATCCCTTCTTCACCGCCTCAAAGGAGATCAGCTCCAGGTCCTTCAGCAGGTCGCCACGGGAGCGTTCGGAAACCGTCCTCCCGCGGAAGCCGAAAAACATCACGAAACGGTTTTCCAATCCGTGGCCATGCTTCTGGAAGCCGCTTCCGTGAGCACCCCTCGCGTGATCATCCTCGAAGACATGCATTGGGCCGACCCGACGAGCGTCGAGTTGCTTTCTTATCTCGTCAAATCGCCGCTGACCGCGCGGATTCTGATCATCGCTGCCTTTCGTCCGACCGGCGGCGATCTTCGCGCCCGGATTCGCGATTCCGCCGCAAACAAGGTTTACATCGACCTCCCCCCTCTCTCTTTATCGCTGGCGCGCCGGCTGGTCGACGAGCTGACCGGCAACGAAGCGGGACTGGGCGAAAAACTTCGGGACGAAATCGCCTTTCGAAGTGAAGGAATTCCGCTTTTCGTCGAGGAGATCCTCCGGCACTACGTCGAACAGGGGCTTCTGGTTCGGGTCGAAGGCGGCTGGCATTTTCACGCGCCGGCCGGGTCGTCCGCTCCCTCCGTTCCAGCCTCTCTCCATTCTCTTCTCGCTTCGAAAATCGACCGGCTCGGAGCGCGAGATCGTGCCCGCCTGGAGCTGGCATCGGTGCGAGGAACCGCATTCGATCCTCGCTTCATCGACACGCTTCTCACGCTTCCTTACGATTCGGCCGCATGGAAAAAGCTCGAGGAGTCGGGCGAGATCGTCGTTTCTCCCGATCCCGCCGGAAGATCCGGCCTCTACCGGTTCGCCCACGCTTTGACCCAGGAGGTGATTTACGGAACGCTCCTTCGCGTCCGGCGCCAGGAGCTTCATCTGGCGATCGCCACCGCCCTCGAAGGGGATCCCCAGGCCAGGGAGGAAGATCTTCACTCGCTGGCCTGGCATTTCGAGCAGGCGTCACGCCCCGAAAAAGCCGCCGCCTATTGGCTTGCCGCCGCGCACCAGGCCGCGGGCGTGTACGCGAATTCCGAGGCCCTCGAGCTCTATGACCGGGCCCTGGCTGCGGCGCCCAATGCCTCGGCCGCCCATGAATCGCTTTTCGCGAAAGGAGAGCTCCTGCAGTCGATGGGGCGCACCGCCGAGGCGGCCGGCGCCGTCGATCGTTTGATCGAAATCGCCGCAGCCGAGAGAAATCTCGCGCGAGAGGCGGATCTTCTCGCCCGGCGTGCTTATCTGGCCTATCAAGTCGGCGACGGCCCGGGAATTCTGACCTACGCCGAACGCTCTCTCGAACGGGCCAGGGAGTCCGGGGACCGGCGCGTGGTCGCCAGATCGCTGCGCCAGATCGGAATCGCCCACGAGTTTTCAGGACGGTTCGCGCCCGCCGAACGGGCTTACCGCGAGCTCCTTTCCATCGAGGAGTCGCACGAAGACAGCGAGCTCGCCTCCAGAACCTACAACTCCCTCGGTGAAATGGCGCGCGCCGCCGAGCGCTACGAGGAAGCGCTGAGCTGGTACGAAAAATCGGGCGCCGGACACCGAAAGATGAATCCTCAAAAACCGAATTTCTCCTACCTCAACAACGTCGGCGCTGCTTACGTCGGGCTCGGGCAACACTCGCGTGCGGAAGTCATTCTCTCGGAGTGCATCACCGAACGGGAGCGGACCGGATATGTTTCGTTTCTCTCGGAATCGTATTTCTATCGGGGCCTGGCCCGCCTCGGAATGGAACGCCTCGAAGAAGCCGCCGCCGATGCCGAGCGTGCGCTCGAGCTGGCAGAGCGGCATCAGGAGAGCGAAATGCTCGGACTGGCGCTTCGTTTAACCGCCGTCCTCCAGGAAGCCGGAGCCAACGTCGGCGAAGGCGCCGACCCGTCCGCAAATCTTCGCGAAAGCATTCGGATCCTGCAGGGGAGTGGAAAGCGCATCGAAGAGGCGAGAAGCCGCTGGGATCTGGCTCGGATTCTTCGGAAGAAAGGGAGGGAAGAGGAGGCCGCCTGGGAGCTCGACCGTGCCCGGCGAATTTTCTCCGACCTCGGTCTTGAAGGACCCGCCCGCCGAATCGAAGCGGAAACGGCCACGATCTGAGCAATTTGTGCTGATTCGTGCATATAATTGTGCAGTCATGAGCGATACCGCGAAAAAGATCGTCGCGGCCGCTCCGCTTCGGAAGAATCGAGAAGGAGACCGAAAATGAGCCACTCCACCGAAACATCGCAAAACGAAACCGCCACCTGCGAATCTTCTCCGGCCCCGGCCGGCGATTCCGGGGTTCTCTTGTCTCTGACCGAACGCGCGGTCGCCAAGGTCAAAGCTTTCGCCGAAACGATGGACGGCGCCAAAGGAAAGCCACTCCGGATTTTCGTCCAGGGGGGAGGGTGCAGCGGATTCCAATACGGATTCACGTTCGACGACCCCCAGGAAACCGATTTCGCTTTCGAGACCAGCGGCGTCCAGGTGCTCGTCGATCCGCAATCGGCGACCTACCTCCGCGCCGCCACCGTCGATTTCGTCGAAGATTTTCGCGGCTCCGGATTCACCGTTCTGAATCCCAATTCCAGCGGCTCCTGCGGCTGCGGGAAGAGTTTCTCGGCGTAGCGTAAGACCGAGTTCGACCCCCGATTCCAATGCCCCCGCTTCGGCGCGAGCCGGAGCGGGGGTTTCTTTTTCACTCCAAGCCTCGCAGCAGGTATTCAACGAGAAAGCCTTCGACGTCGTCAATTGGCCAAACAATGGTCCGGCAGAATGATTGTGCGCTCCACGATATGAGGAACGCCGTGAAAAGGGGGAGCTTCGTCAGTCGTCGAATAGGTGACACGCAGCGCGTCTTCGCCTGCAGCGGTCAGCACGGGATCGTAATACGCCGCCACTGGCGTCGACAACGGCTCTCCCGCACGAACACGTCCCACCGGATCGACGTCGAGCCACGCAACTTGAAACTGTTTATTGTCTGTTGACGAACCATCCGACCAAGCGAGAACGAAACTGCCGCCGACGACCGCGACACTGGGTATTCCTCCCGAAATCAAACGCTGCGGCGGCCCGAGCGGGATTCCAATCGAGCTCGTCACGAGGGCCATCACCGCCATGCCGTCAGAAACCAGCTCCTCCCACACATGCAGGCCGAATACCCCGTTCGTCACGCTTCGCAGATGACGTTTCCACCACGAAAACCCCGACGCGTCGAACGGCGCCGACGGGCCCAGCGCCCGACTGTAGTTCGAGATGACGACGCGTTGTTGATCGTAATCGTCCTTCTGAAACCAAATCAGGGTATAGCCGGGCGTCGATGGCACGACCTGAAGACCCTCAAACCCATCCACCGCGCTCGGCGGCGCGAGCACAACGGCTTCGCCCGCCGGTTCACCTGGCGCCACGGCAGCGCCCCGGATGGTGAATGTTTGATCACGAAGATCGACAGTTTGAAACACCACGAACATTTTTTCAGCGCCCGAGATGATCGTCAAGGGAAAGGCCCACGTCCAATCGCTAGATCGAGGAAGCGCTATGGGAGCCGGAATCCCCTTCTGTGAGACGAACTGCCCCTCAAGAGAGTGGTTGTATGGGCTCCAGACAAGGCCATACGTCCCCGCGGCGGTTCCCCCGTAAAAATATTGAACGTAATCGCTCGAGGCGAGCTCGAGGGTGAGCGAGGGACTGTCATCACCTTTCGAAATCTCCACTTCAATCGGATACTCCCCGTTGCCGGCTCGAAGATCTTTCCACATCGTTGCGTGGGCCGCGCCGCCCACCGACGCCACGGCGGGGCGAACTTGCTCCGCGATGGTGGTCGACAACGGTTCGATGGATGAGCCCGAGGGCTCTCCGGAAGAATCGATGGCGCGACTAAAAACGGTTGAATGATACCAATCGCCGTCGGCGCCGCTCTGCCAAACGAGCAGGGCTCCATTCGATCCCGAAGCAAGTGCCAATTGGAATTGAGCGCCATCAGGCGGGGTCAACGGCAATGCCTGTGTATCGAGTGGTCGGCCTGCCTCGTCAAATCGGCGCCCGAAGGCGCCACGGATCGGGTTGGACTCCTCGTGTTGAAACCAAGCGACGAAAAAACTCTCGCCCATCCACGCCACAGCCGGCGAATCCGCAAAGATGGAAGCGTCGGAGATTCGAAACTCCGGGGCGAGCTCGCGCCCCAAGGCGTCCAGGATCACCCCAAATTCGCCTTCGCCGGAAGATGCTATTGTGTTCGTTCGGTGGAAGACCACCATCGCGGAAATCCTTGACCAGGCGATGTCCAGCGTTTCACCGGACCAAATCGGCGCAGCCGAAATCCGGATGGGATCGCTCAGTGGTTCCGCCAACGCCGAAAGCGCCACGGCGAACACGTCACTGACAAGAGAATCCGGGCTCGGGGTCTCGTACCACACGAGCAAATAGGAAGCTCCGGTCCAGACGGCGGCCCCGATATCCTGTTGCCCATTGCCGGAAATCGGAAGCGCATGGAAACCGTCGATCAACTCGCCGTTCGGCGATAGACGTTGTGCGTAGACCCGACTTAGCCCCGGGGGATCAGGGACCGGCGAGGCTTCATAGACCAGCAACACCTCCTGGCCGTTCCAGACGAGATCCAGTGCAAGTTCCAGGTCCGGTCCGGTAACCAAAGGAATTGGCGCGGGATCGAGGGGGTATCCTTCGCGACTGACGCGCATTCCGAAGATGTCCCAACTGTTCCCGTACATGAACTGGGACCAGGCCACGAAATAGCTCGTGCCGCTCCAAACGGCAACCGGACCAGTCACTGGAGAATTCGTCGCGATCGGTATCCACCCTCCGGCGTCGAGTGGCCGGCCCAGGGCGCTTATCCTATTCGCGAAGATCTGCGCGTATTTGTCGTACTCATCGCGATAACCGGCCCAGAGCGTGAGCCAACCCGAGGGGCCTTCGGTCGCGAAGGGATCGAACTTGACGGTCTCCACAATCTCACGCGTCGGTGAGCAGGCAAATGACTCGGGAGTCACAATCGGCGGCCGGGGGCACGCGCCCCCGGCCGCCGTCGCGCCGATTCCGAGAAGGAGCGGCGCGATTGGGAGGATTCGAATATTCATCGATGGACGATGAAGGTGTAGTCTTTTCCGAACCCGCCG
>Ga0315281_10007938_pt1 | contig 14855 bp, 20 predicted proteins | sample YL17G07_0_MG_FD_204540 | JGI IMG/M metagenome (GOLD analysis project Ga0315281, IMG submission 204540) | Sediment microbial communities from Yellowstone Lake, YNP, Wyoming, USA - YL17G07_0 | ecosystem: Environmental > Aquatic > Freshwater > Lake > Sediment | place: USA: Wyoming | collected...
TTAACCTCGTCTCGGTTGATAAGCTGAAAGGTTTGAGGAACTTGAACTATGATGAAGTGATCAGAACTTTAGGAATTGAGTATAAGTTTAAAGTAGAGGTGAGCGAAAGTTGAAAGGCATGATGCAAATTCTTGAGTCAATCGTAAGCATCTTATTGATTGTAAGCATTTTTCTTATCTATTATTCGCCAAACGAGAAGTTGCCGGAATTTGATACTATAAACTGGAGGCTTAGGGGAGCTAGTGTTTTGAAATCTTTAGACGATAATGGGGAGCTGAGGAGTTATGTTCTGGCAAACGATGTAACTACGATAAAAAGTAAGCTGTCCAGCATTCTTCCTGTGAATTTGAATTATGATGTTGTTTTGTGCGATCGAACATGCAGCAAGCCGGCCATGAGTTCAGAGAAGATAACAAGTGTTGTATATCTTTTGGCTGGCGATTTTGGGAACATCACATCAAAACAAGTTGTTTTATACATGTGGGGATCTAATTGAGGAAAGGACAAATATTTTTAATATTGGGAATAATAATTGTCACGCTTTTGATAAGCCTAAGGGTTAGCTTGAATTTGACTAAGATAATGGAAACGAAGAGGTATATGGAAGTTGGCCTTGAGAGGCAGGAATTTCAGAACATAAAAGATGAAATATTGAAAAGAATAGAAATATCTATTCAGACCGGGAATGTAACAAACAAAACGGATGAGTTTGTAAGTTTTGTGAGAGATGTGATGGAAGCAAGAACTATGGACTTCAATTGTCTTTTAGTTCAAACTGTTCATCCTGTTGTAAGTTCTGGAACTGATACGAGATTGAATGTTACTGTTTTGAATTATCTGGGAAGCACGATCCAAACTTTGAACTTAAGTTTCAGCTATGGTTTGAATGCAAACCAAACCTTTAGTTCTATAGCTGATAGAGGAAGGGCAGACGCTAATTTCACGTTCAACACAGGATCAAACACTGACTATACTTTAACAGTTTATTATTCGATTGGAAGTGAGAATAAAACTGAGAGCATAACTGCACCAGTGGGAATAGGTAAAAGCAAGCTCACAAGTTTTTTTGATTTAAGGCTGATAAGCAGCAGAGGCGAGCAAAGGGACAAATTCAACAAAACTTACGCCATACCTTAAGCATTATCTTGTTCTAAAAATAATTAATTTTTGATGAGAAAGGGAGCTTCTGAAATAATCAGCACTATTTTGATGGTTTTGGTTAGCACTGTAGCCGTGGCTGTTGTTTTGATGATTGGAATGCCTGCTATTGACAGAGCAAAGGAGGCGGGGATAACAAATGAAGCTGGGAAGAATATTCAAGTCTTGGATGATACTATAAGAGAAGTGGCTTAGAACCCCTAGATTGCAGATAAGTGATGGGGATTATAGAATCTTCAATTATTCCGGAAACAATAGTGGTGCGGTTGAATTTAGATACAGTATGAACTACAATTCATTTCCTCTTTTGGGTGTTCAGGTAGATGGAAATATAAAAACTTCTACTGGCCTTAGCACTAGAGGATTGATTGGATATTGGAGATTAAACAAAATTAACTCAACAAATTATACTTTAGATGATTCAGGAAAGGGAAATGATGGGCCGGTAGTCACTGGCAGTGAGGATGTCTTTAATAAGCAGGTGAGTGGAAAATATGGGTATGGTTTGAGTTTTGACGGAAGTGATGATTATGTTAATTGTGGTAATGATACAAGTTTAAACCCCACACAAGCGATTACAGTAGAAACGTGGGTCAAATTTACGACCCTTCATCAGTCAACTGCATATCCTTACATGGTTGCAAAGTACACAAGTGAATTTGATAGACAATATTATGTTCTGTTTGTAAATTCAAGCAAAACGCTTGAAGCTGGTTTTGTTATTAGCAATGATTACAAGAATGTGAATGGTGTGAAATCAGATTTTGCTGTTGATCAATGGTATCATGTAGTTTGGACTTATGATGTTAATGGTGGGACTAATAATAACAAACTTTATGTGAATGGCATTTTAGATTTACAAGATACGTATACAGATAATATGGTCACATCAGTCAAACCAGTTATTATAGGCTCGAGTAATGGAACTGCAGACTTTTTCAATGGCTCGATAGATGAAGTAAAAATCTACAACCGAGCTTTAACAGCGGATGAGGTTCAAGAAAATTTCGGTGCAAAGCAATCGGATTTTAGAATTACAGTAGAATATGACAAAATAGATGTAATGGGAAGTGCGAAGTTTGGGAAGGGAACTCAAAAGATTTGCATAGAAAAGACTGGAAGTGAAGGAACTAAAGCAGTTGTAAGTGTGAGTGTTTGTTAGCATGATAATAAAAAGAAGATTCTTTCACATGAGGCAAGGCTTGAAAAGAGCAAGAGCTTACTGGAACAGAAAAATATATGACAGAGTGTGGAAGAGCTGGAAAAGAGAAAAGAGAATTAAATAAAAACATAAGATAATTATGGAATTGCTAAAACCTGAGATAAAAGATGCATTGAAAAATCCTATGGTTAAAAGAATCTTGCCTAGGTATGTAAAGGTTGTAAATGATAAATCCCCAGCAAATTTTCAGATAGCCAAAAGAATTGTTTTCAATCTTGAGGATAAATTGACTGAAAAACATCTCTGGCAGGAGCATGAAAAACTGATGAAGAAATTTTATGAGACAAAGCAAGTGATGGATAAGAAAAAGTTGAAGATAGATGATTTGGAAATTCCTAGGTTCTCTTTGATTGATTTGAAAATTTTATTGACGAAAGAAATCATGAAAAGTTGTGAGTTATGTGAACATAAGTGTAATGTAAATAGACTGGAAGGAGAGTTAGGGTTCTGTAAAGTTGGAAATGGATGTAAAATTTCTTCTGAGTTTATACATACTGGCGAAGAAATTTTTTATTGCCCCAGTCATACAATCTTTTTTTGGTCTTGCAACATGAATTGCATATTTTGTCAGAATTTTACTATCAGCAATAGGCTCGAACCAGGAATTCCAGTAACTCCTGAATTTTTAGCAAGGTGTATAGAGCAGAGGAGAAAGGAAGGATGTAGAAATTGTAATTTAGTTGGTGGGGAGGTAACGATGAGTTTACTGTGGATCTTGGAATCTTTAAAGCATTGTAAAGTAAGTACACCAATCCTATGGAATAGTAACGTGTTTATGTCAGAAAAAACCATGAAAATTCTTGATGGAATAATAGATGTTTATTTAACCGATTTCAAATATGGACCTGGGGAATGTTCCAAACATTTAACTAAAGTTAAAAATTATTGGGATGTTATAACAAGAAATCATTTACTTGCCTCAAATCAAACTGAGATGACAATCCGTCATTTAATCCTTCCGAATCATGTTGACTGTTGCAGTAAACCAGTGTTGGACTGGATTGTAGAGAATATTCGAAAAAAATGCATTGTCAATTTGATGGGTCAATATAGACCCGAATTCAAAGCAAGAGAGCATATAGACATTAATAGAAGTATAAATTGGCAAGAAACGAGAGAAGTAGTGGATTATGCTAGAAAATTGAAGATCAACTATATCACATAAAAAGATTTTATAGTTGAATCACCATTTAGAGAATATGGCAAAGAAACCAAATGATATTTATCGGAAGCATAAAAAAATTTCTATATTCTTACTTCTTGTTATTTTCTTGTTGCTAGCGTACATAATCGTGCCAAACTTTTTTGTTAAAACTTTTGTTGGCGTGACAAGTGCGACCTTGCCTCAGCTTTCCACTGAAGGATTTGAGAAAATTGAAAGTGTTAACGTGAACATAGTTGAAGACACTGGTGTGATTTATCTAAATTCAAAATGTTATAACCTTACGGCTGTGGTTGAACCTTTGCAAGCAGTTTCGATTCAAAATGGAATTGACGGAAAGGTTGAAGCTAGACCAGACGCCCATGACATGATGAAAGACATTTTTGATAGTTTGAAGATTGAAATTTTGATGGTGAAAGTTACAGAACAGAGGGAGAGTGCATACTTTTCTAAATTTGTTCTAAAACAAGGGAACACCATTTTGAATTTGGATGCAAGGCCAAGTGATGCCATTGCTGTTGCGCTGAGAGAAAAAGCTCCCATATATGTGAATGAAACTTTGCTTAAACAGAATGGAAAGTATGTTTGCTAGTCATTTCTTTAAAGCTCTTTTGAATTCTTCCTTGAATTCTTTTGCCTGATCTTCTATTCTCGTGGCTGCTTTCTCTAGGGCAGTTCTTGGCGAGCCTTTGTTGACCTTGACAAACACTTTTGGCTCGGATAGATAAGGATGCTCTTTTATATGTGCTGCCTCAGAGACAGATTTATCATTCCACAATTCATCTCCTATAAGATTGGCAAAACTTATACTTTCTCCCTTAAGTTCAAGAATAAGAGTTTTCTCATCTTCTTTAACAACTTTCAAATCCATAATAATCCTTTCTTTATTCTTGTTCTTATATGTTTTTATTGTTTTGGTAGATTGCTCTCTTCAATCGTTGTTTATAATTGATCCCAGTTCAGCATGGGTATTTTATATTTCGATTGATCATCGACAGCAATTCTCGGACAGCTACAATTTATGAGAAAGTCAAATTTCAATCCTTCCAGTTTTTCTGGTGTAATTTCATCCATGGCAAAAATAAAAACTTCCTTTCTCTCTTTTTCTAGTTTTTCTTTGATTTTGAAAGGATTGCCAAGCATCTGGCCTTTTTTCCAGCTCACAAGCAAACCAACCTTTTTTGCATCTTTTAGCTGAGCTTTATTCCAAACAATTATCTTCTGAATTTTTTTCCTAAAGTCTTCTAAACTTCTAATTTCTTTTCTTTCTAAGTCTAAGTTAAAAACAGGTTTCTCTGTAATCAGAACTACTCCATCAGCATAGAACTCACCAGCTGATATGCATAGAAAGCAGTCAACATCTTTTTCAATGGCTTTAGCAGCTCCCAGACTGCAACCTAAAACTTGTCCTGAGTAATGCAGGGCCTTGTGAGCGAAAGCTTTCTTCCCTTTTTTCTCAAGAAATTCTTTCACAATTGGAATGGACTTAACAAACTGAATGCTTGTTATCAGACCAATGTTTTTGAAATTATTCAATTTCTCAAGTTCTTTTTCTAATATTGGGATTGGATCAACATCAATGAAATATTCCCAATAAACTACTGGTAATTTTGCTTTAGTAATGAATGGTTCATGCCCTATGTGCAGAATGGCATCACAGCCTAAAAGTTTAGCTTCATTATCTTTGATATCACAGGCACCAAAACACTTTTCTACCGATATGACAACTTCGAATCCATTTTTTTCTAAATCTTTTGCAATATCTTGGATTTTTAGTGTCAAACCTTCAGGAAACTGAACAAAAATTCTTCTAGTTTTTAGACTTTTCAATTTCTTTATTGCTTCCTTCATCAAATCATCCTAAATATATAAGAAGTAAGTTTAAATTAATTCTTCATTGCTTGTTTTTCAATTTTTTTCTACAAGACTTACAGAGATAAAGATATTTCACACGAATCAACTTGCCGACCGTTTTTACTGACTTTTTACAGTTGTCGCAAGTTTTTTTCATATTTATTTGTTGTATTTTTTTATTTAAATTGATTAAAAATTATTAGTAAGAATATGGAAGAGAAAGTTTCTAAAGAAATAAAGAAAAAAGGTTATCAGATTTTTAATGAAAACAAGATTAAAAAAGACTTTGAAACCGGGAAAAGAATTCATTTTTTGGTTGAAGGAGATTCAGAAACTCACTCTGTGATCTTTGATAAGGAGAAAAACGAGTTTATTTGTGATTGTAAGTTTTCAACATTGAAAGAAGGAATGTGCAGCCATGTGTATGCTGCGAAGTTAATAAAAGAAAAAACTAGGGACTGATCCTATTTTTATCTCGTGGAAACATTGTAACTTCTCTTATATTATCCTTTCCAGTGACTGTCATCGTTATTCTCTCAAGTCCTATGCTCCATCCTGAATGAAAGGGTGCTCCATGTCTAAAGCAACCGATGTAATCTTTGAAATCATCGGGGTTCATACCTTTTTCTTTTATACTTTTTATCAATAAATCAGGTAAATGGATTCTTTGAGTGCCAGAAGAAATTTCCAAGCCATCGTGAATAAGGTCGAAAGCTCTGGAAATTTTTGGATTCTTTTCATTTGGCATCGCATAAAATGGTTTTAATTCAGAAGGCCAGTCAACGACAAAAAAAGCATCCTCACCAACAATTTTAGGTAATAGTTTTTCTTGAGTTTTTGTAAAATCTTCTCCCCACTCAATCTTTTCTCCATGTTTTTTCAATTTTTCAATTAAATCAGAATATTTAACTCTTTTCAAAGGAGTTTTGGGTAGTTTTAACTCTCTTTTCAAATCATTCAATTCTTTTTCACAGTTTTTTTTAACTTGCTGCAAAATGTAAATAAAACATTTTTCCAAAACGTCTATAACATCTTCATCAGTTGCAAAAGCTTGTTCCATATCCATTTGCCTTAATTCGTTTAAGTGTGTTGGTTGATCAAATCTTTCTGCTCTAAAAACAGGAACTATCATAAAAACTTTTTCAAACGAGATTGCGCACATTTGCTTATACAATTGGGGGCTTTGTGCAAGATATGCCTGCTTTTCAAAATAAGGTAGCTTGAAAAGTTCTGCACCACCCTCGCTTGATGATGAAATTATTACAGGTGGCTGAATTTCCATATATTTTCTTTCAGTGAAAAAATCTCTGAAAGCCTTTGTTATTTGAGACTGTATACTAAAAATAGCTCTTGCTTCATTGGTTCTAAACCACATAACCCTCCAATTAAGTTTGGTGTCCAAATTGGCAGGCGTAACCTCTCTTGGATCTAAGGGTAAAGGAGTTTCAGATTTGTTAATTACCTTCAATTCAGAAGGAATTATTTCAATTCCAATTTTTTTTACTTTGCTTTTAACGACTTTTCCCTTAACTTCCACTACGTCTTCCTGATGCAGTTTCTCATAAATCTTAATTATTTCTTCTTTGACTTGCTTCTTTGGAGCTGTGACCTGAACTGTTCCTTCTTTGTCTCTTAAAATTAAGAAATTTATTCCTCCCAAAGTTCTAACATCATGGCACCATCCTGCTACTGCCACCTCTTTTCCAACAAATTTCTTCAATTCGCCCGTATAAACTCTCATCCGCTCACCTAAAGGTTATGTAGTAAAATCCAGACAATCAACCAAACTAAAACAAAAGTGATGAAGCTATTTGATATCAGCCATGTCCTCTTTTTTTCTTTGACAAATCTCATTAGAATTGGCTGAGAAACTGTGTAAACTAAGACTGGAACAAGTAGAGCTAAAGTTAGATTTGACATTATTTTATTAAAATAATTTGAAATATAGCCGAAGAATATTCCAAGGAAAAGATACAAAGCTACAATGATTTTGTCTATTTTCATCTTTCTTCCTCTTTACATTTTTCTTTCTTCTTAAAGAAATCTTTTAGTTTTCTCTGCCATGAGTTCTCTTGAAGGATTTGAGTTGTAACCCAGCTTTGCCTAACAAACGGTGGTAAAGGTTTTCTACTTCTTATCAATTGCTCGACGAATTGAATTGTTCTCTCATCATGACTGTATCCCACACCAAAATCAAAATTTTCTTTTCTTTTTATTTCTTCTATTGTTTTATCTCTCTCAACTTTTGCAATTATCGAGGCTGCAGAGACTATTGGATAAGTTTCATCTGCATAATTTTCTACTTGCAATTCAACATCTTTGTTTTCCAAATAGCTGCAAATCGTATTTTCAAATCTTTTTGGATTGTGTGTCAGTGAATCTATGATCGTTCTATCTGCTTCAATCATTCCGATTATCTCTGCCATTTTCATAGCTTCTATTCTATCTAAGTTGATGCCTTGCTTTCTGTAACTGTCTATCTTGCAAGGTTGAACGCGCAGAACTACTATAGATTTTGCAATTTCTTCTATAGCCTTTGCTAACACCTCCCTTCTTTTTGGAGAAAGTTTTTTTGAATCCTTTACTCCCAAAGCTTTCAGTTTCTTTTCATCATTTTTGTCTATTACAACTCCTGCAAGTACCATTGGACCGATGAGAGCGCCTGTTGGGGAAATTTAAAATTTCTCTCCCAGCCTCATCGATACCGCCAATTAAAATACTATCACCTCTTTGTTAGTTTTTGTTTTATACCATAAATATTTCGATCTATTTGTTTATTTAAATTTCCAATGCTTTATCCCCATTCTAAAGATAACTGCATCTTCCAGAAAATCAAATAAGAGATGCAAGAAGATGAATAAGAAGAAGGTGAAAAGACTTAAAGATTGGAAAACAAGGAAAATTAAAGAAAGAGCGATTGAAGAGAAAAGTATAGGAATGTTGTGCAACGCGTACTTCCTTGGTTTCCCAAGCTCTATAGTCCCTCTTAGACGGAAATATTTTTTAATCCCGGTTCGAAGTACGAGTGAAAGATGATCTATGTCAATAATTATTGTTCCTAGAAAAGCAACAAGGAAGTTGAAAGTGTTTAGTCCAAGTGCAGAGCAGGTGAAGAAGAATATGCCTAGATGGATCAATCCATGAATTATCGAATACCTATATTTTACATGGCGCTTGATTAAAGAAACGAATGGCACCAGTTTAGTTCTTATATTTAATTTGACATCACCCATGATTGTATGCCAATCTCTGGTCTTGTCAGCAACAACTAAAGCAGCAATAGCAACCAAAAATTCCTGTGCAACTGTTACCGGAGTAGTCAAATATCTATTAACCCACTGTGCCAAAGGAATCTCTTGGCCAACAAAGTAAAGGCCATAGAGGGTTTTATCGAATGGATAGAACCATGCTATGCCACCTTCAGGTGTATCCAGTACAAAATGAAAGAAAACTGCAATAGCAAAGGGGAACAAATACTTAACATACTTGGGTTTGAATTTTCGAAAGATAAGGTATAGAGCAATGAAAACTACCCCCCATAAAAAAGGTGTGTGGGTTAAAAACCGATGATGTTGATATGGAAGTATGTTGTAATAAGGAACTAACAAAACATCCAGATCAATCATCATACCAGCTAGTATTGCAAATGTTAATAGACGTCTGCTTATATCCTTTTTAGCTAGTTTGCACCCAACCCTAACACTAAGATAACTACCAAAAAAATGACCGGGAATGGTCAACATTTATTTTTACCTCAGCTGATTCCCATTATTCTTTCTATATATGGAATGCCTAAAAGGCCTGCATAAGCTATTACTAAACATTTGATTATTTTACCTATGGAAGTTGCAATTAAAAACTTTTTTACATCATAGTTGCCGATGCCGCATAAAATACCTATGGCATCAAATGGAAATGGTATTGCTGCTGCTATCACAACTATTGGAAAGCCGTGTTTCTTAAAAAGATTTACAAAATACTTTACCCATGATGGATCTTTTTTCTTTTTTTGTTTGATCACGTTTTCTCCACCAAGACCAATCAAATATCCGGTGAGTTCACCAAAAGCAGAACCCAAGCCGGCTATTATTCCAACTAAAAATGGGTTCATGCCAAGACCGGCAGCAAAGAAAATTATTACATAAATAGGAAATGGAAGAAAAATTGTTGATGTGCTTGCAAGAGACACGACAAAAATTGCAAGATAGGAGAATTGGGTTATTAATGTTTTAGACCAAATAATAAAAGATTCGCCCAAGACCATAAAAAATATTAGTGATTCAGAGTAGTTATATCTTTTAATGATTAACCTTGAAGAATTGATTGATTCGAAAAAATCTATTGAAGAAATTTTAGAAAAATTTGATTGGAAGGATTTTGAAAGAACTGTTTCAGAAATTTTTGAAAGAAATGATTTCAGGATAAAAAATGATTTTAGGTTCAAGACAAGGAATAGACATCAGATTGATGTTGTTGCAATAAAAGAGAATAAAGTATTTTGTGTGGATTGCAAGCAATGGGGAAGAGGAAGATACAAGAAATATGGACTGAAGAAAGCAACGAAAGAACAGGAAAAAAGAGTGGAAGAATTCAAAAAGTTCTTGAAAAAGAATTTGATTGCACAAAAAATGTTGAAAATAGGTTTGAACAATAAGTTTTATTCTTTGATTGTCACTCTTTTGCAAGAAGACATGATTAAAGAAAACAAAACATTTGTTGTTCCTGTTTGGAAATTAAATTCTTTTTTGGTTGAACTGGAGCGGTGGATTTGAAGCCATAGAAAATTATTGCTTCGTGTTTGACGGACCTCTAGCAACATATTCTGTCTCTAATTCATTTTCAACCTCTTCCGGGAGATCAGAAAAACCAACAAACTCTTGATAAACTGATACAAAATCAGTATAAGGTAATTTTTTTATTTCTTCCACGAAATCATAAGGTGCTTTTTTTATTTCATCAACAATTTCAACCAGTTGCCTATAGTAAATGGCCCAATAAGGTGGGTGGTCCTTCACTGTTCCTAACAACCTTTTCATTAACTCTTCGGCCATAATAAAAGTGAGATTGCAAAGAATTTAAATCCTTGTGCGGGAGGTGGGATTTGAATCCATGTAGCATGTAACCTAATCTCGCATCATTAGTTTATCTTAAATCTCAAGAAAATTCCTATCAGATAGAAGAGTTAAAACCATTTCGAAAGCCATTTAAGGGATATTTAAATACCCTATTTAAATACTTTCACTAATTAATTATAATTTACAGGTGATGAGATGGTTGATTTTAAAATTAGAGTTGAAAATATTGTTGCTTCTGCTACACTTGGAGTAGAAGTTCCTTTGGAAAAGATTGCTTCTAAACTTGAAGGAATGGAATATGAGCCTGAGCAGTTTCCTGGGCTAGTTTATAGGTTGCAAAAGCCAAAAGCCGCTGCCTTGATATTCGGTTCAGGGAAGATTGTTTGCACCGGAGCTAGAAGCATTGAAGATGTGAATGCGGTTTTCAAAAAAGTTATTAGTGTTATCAGGATGACTGGAACTAAAGTGCCTAAAACTTTTAAAACTCAAGTTGAAAATATTGTTGCTTCTGCTAAATTGGATGCTAACTTGAATTTAGATACAATTGCTTTCAATTTGGAAAATTCTGAGTATGAGCCTGAACAGTTTCCTGGGCTAGTTTATAGAATGACTGATCCTAAGGTAGCTTTTCTTTTGTTTGGTTCAGGAAAGATTGTTTGCACTGGGGCAAGAACTGTAGAAGATGTTGGAATTGCAGTGAAAAAAGTTTCAAAGAAATTGAAAGGCATCAAAGCATTGGTGAAACCAAAATAAATTTTTTATTTTTTGGTTCATTTTCTAACGATTATTTAAATCATTGTGTTTTATAGTTAAAATATGATTGATACTCACAACTCAGAAGAACTTATAGCAATTGTTGATGAGAATGATAAAGTTATTGAAAAATATCCACGAAGAAATCATGCTAATGGAAGATTGCATAGAGAGACTTCTGTTTTAATCGTAAACTCAAAAAATGAAATTTTGGTGCAGGAGAGAGCGGATACTAGAAAATTAGACTATTCAGCATCTGGGCATTTTCCATATTATGAAGATTATCTAGATGGTGCAGTAAGAGAAGTTGAAGAAGAGCTAGGATTATTGATAGATAGATCTAAATTCAAAAAAATTTCAAAACATCGAATTAATTATTCTGGACGGCATGTAAATAATAGATTTGTTACTCTTTTTGAAGTTAGAGGAAATTATAGAATTGATGATTTAAAAATTAATCTTTCTGAGGTTAAATCAGTAAGATACTGCTCAATATCTGAATTAAAATATATTATAGAAAATAATCCTGAAAGAATGTCAGAAGGATTCATAGAATCATTAAAAATATATTTTGAAAAAATTGATTTTAAATAGTGAATTTTTTAAATACCAACTACTTTTGGAAAGTTTAGAAATATTAGAAATATTTAAAAGAGAACTAACCAGTATACTAATTGTCCGAGGGCGGTCCTTCTATGGAAAAAGAAGAAATAATAGAAAAATTTTCAGAATTTCTCAGAGACAATTACTACAATGATATGATTTCTGCAATTAGTGAAAGCGCAAAATCTATTACAGTGGATTTCAATCTCTTAGATCAATTTGATCCAGAACTTGCAGACTATTTGCTAGAAAATCCAGAAGAAGTTTTGCCTTTGGCAGAAGAGTCTGTGAAACGGACCGACTTGCCGGGCGAACCAAAACTAAAAATTAGAATTTTTAGATTGCCTGAAGAGAAGCAGATAAGAATAAGAAACGTTCGTGCTGAGCATATAGGAAAATTGATTTCAATTGATGGAATTGTGAGAAGAGCTAGTGAAGTCAGACCAGAAGTGTCTGAAGCAATATTTCAATGCCCCGAATGCGGGAACAAGCTAACAGTCATCCAGAGCGAGCGAGCTGTCAAACCACCATTCGAATGCGATAAATGTGAAAACAGAAAGGATTTCAAGATTGTAGATCAGAAACTGTTTGATGCAAGATGGACTGCTGTTGAAGAGCCTTTTGAAATAACAACTGGGGAAAGACCGTCAGAGATAATGATATTTTTGAAGGAAGATTTGACATCACCAAGGATGAGAAACAAAACTGATCCTGGAAATAGAATAAAAGTTGTTGGTGTTTTAAGAAGTTTGGCAAGAAGACTGAAAGGAAGTCAGTCAAGGCAAATGGAAATTTTCGTTGATGCAAATTCTGTTGAAGCTTTGGAAATAGAATGGGAAGAACTTGATATTAGATCTGAGGATGAGAAAAAAATCATTGAAATTGCTCGCGACCCAGAAATCTATAACAAACTGGTAGGATCAATTGCTCCTGCATTGTATGGTTTGGAAGAAATAAAGGAAGCGATTGTTTTGCAATTATTTAGCGGGGAAGTGCACATACAAAAAGATAAGTCGAGAGTAAGAGGCGACATAAACATTTTGCTAATTGGAGATCCGAGTACTGCTAAAAGTGTACTGATGAAAGTAGTTTCAATGTTAATTCCTCGTGGGCGATATGTGAGTGGTAAAGGAGTTACAGGTGCAGGACTCACAGCTGCTGTCATAAGAGATGAAGAGTTCATGGGTGGATGGGTTTTGGAAGCAGGAGCTTTGGTGATGTGCAATCGCAGTCTCATAGCAATAGATGAGTTTGAAAAAATAGAGAAAACTGATCAAGTTGCTTTACATGAGGCAATGGAACTGAATACAATTTCCATAGCAAAAGCAAGCATAATCGCAACTCTACCAGCTCAAACAGCCATTCTTGGTGGAGGGAACCCGAAGATGGGAAGGTTTGATCCTTATGTTCCAATCAAGGAGCAGATAGACATTCCTGAAACTTTGATGACAAGATTTGACTTAAAGTTTGCTCTTAGAGATTTGCCTGATTCTGTGGCTGATGAAAAAATAGCCGAGCATATTTTACAAGCAAGACACTTCCAAGAAATTGAAATCAAACCAGTAATAGAAGCTGATCTTTTGAAAAAATACATTTCTTATGCAAGAAAAAAATGTCATCCAAAACTTTCAAAAGAGGCTGGAGAAACTATAAAAAGTTTTTATGTTGATTTGAGAAAGAGAACTTCTGAAGAAGCGCCTATTACGATCACTCTAAGACAGTACGAGGCTCTGATAAGACTTGCAGAAGCATCAGCAAAAGTTCAATTGAGAGATACTGTGACAAAGGAGGATGCTGTTAGAGCCATAAATCTTATGAAAGCTTCTCTCAGACAGTTTGGATTTGATCCTGAGACAGGAATGATTGACATAGACAGAGCTGAAGGCGGTGTCTCAGCAACAGAAAGAAGTAGGATAAGAATTGTACTCGATGTGATTGATGAGCTTGAAAAAGCATTAGGAAAGAACATACCAAAAGAAGAAATAGTTAGGAGAGCTAAAGAACAAGGAGTGGATGCTTTTTCAATTGAGAAAATTTTGAATGAGCTGAAGAATAAAGGAGATTTGTTCGAGCCGAAACCTGGTGTACTGCAGAAGATGTGATTGAATGGACAAGAAAAGAATGCCTGCAAAGAAAGTGAGAATATTTGATGTTGTTAATGGAAAATATTTTGCTGGCAGTAAAGAGGAACTTAAGCCAAGTTATGTGATCACTTCTTTAGGTCAGAAAGTTTCAAGAGTTAACTTGATAGCTACTGTAATTGATAAATTCGTGAGTGAAGATCAAAATTATGCAGCAATAAGAATTGATGATGGAACTGAGGTTATCAGAGCTAAAGCTTTCAAGGAAAGTGTGAAGCTGTTAGAAGGAATTGAGCTGGGTGATTTGGTAACTGTTATAGGAAAGTTGAAAGAATACAATGGAGAGGTTTATGTGAATGCTGAGATAGTAAAAAAGATCACGGATGCAAATTTTGAAACTTTGAGAAAGCTTGAAATTTTGAATGAAATAGCTGAGCAGAAGAAAGCTGTGGATGAGATTAAAAGTTTACTAGATAGCATGTCTGAAGAGGAATTAAAAGAATATGCTAAAGATAAATTTGGGATGGATGAAGAGACGTTAAATGTTGTGAGAGATAGTTTAAGAGTAAAGAAAGAAATAGATTATAAACCCAAGATATTAGAGTTGATTAAAAAATTAGATGAGGGAAATGGTGTTGAGATAGTGAAAATATTTGAATTGTCGAGCTTGCCTGAAAATGTGATTGAGTCTGCGATAAATGAATTGCTTGCTAAAGGAATGTTGTTTGAACCAAAAGCAGCAGTTCTAAAGGTGGTTTAATGGAATATGAAGAAATGCTGAAAAGAGCAATTGAAAAATTGCCTAAGAATGTAGAGAAAAAAAGGTTCCAGATACCTTTGGTAGCTTGTGAAATTTCTGGTAGCAGGACTGTTTTGAAAAATTTTTCTGAGATTCTAAACATTTTAAGAAGAGATGCTACTCATCTTTCGAAATATTTGTCAAAAGA
>Ga0315281_10007939_pt1 | contig 14851 bp, 14 predicted proteins | sample YL17G07_0_MG_FD_204540 | JGI IMG/M metagenome (GOLD analysis project Ga0315281, IMG submission 204540) | Sediment microbial communities from Yellowstone Lake, YNP, Wyoming, USA - YL17G07_0 | ecosystem: Environmental > Aquatic > Freshwater > Lake > Sediment | place: USA: Wyoming | collected...
ATCGATCGGTAACGCACACGGCCTATCACGTCGGGCAGATCGTGTACCTGGCCCGGCACTTCACGTCCGGGCACTGGACCACGCTCAGCATTCCCAAGGGCAAGTCCGCCGAGTTCAACAAAGGCAAGTTCAAGGTCCGATGAGATACCTGGCAGCCGCTTCCCTCGTGCTTGTCTCCCTGGGCGCGGAGCAGACGCCGCCCATCATGCCGGACATCCCGGCGCGATTCGATGCGCCGACGGCCGGATACGACTACGTGAAGCGCGACGTCATGATTCCGATGCGCGACGGCGTCAAGCTTCACACCGTCATCGTCGTGCCAAAGGGCGCGCGCAACGCCCCACTCCTGCTGACGCGGACGCCGTACGACGCCTCGTCGCGCGCGCTGCGCAACCGATCGCCGCACGTCGTGGCGATGATGCCGCTCTTCGACGAGCTGTTCGTCGCCGACGGCTACATCCGCGTGTACCAGGACGTGCGAGGCAAGTACGGCTCCGAGGGCGAGTACGTGATGACGCGGCCCCTGCGCGGGCCGCTGAACAACACGACGGTCGATCATTCCACGGATGCCTACGACACGATCGACTGGCTGGTGAAGAACGTCCCCGAGAGCAACGGCCGCGTCGGCATGGTCGGAAGCTCCTACGAGGGCTTCACCGTCGCCATGGCGCTCGTCAATCCGCATCCAGCCCTGAAGGCGGCCGTGCCCGAGAGCCCGATGGTCGACGGCTGGATGGGCGACGACTGGTTCCACTACGGCGCGTTCCGCCAGACGAACCTCGACTACTTCAACCAGCAGACGACCGCGCGCGGCGACGCCAAGGCCATCGTCCGCGACGGCTACGACGACTACGAGAACTTCCGGCGCGCGGGATCGGCCGGCGACTTCGCGAAGGCCGCCGGGTTCGACCAGCTGCCGTGGTGGCGCAAGGTCGCCGAGCATCCGGCGTACGACGCGTTCTGGAAGGAGCAGGCGCTCGACAGGATTCTGGCGGCGCAGCCGTTGACCGTGCCCACGATCTGGCTGCAGGGGCTGTTCGATCAGGAAGACATGTGGGGCGCGATCCACGCCTACCAGGCGATCGAGCCGAAGGACCGCGCGAACGACAAGAACTACCTGATCATGGGCCCGTGGTTTCACAGCCAGATCAACCGCGAGGGCACGTCGCTCGGCCCGCTGCGCTGGAATGCCGACACGACGCTCGAAGCGCGCCGCGACATCATCAAGCCCTTCTTCGATCAGTACCTGAAAGACGGAGCGCCGAAGGCCAACACGCCGCCCGTGTTCATCTACAACACGGCCGACAGCCACTGGGATCGTTTTGAGACGTGGCCGCAGGGGAAGCCCACGCCGCTCTACCTCGCTTCGAGCTTCGGGCTGTCATTCAGCGCCCCCGCCAACGCGGCTTCGTCTGCGGCGTACGACGAGTACGTCTCCGACCCGTCCAAGCCCGTACCGGACATGCCGCGCCCCACACGCTTCAGCGACACCGACAGCTGGCGGCGATGGCTCGTGAGCGATCAGCGCGCGGTCGTCGATCGCCCTGACGTGCTGTCGTACGTGACGGCGCCGCTGACTGAAGCCCTGCGAATCAGCGGCGCGCCCGTCGTGCGTCTGGTTGCCTCGACCAGCGGCACCGACAGCGATTGGATCGTGAAGCTGATTGATGTCTACCCCGACGAAGTGGCCAGCCAGCCGGAGATGGGCGGGTACGAGCTGCCGATCGCGATGGACATCTTCCGCGGCCGGTACCGCGAGAGCTTCGAGCGCCCGCAGCCGATTGCCCCCGGCACGCCGCTGCCCTACACGTTCGCGCTGCCGACGGCGAACCACATCTTCAAGCCGGGACACCGCATCATGGTGCAGGTGCAGTCGACGTGGTTCCCGCTGTACGACCGGAATCCGCAGACGTACGTGCCGAACGTCCTTTTCGCGAAGCCGGGCGACTACGTGAAAGCCACGCAGCGCGTATACCGCGCGGGGAGCACGGCGAGCTACATCGATCTGCCGGTCGTCCGCTGAAGCCCTAACCTTCCGCGGCGCCCGCGTACAACGGCTCGGTATCGAGCGTCTGCGGTCCTTTGTCCGTGCAGATCGCGTACTTGGCCGCATACATCGAGACGCCGGCGTACTCACCCCTGGCGTTGAGGATGTAGAAGTTCAGCCCAAAGTTGGGCTGACTGCGCCTGTTGAGCAGCCGCTTCTCGGTCGTGGCCTTCGCGACGCGCTTGAGCGCCGTCATGCCGGCGTCCTTCGGCGAGGCGCCGCGCCGCATCTCCTCCACGATCAGGAACGAGCACAGGTTGTAGAGGTTGGCCTCGCCGCGGCCGGTCGACCCGGCGGCGCCGACTTCGTTGTCGACGTAGAGTCCTGCTCCGAGAATCGGCGAGTCGCCGACGCGCCCGGGAATCTTCCACGCCAGCCCGCTCGTCGTCGTCACGCCGCAGACGTCGCCGTTCGCGTTGACGCCGTTGCAGTTGATGGTGCCGTGATAGTGATCGGGGTCGATCAGGCCCTCGCGCACCATCTGCAGGCCTGCGTCGTACCACGCCTGCGCGCGGGTCTTCGGATCCGGATAGTGGTCCGGGTCGACCCGCCGCTTCCACTCGAGCCACAGCCGGCGCGATGTGTCGGTATTGAGGTCGTCCTCGATCTTGAATCCCATGCTGCGCGCGAAGTCCTGCGCGCCTTTGCCGACGAGCAGATGGTGGTCCGTGTTGTCCATCACCGCCTGGGCCACGAGCGACGGCGTCCGCACGCCTTCGAGCGCGGCGACGCCGCCCGCGCGCTTGCGCGGCCCGTGCATGCAGCACGAGTCGAGCTGGACGACGCCCTCGGCGTTCGGCAGGCCGCCGTAGCCCACGCTCGTGTCTTCGGGATCGAGCTCGCAGAGGCTGACGCCGGCGATGACGGCCTCGAGCACGTCGTTGCCCCCAGGCCCGCCGCTCGTCATCAGGTTGAACGCGCGCTCGACGCCGGTCTGCCGCCCGCCGTTCTTGTAGCGGTTGCCGTTGGCTGAGGCCACCACGACCGGCGCGACGCCACGCGTCCTGACCGCCGGCGCCTGCGCAAACAGCGTCTTCGACGCCGCCGCGCCAATCGCCACTCCCCACTGCACGAACTCGCGTCGTTTCATAAGATCCTCAGATTCTCACATCGCCCAAGTGTTTCGCGATTATCATCCGTTGCGCTTCGGACGTCCCCTGATAGATCTCTGCCGCGCGGGCGTCGCGGAACAATCGCTCCGCGATCGATCCGCGGCGATAGCCTGCCGACGCGAGGATCTGCATCGCTTTGTCCGCCGCCTGATGCGCGGCCTCCGACGCTGCCAGCTTCGCCATCGAAGATTCGATCAGCCCCTCATCGCCCTGCGCCTTCATCGTCGCCGCTTTCCACATCAGCATGCGGGCCGCGTCGAGTTCGGTCGCGACGTCCGCAATCATGAACTGAATCGCTTCGAAGCTGGCGATTGGCCGGCCGAACTGCTCGCGCGTTTTCGCATGCGCAATCGCGTGATCGAGCGCCGCACGTCCGATGCCGAGCGCCTGCGCGGCAATGGCCACGCGGCCGCCCTGCAGCGCCCACATCGCCAGATGGAATCCGCCGTTCAGCGCGCCGACGACGTGGTCGCCGCCGACGACCACGTCGAGGTCGAGATCCATGCAGCCGAGTCCGCGAACGCCCAGCGAGTCGTCGCGCGAGGTCCGCGTGATGCCGGGCGTGTCGAGCGGCACGAGAAACGCCGTGATGCCCTCACGGCGTGCGCCGGGCTCGGTCGACGCGAAGACCACCGCGACGCCCGCGACCTCTGCGTTCGCCACCCAGACTTTGCGTCCTCTGATCCGATAGCCGCTGCCTTCACGAACGGCCGTGGTCTGCTGATTCGCCGCATCCGTGCCCGCGCCGGGCTCGGACAATGCGAATGCGCCGATGGCGTCACCGGTGGCCAGCTTTCTCAGCCAGCGGTCATGCACCGGCGTCGACGATGCGTGTTCGATGAGCTCAGCGACGAGGGAATTGGTCACGACCAGGGAGACGGCAACGGTCGCGCTGGTCCGTGCGATGGCTTCAATGGCCAGCGTGTAGCTCAGGTAGTCGCGTCCCGCGCCGCCGTGGGCGGACGACACCGTGACGCCGCAGAGCCCGAGCTTCGCGGCCGCCCGCATGACGGCGCCGGGAAATTCGCCGGTCCGGTCGATCGTCGCGGCCCAGGGCTCGACGACGTCGCGCGCGAATTGTTCGATGGATGCCGTGAAGGACTGCTGCTCGGGCGTGAGGCCGAAGTCCATGCTGTATGGTCCGCCTAAAGGCGGACACTACCAACCATTTTCTTTGGCGAGGCGCTCGAAGATTGGCCGCAGGCGCTCCGCCGCCTGCGAGAGATCCTCAGGCAGCACGCGCGTGTTGCCGACGACGCCCATGAAGTTGGTGTCGCCGTTCCAGCGCGGGACCATGTGGACGTGCAGATGATCGAGGACGCCCGCACCAGCCGCTCTGCCAAGGTTGATGCCGACGTTGATGCCGTGCGGGTGGTACGCCTCGGCCAGCGCCATCTCCGCAATCCGCGTCAGCGCCATCAGTTCCGCGCGCTCCTCCGCCGACGTCGACGCCAGGTCGGCGAGGTGGCGCTTCGGCACCGCCATCAGGTGACCGTTGTTATAAGGATAAAGATTGAGGATGACGAAGCAGGTCGTGCCGGTGAACACGACCAGATGGGTGTCCAGGCCGTTGTGTTCACAGAAGATGCAGCCGTCGGGCTCGCCGCGTGAGGTGCGGGTCACGTAGGCCAGTCTCCAGGGCGACCAGAGCCGTTCCACTACACCGCGATGGTGTCGGGGGGCGCGCTGGCGGGCGGCACCGGTTCCTTGTTGATGAGTTCTTTCAGCTCTTTGCCCGGCTTGAAGTACGGGACCTTCTTCGGCGGCACGTCCACCTTGTCGCCCGTCTTCGGGTTGCGGCCCTTGCGGGGCTCGCGCCTCCGGAGGCGGAAGCTGCCGAACCCGCGCAACTCGATCTTCTCGCCGCGATGCAGCGCGTCGATGATGCTCTTGAACACCGTGTCGACGATGACCTCGGAGTGCTTCTTGGTCAGATCGGAAACCCGCGAGACTTCTTCGACGAGCTCCGCCTTGGTCATGCTGCCGCTGTTCATCTGTTACTGCTTTCTGAAGTGGTCGCCGAGCGTCGCTCCGCCGTCGCCGGCGCCCTCTTTGTACTCTTCCCAGTCGGTGCGGAATTCGTCCGACTTGAGCGCTCGGATCGACAGCCCGATCTTCCGCTCCGCCGGCGAGAGCTTGATGATCTTCATCGGGTACGTCTCGCCGACGGTCAGCTCGACCTTTTCTTTGTTCGAGTCGTCGAACTCCGACACGTGAATCAGCCCTTCGATGCCTTCGTCGAGCTCGACGAACGCGCCGAAGTTCGTCATGCGCACGACCTTGCCTTCGATCGTGTCGCCGGCGTGACGCCGCGAGAAGAAGTCGTCCCAGATGTCGGTCGCGAGCTGCTTGAGGCCGAGCGACAGCCGCTGGTTCTCGGCGTCGATGTTGAGCACCATCGCCTCGACGACGTCGCCCTTCTTCAGCACTTCGGACGGATGCTTGATGCGCTTGCTCCACGACATGTCGGAGATGTGAATGAGGCCGTCGATCTCCTCTTCCACTTCGACAAACGCGCCGAACTCCGTCAGGTTGCGGACCTTGCCGGCGATCTTGCTCCCGACCGGATACTTGCCCGCGAGGTCGTGCCAGGGATTGCTCTCGACCTGCTTGAGGCCGAGCGAAATGCGGCGGGCCGTCGGATCGACGCCGAGCACCAGCGCGTCGACCGGGTCGCCGACGTTGAGAATCTTCGACGGGTGCTTGACGCGCTTGCTCCACGACATCTCGCTGACGTGGATGAGGCCTTCGACGCCGGCCTCGAGCTCGACGAACGCGCCGTAGTCGGTGAGGCTGACGACCTTGCCCGTCATGCGCGCGCCGACCGGATAGCGGTCCGTCACGTTCGCCCACGGATCCGTGATGAGCTGCTTGTGGCCGAGCGAGACGCGCTCGGTCGCGGGGTCGTACTTCAGGACGACGACGTCGATTTCGTCGTTGACCTTGAACAGCTCCGACGGGTGGCCGACGCGGCCCCACGACATGTCCGTGATGTGGAGCAGGCCGTCGATGCCGCCCAGATCGATGAACGCGCCGTAGTCGGTGAGGTTCTTCACGACGCCCTTGAGCACCTTGCCTTCGGTGAGGATGTCGAGCGTGTGCTTCTTCTTCTCGGCGTTCTCTTCTTCGAGGAGCGCCTTGCGCGACAGCACGATGTTGCCGCGCTTCTTGTTGACCTTGATCACGCGCATGCGCAGTTCCTGGCCGCGCAGCGCGTCGAGATTTCTCACGGGACGGACGTCGATCTGCGATCCGGGAAGGAACGCGCGGACGCCGATGTCCACCGCGAGGCCGCCCTTGATCCGCTCGATGACGCGGCCGATGACGACCTTGCGCTCGGCATAGGCCTTCTCGACTTCGTCCCAGATCTTCATCTTCTCGGCTTTTTCGCGCGAGAGGACGACGTAGCCTTCACGATCTTCCGTGCGCTCGAGCAGGACGTCGACGATGTCGCCGGCCTGCACGGTGATTTCGCCGTTTTCGTCGACGAACTCACCGGCGGCGATAATGCCTTCTGATTTGTAACCGACGTCGACAATGACTTCGGAGGGGGTGACCTTGAGAACCGTTCCTTTCACGACCTCGCCTTCCGCGATGTTGCGGAAGCTGTTGTCGTAGATGTCGAGCAGACGGGCAAATTCGGCGGGGTCCATCTGCACGTCGTCTTCGCGATGCAGGGCCTTCACGCCCGGGCCTTTCGCGGAGCCGGAAAGATTCTCGTTTTCAACGTTCGCCATGCCTTACAGTTCCTCCTGAGTCGGTCGGTGGTCGCGTGCTGCACGTGGTCGCGCGCTGGCGCGCCCGTTGCAGAGGCGATAAGCCCCAGAGAGTACGACACTTAGCGTAATACTGTCAAGGATTTGAAAGGAATTTGACCATGGCGAAACGACCCCAGAAGAAGGCGAAGAAACGCGCGAAGGCCCCCGCGAAAGGGCGAAAACGGCCCGCCACGAAGCGATCCAGCACGCGATCCGCCAGGCGATCGGCCAAGCGGCCGGCGAAGCGCGCAGTGAAGCGTTCGGCCAAACGACCCGCGAAAAAGGCCGCCGCGTCGGTCGGCACGCTCCGCACCCCCCCGTCGTCACTCGACATGAATCGCACGCCATCTGCCGCGCGTAGCGGACGCAAGGCGCAGGATGAGAACCGCCGCCGCCACGCCGATATGGGCGCCCTGACCGGCGGAGACGCGGACGCCGACATGGAAGCCGCGTACTTCAGCGGCGACGAGGCGCCGGGCGGCGACAACCTCACTCCGGATCGGCAGGACGTGGAGGAAATGGGCCACGCCCTCGGCGTGAACTATCAGGACGACCAGGAGCTGCAGGGCGGCGCGGAAGTCGCCGAGCGCGACAAACACCGCTGGGAGGATGATCCGGCGTCGTCGGACGACTACAAAGACCGCAGCAAATGAGCGACGCGCGGGGCCTGCTCGATCCGCCGGCGCGCGTCAGCGGGCCGGGGTCACAGGGTCGATGACGCGCTTCTTCGCGCGCACAATCTCGAGCACGTGCGCGACCACCTCGTCAATCGACCGACCCGTCGTGTCCACGACCACCGCGTCGGCGGCGGCGTACAGCGGCGATGCGGTGCGCGTGCGATCGATCTGATCGCGCGCGGTCAGGGCGCTTTCGACGTCGGCCACGGCCACCGGTCCGCCGGAGTGCGCCGGATCGTACGCCCGCCGGCGCGCGCGCTCTTCGGGCGCGGCGTCGAGATAGATCTTCACGTCGGCGGCGGGAAAGACGACCGTGCCGATGTCGCGGCCTTCCATCACGATGCCGCCGTCGGCGCCCAGCGCCCGCTGGCGTTCCACGAGCACCGCGCGGACGCCCGGCAGCTTCGCGACCGCGGCGGCCGCGCGATCGATGTCGGGCGTGCGAATCGCCTTCGTGACGTCGATGCCGTCGATCGTCACCACGTCGCCCGCCACGCTGAGATCGGAACGCGCGGCGAGCGCGGCCACCCGCCCTTCGTCGTCGAACGGCACGCCCTCGCGCGCCGCTTTCCATCCGACGGCCCGATACATCGCGCCGCTGTCGAGGTGCCGGTAGCCGAGCGTCTCCGCGATCGCGCGGGCGACCGTGCCTTTGCCGGCGCCGGACGGTCCGTCGATCGCAATCGTGAGCGCACGCATGAATGACGAGAATAGCACGCGTGACTTAGCCACGAAGTCACGAAGAACACGAAGACGCACGAAGTCTTAACGTTATAGTTATGTTTGTGTACCTTCGGGTTCTTCGTGACTTCGTGGTTGAAGGGCGATCGCGCTGACAATGGAACGCTTACAGAAGATACTCTCCCAGGCCGGCATCGCGTCACGACGCGCGAGCGAGAAGCTGATGCTCGAGGGCCGCGTGTCCGTCAACGGCACGACCGTCACCGAGCTGGGCACGAAGGCCGATCCGTCGCGCGACGACATCCGCGTCGACGGCAGCCGCGTCAAGTCGCCGGAACGTCACCGCTACCTGCTGCTGAACAAGCCGCGCGGGTATGTGACGACGCGATCGGATCCGCAGAAACGCCACACGGTGCTCGACCTGCTGCGGGGCGTGCGCGAGTACATCTACCCGGTGGGCCGGCTCGACTACGACTCGGAAGGCCTGCTGATTCTGACCAACGACGGCGATCTCGCCGCGCGGCTGACGCATCCGCGGCACGGCGTGCCGCGCGTGTACGAAGCGCGCGTGCTTGGCTCTCCCGACGCGCACGACCTCAAGCGCCTCGGCAAAGGGGTGTCGATCGACGGCAGGCGCACCGAACCCGCGGAAGTCGTCGTCCTGGGGCCGGGCTACTTGCGCGTCACCGTCCGCGAAGGGCGGAACCGGCAGGTCCGCAAGATGTGCGACGCCATCGGCCACCCGGTCACGGAGCTGCGGCGCATCGCGGTCGGCCCGATTCGCGACCCGAAGCTGAAAATTGGACACTGGCGCGAGCTGACGCCGCAGGAAGTCGAGCGTCTGCGGCGCGCGACGTCAGCGGCCTAGCGTCGCCTGGATCTGCTGGTTCACGACGTCGGCGACAAACGCGTGGCCTGACGCGTTGTAGTGCCCGCCCGCCGTTCCCTCGAAGAGAAAGAGCCCACGCGCGTCCGTGCGAGCACGGAACGCCGAGACGACGTCAACAAGCGGAATGCCTTCCTGCCGGGCGGTCTCGCCGACGAACGCGCTCCAGGGGTCGATGCCGCCGAGCTCGCCGATGGTCGGCAGATGCGCGAGGAAGAGCGTGCTGCCGCGCTGCTGATTCACGCGCTTCAACTCCGCGAACATCGCGCGCAGGACGTCCTTCGTCGCGGCGTCCTTCTCCGCCGTCGGCCCCGGCGCCGACGCGTACTTGTTCACCACGCGCGTGACGAACACGGCCATCCGCGTCTCCATCAGCGCGCGCGGGAGCGCGACCAGCGACGGATGCGACGTCGCCGTGCGCGGCACCGGGACGTTCCCTGCGGTGATGACCCCATGGTCGAGCGTCAGCACGGGCTTCCCGAAGCCGAGGAACGTGTCCGCCTGCATGCGCCGAAAGTCGTCGTCGATGAAGGCGAAGACGTGGACCTGGTGCGCGAGGTTCCTGGTGTCGCGGAGGAACCGGAGATACGCCTGGTCGGCGCCGTACCCGCCCTGCCCGAGGTTGACCGGCTCGATGCGGGGGTCGCGCGACGCGAGCTGCTGGCACCAGGTCTGCGGGTTGTCCACGCCGTCGCCGAACGTAAACGAGTCGCCCGAGCAGATGACGCGCACTGTTCCCGGCGCGACCGCCGGCTGGACCTCGCTGGTGGCGCGAAAGCGCTGCCGGTTCGTGCGCACGCCGACGCCCGAGCTCCAGAAATCCGGGAGCGCGACGCCCGGCTTCGCAATCCAGCCCAGCTCGGCATCGTATTCGGTGTACGGCGCGGCTTCCCACGCCATGACGGTGACGTCGCGGACCACCAGGACGAGGCTGATGCCGCCTTCGACAGCAATGAACAGGCCGAACAGCACGGCCACATTGACGGCCGCGATTTTCAGCCAGCGCATTACTCTTCCTCGAGCGGCAGCATTTCTTCGGGCGGTGTCTGCTCCACCAGAATCGGCGCGTCGAGACCCAGTGCTTCGGCCATGTCCTCGACCTTGGGCAGGTCCTCGAGGTCGTTGAGCCCGAAACGAATCAGGAATTCCTTGGTGGTGGCGTAGAGAAACGGCCGTCCGACGACCTGCTTGCGGCCGACGATCTTGATCAGATGGCGCTCGAGCAGGGTGTTGAGGACGCCCGACGCCGCGACGACGCCCCGCACTTCGGCAATCTCGAGCGCCGTGATCGGCTGCCGGTACGCGATGACGGCGAGCGTCTCGAGGCCCTGCGCGGTGAGCCGCTGCGTCGTGCGCTCGTGGAACAGCCGGCGGACCCACTCGTGCAGATCGGGCCGCGTGACGATCTGATAGCCGCCCGCGACCTCGACGAGCTGAATGCCGCCCGCGCGGTCGTAGTCGTGCTTGAGCGCCGCGAGCGCGGCCTGCACGTCTTCCTTCGGCTCGGTGTCGAGCAGCTTGTAGATCTGCTTCGGCGTCAGCGGCTCGGGCGACGCGAACACAAGCGCCTCGAGAATCGCCTTCAGCTCCGCCGAGGGCAGCCGATCCTGCGGCGACTTCTGCAATTCCGCCGTCCTGCCATCCTGTAATTCGCTATCGCCCATCCGGGTCTCCGATTGGATGCGGCGCGCCGGTCGGGCGCGCACGCTTGTACACGCGAATCGGGCCGAACGAGCCCGACTGGAACACACGAACGAGCTCCAGACGAATCATCTCCAGCAGCGCCAGGAACGTGACGATGAGCCCGGTGCGATCGTTGACGTCCGCAAACAGGTCCTCGAAGCCCATCGCTTCGGTTTCGGACAGCTGCGCGAGCAGCTGGTCCATGCGCACCTCCACCGGGATCTGTTCCGGCGGCAGCAGTACCTTCGGCCGCATTTTCGCGCGGTCGACGACGGCCTGGAAGGCGGTGAGCAGGCTGAAGAGATCGACTTCGAGCTCCGGCTCGTACCCGTCGCCCGCGATGTGCGCAACGACTTCGTCGGGCCGCTGCCACTGCGCCGACCGCAGCTCTTCGCGCTCGTGCAGGAGGCCGGCCGCCGCCTTGAACTTCTGATGCTCGAGCAGGCGCCGCACCAGCGCGTCGCGCGGATCTTCGTCGTCGCCTTCGACGCCCGCGGCCGTCTCGGGGCGCGGCAACAGCATCTTCGACTTGATGTGGATGAGCGTCGCGGCCATGACCAGGAACTCGCCGGCGACGTCGAGATTCAGCTCCTGCAGCAGGTGAATGGCGTCGAGGTACTGCTGCGTGATGATCGCAATCGGGATGTCGTGGACGTCCACCTCGTTCTTCCTGATGAGGTGCAGCAGCAGATCGAGGGGCCCCTCGAAGTGCTCGAGCTTGACGGGGAACGCGTCAATGGCTGATTCGAAGTCGTGGTCCGACATCAATCCTGCAATCCTGCAATCCTCAATACTGCAATTTCACTGCGTCTCTCACCCGCGCCATCGTCTCGACGGCCACGGTGCGCGCGCGCTTACTGCCTTCGAACATGACGTCCTGCAGATAGCCGGGCCTGGCCAGCGCCGCGGCGCGCCGCTCGCGAATCGGATCGAGGTACGCGTTGATGGCCTTCGCGAGCTTCGTCTTCACCTCGACGTCGCCGACCTTCCCCGCCCGGTAGCGCGCTTTCAGGTCCTCGACTTCGGCCGTGTCCGGGTTGAATGCGTCATGGTACGTGAAGACGGGGTTGCCTTCGACGGTGCCCGGAATATCCGCGCGGATCCGTTTCGGGTCCGTATACATCTGCCGGACGCGCTTCTGCACTTCCTCGGCCGAGTCGGAGATGTGAATGGTGTTGCCGAGGCTCTTGCTCATCTTCTTGTCGCCGTCGAGTCCCGGCAGCCGGCCGAACGTCGTCAACAGCGGCTGGGGCTCGGTCAACACGGCATCGGCTCCGCCGCCCCCGAAGACGTTGTTGAAGCGGCGGATCGCTTCGCGGCCCAGCTCGAGGTGCGCGACCTGATCTTCGCCGACGGGGACGAACTTCGCGTCGTACATCGCTACGTCCGCGGTCTGCAGCAGCGGATAGCCCAGAAATCCAATCGACGAGAGATCCTTGTCCTTCAGGGTCTCCTGCTGCTCTTTGTACGTCGGGACGCGCTCGAGCCACGGCACCGGCACCACCATCGACAGCAGCAGGTACAGCTCCGCGTGCTCGGGCACCAGCGACTGGACGAAGAACGTGCTCTTCTCCGGGTCGAGGCCCGCGCCGATCCAGTCGGCGACGTTTTCGTACGCGTTCGCCGTCAGCCGCGACGTGTCGGCGAAGTCGCTCGTCAGCGCGTGCCAGTCGGCGACGAAATAGAAGCAGTCATACGTGTCCTGCAGCGGCACCCAGTTGCCGAGCGCGCCGACGAGGTGGCCGATGTGCAGCAGGCCCGTCGGCCGCATGCCGGACACGACGCGAAGACGGGACGTTACTGTAGCCACGACAGAATGGATCGCATTGGGCGCCCGATGAGATAGTCGAGACTCCCGGTCAGCATCAGCGCGTACAGCAGGATGAAGCCGTATGGACGAATCAGCGCGTCGAATCGACGCGCGGCTGGGCGCGGCAGCAGCCCGCCAATCACGGTACCGCCGTCCAGCGGTGGAATCGGAATCATGTTGAACACGGCCAGCAGGACGTTGATGTAGAGCGCGCGGCTCAGCATCGACGCAATCGGCACCGACGCATTCACTTCGCCGAGGACGACGGGCGTGACCGGAATCAGCCGCAGCAGCAGCGCGGCGATGACCGCGAGCGTCAGGTTGCTCACCGGTCCCGCAGCCGCCACCAGCACGTAGTCGCGCCGCTCATGACGCAGCTTCTGAATATTCACCGGCACCGGCTTCGCCCAGCCAAGGAACGGCGCGCTCGTGGCGATCGCCAGCAGCGGAAACACGATCGTGCCGATCGGATCGATGTGGACGAGGGGGTTGAAGGACACGCGGCCGAGCGTCCGCGCCGTGGGATCGCCAAGTCGATCGGCCGTCCACGCATGCGCGGCCTCGTGCACGGTCAACGAAAACAGGAGGACGATGAAGACGAGGAAGATCTGAGCGAAGTCGAAGTCCGGCAAGGACTAAAGGTTAAGGCCGACTCGCGAAAAACGCAAGAACCGCGTCGGCCACTTTCGCGCCGAGAACCGCGCTCAGCTCCTCGCGCGTCGCGCGCCGGACGCCCGCCACGCTGCCGAACGTCGTCAGCAGCGTCTTGCGCCGCCGCATGCCGATGCCCGGCACGTGATCCAGCTCCGATTGCAGGTCGCGCATCGTCCTCGCCCGCCGGTGGAACGTGACGGCGAAGCGATGGGCCTCGTCGCGAATCTGCTGAATCAACAGGAGCGCGGGGTCGGTGGATGCGAGCGCAATGGGATCGACGTGTTCGCGCGTATAGAGCAGCTCTTCCTTCTTCGCGATGCCGACGGCCACGAGATTCGCCAGCCCGAGTTCTTCGAGCGCCTGATACGCGGCCTCGAGCTGCCCTTTCCCGCCGTCGATCACGATCAGGTCGGGGAACGGCCCGCCCAGCTCGAGAAGCTTCCGGTAGCGCCGCTGCACGACCTCGTGCATGGCGGCGAAGTCGTTGTTCAAGCCCTCAGCCTCCAGCCCTGAGCCCTTGATCCGGAACTTCCTGTAATCGCCGCGGCGCATCCGGCCGTCTTCACACACGACCATCGACGCGACTGTCTCGCTGCCCTGAATCGTCGAGATGTCGAAGCACTCGATGCGGCGCGGCAGCGCGGCCAGTTTCAGCACCGCCTGCAGCGTTTCGAGCGCGTCGTAGTGCGCGGCCGTCGTCTGATTGAACCGCGTCTGATACGCCAGCGCCGCGTTCCGCGTCGCGAGATCGACGAGCCCGCGCTTCTCGCCGCGCTGCGGCACGGCGATGTGGACTTTGCGGCCGGCCCTGGATGAGAGCCAGGCCTCGAGCGCGTCGCGCTCCTCGGGCTCGGCCGGCACGTGAATCTCGGGCGGCGCCATCCGCAGCTCGTAGAACTGCTGCAGCGCAGCCTCGATCACTTCGGCATCCGAGGTCCCGACGATCGCGACTTCGCTTCCCAACTGGCTGCCCAGCTCGATGCGTTCGACGACGCGGCCGCTGCGGACCTGGAAGGCCTGAACGACGACGCCGGCGGGGCCGCGCTTCAGGCCGAACACGTCGCGATGTCCGAACTCCGTGCCCGCCATCTTCTGCTGGCGATCCTGCAGCGTCTGGACGGTCCTGATCGCGTCGCGCAGCTGCGCCGCTTCTTCGAAGCGTTCGCCCTCGGCCGCGCCGGCCATCCGCGTCTTCAGGCTTTTCATGAGCTCGTCGTTCTTGCCTCCGAGAAACAGCCCCGTCAGCTGCACGGCGCGGCCGTACTCTTCTTCGGAGCAAATCGTCTCGACGCAAGGCGCGATGCAGCGCTTGATGTCGTACTCGAGGCACGGGCGATCGCGCCGGCCGTTGATCACCTCGTTGCACGACCGGATGCCGAACAGCCGATGGGTCAGCGACATCGTCTTGCGCGCGAGTTGCGCCGGCATGAACGGCCCGGCGTACGTGCTCCCGTCGCGTTCCACGCGCCTGGCCACCAGCACGCGCGGGAAGGCCTCGTTCGTCGTGAGCTGCAGATAGGGGTAGGTCTTGTCGTCGCGCAGC
>Ga0315281_10007940_pt1 | contig 14851 bp, 6 predicted proteins | sample YL17G07_0_MG_FD_204540 | JGI IMG/M metagenome (GOLD analysis project Ga0315281, IMG submission 204540) | Sediment microbial communities from Yellowstone Lake, YNP, Wyoming, USA - YL17G07_0 | ecosystem: Environmental > Aquatic > Freshwater > Lake > Sediment | place: USA: Wyoming | collected...
ATGGGCCTGCTGATGGCTCGGATTACTGGTTGGCGAGGACCTGATGTCGTCAAATCCTGTTGAGAGCTACCTGAAGGACTTGGCCGAAATCTACCGCACCGCCGATGGTGTGACGGTGAATAGGAGAACGTCGGTTCCTCTGCCCAATGTACGACCGATCAAAAACGTGTGACTAGCGCAAAGGGAGCAGCCAATCCATGCCCACGCTGGAACTCAAGGCAACGCACAAGGTGGTACGTGACTACTACGAGGCCCTGCAACGCTTCGACAAACTGGGCGTTAAGCACGAGGGAGCTGTTCGGTCGGCCTTTCAGCGTTTGCTTGAGCACTGTGGACGCCAGCTTCAATGGACACTCGTTCCGGAATGGCGAATTCGGCGCGTCGGCAAGCATTCACTCCACGCCGATGGAGCACTCTTGGACCAATATGGGCTTAACCATGGCCTTTGGGAGGCCAAAGACACAGATGATGACCTCGCCACAGAGATCAGAGCGAAGTTCGCAGCAGGGTATCCAAAGGACAACATACTTTTCCAAGAACCGCGCCGGGCGGTGCTCTACCAGCAGAGTCAAAATGTTTTTGAGGCCGACCTGACACATCCAGACAACTTGGTCCACGTTTTGAAGCTTTTCCTCGAGTACTCTCCGCCCGCTATCGCGGAGTGGGAAAAGGCTGTTGAGGAGTTCAAGGACAAGGTTCCTGAGTTGGGCGCGAGCCTGGGCGGACTTATTGAGGAGCAGCGCGCAAGCAACAAGCAATTCATTGACGCGTTCGCCAGTTTTCTCGAGCTTTGTCGCGCATCGCTCAACCCGAACCTCTCCGAGGCCGCCGTCGAAGAGATGATCATCCAACATCTTCTCACGGAGAGAATCTTCCGAAGAATATTCGACGTGGCCGATTTCATGCAGCGGAATATTATCGCTCAGGAGATCGAGGGTGTCGTAAAAGCACTTACGAGCAGAGCGTTCAGCCGCGACGACTTCGTGAAGAGCCTGGATCACTTCTATGCTGCCATCGAGGGTGCTGCCGCCACCATTCACGAGTTTAGTGAGAAGCAGACGTTCCTCAATACGGTTTATGAGCGATTCTTTCAAGGCTTCAGCGTAAAGGTCGCGGATACGCACGGGATTGTCTACACGCCCCAACCTATCGTGGATTTCATGGTTGCGAGCGTCGAGCATGTACTTCGTGCTGAGTTTGGTAAGAGGCTGGCAGACTCAGATGTGCACGTCTTAGACCCATTTACCGGCACGGGGAACTTCATCGTGAATATCATCCGTCGTCTACCAAAGACCTCCCTCGCAAACAAATATCGTCAAGAACTCCACTGCAATGAAGTCATGCTGTTACCTTATTACGTAGCGAGCATGAATATTGAGCATGCCTACTATGAGGCGACGGGGCAGTACGCGCCGTTCGAGGGCGTTTGTCTCGTAGATACTTTCCAGACTGCCGAGACGCCCCAAAGAGAGTTCTCTTGGTTCAATGAGCAAAACTCACTGCGGGTGGCGAGACAAACGAAGGCTCCTGTTCGTGTTGTCATCGCAAACCCGCCGTACAATGCCGGGCAGATAAACGAGAACGACAACAATAAGAACCGGAAATACCCCCGACTTGATCGTCACGTAAGCGAGACTTATGGCAAATCGTCTACAGCTACGCTCCGTCGCAAGCTGCGTGATCCCTATGTGAAAGCCATCTTGTATGCTGGCGAACGCATCGGCGATAGCGGAATCGTGTGCTTTGTGAACAACAGTAGCTTCGTGACCGAGAGGACATTCGATGGCATGCGCAAGCAGTTGGTCAAAGACTTCGACCTCATCTATGTCCTCGATCTTGGTGGAAATGTGCGGAAGCATCCCGACCTGAGCGGAAGTACGCATAACGTCTTTGGAATCCAGTTAGGCGTGAGCATAAATCTCTTCGTCCGCTTGCCGCGTGCGAAATCGAAAGGCGAGGATATATCGCGTAGCGCGGTTGTGCGTTACTTCTCCGTCCCAATCGATTGGCGCAGAGAGCAAAAGTACGCCTTCCTTGAGAACAAGGTGGATCTGGCAAAGGTAAAATGGCGCAGGTTGAAGCCGGACAAGAAGGGCAATTGGCTAAAGAACACAAGGGAGGAAGAATTTGCAGCGTTTGTGCCTTTGGGGAGCAAGGGTGCTAAGGCAGGCTCATCGCTCGCAACTGTTTTCCAGACCTACTCACTGGGTGTGTCTACTAACCGTGACCGGGTCGTTTATGACTTCAATGCCGAACACCTTGCCAAGCGAGTTAAGCAATTCGCCGATGACTACAACGCGGAATTACGCCGATGGCAAGCGCAGGACAGACCAAACGATGACGATATAGATGATTTCGTCTCCTATGAAAGAGTAAAATGGAGTGAGACGCTCAAGCGCTTTCTGATGGACGGCGAGAGTGCAGTCTTTGATGTGGGGCGAATTCGCAAATCGCTATACAGGCCCTTTACGCAAATGCAGCTTTACTACGCGTCCTTGTTCGTAGACCGTCCGGGTTCATTCTCCGAGGTCTTTCCAAGCGGAAAGGTTGTGAGAGAGAACCGCTTGCTCTGCGTGAACCTAACTGTGGAGCGTCCCTTCTGTTGCTTGGCGGCTAACCTGATGCCGAACTTGGTCTGCGCAGGGGGCTTTGGTTGCGCCACTTATGGATTCCCCTTGTTCAGATATTCGGAAGATGGCGAGGAGCGTCGGGACAACATCTCACCTCAATCTCTCCGGCTCTTCCGGAACCATTATTGCGATTCGGAGATCACGCACGAGGACGTGTTCAATTTCTGCTACGCATTCTTGCACCATCCGGTCTACCGCGAACGGTATCGCGAGAATCTCAAACGTACTCTTCCGCGCATTCCTTTTATCGCCGCTGGTATAGCATCTGCGCCGTTCGGTGTCGCTGGCGGTACCGACGATCCTCGCACGCCCGATGAAGTGAAGGCTGATCTCGCGCTTTTCCGCGCATTTGTCGATGCTGGCCAGCGCCTTGCGGAACTACATGTGGCCTATGGAAGGCAGAAGGAATACCCCCTTGAGCGTGTGGAAAACAAAGACGTGCCGCTTGACTGGCGCGTGGAGAGAATGAAGCTAAGCAAGGACCGATGTTCCATCCGCTACAACGACTTTCTTACGCTCGCAGGGATTCCCGGAGACGTATTTGGCTACCGCCTCGGGAACCGGTCCGCACTCGATTGGGTGATCGACCAATACCGCGTCACACGCGACCAACACGGCAAGGTCGTTCGTGATCCAAACCGTCCCGACGACGAGCAATATATCATTCGACTGATCGGGCAGGTTATTACCGTGAGTGTGGAGACAGTGAAGGTTATTAACTCGCTGCCAGAATTGAGGTTTGAATGAGCCTACTCGTTCTTCCTTCCATGCGGAAGATCAATGGGCTTGCGTGCAGGTTTTGCGTGGTGAAGGAGACAGCGAAATGAAAGAGAGGATGAAGAAGCGAAAGTACAAGAAGCGTCCCATCATCACGGGATATCTGGAGAAGGTGAGTTCTTCCATCTTCGACAAACACAGCGGGATCATTGCGGAGATGGTCAAGGGGGAGCAGGGCCTTTACGCCCTCTACCGGAAAGACAAGCTTTATTATGTCGGTCTGGCGCGCAACCTCAAGAGCCGCGTGAAACAGCATCAGAGGGACAAGCACTCGGGCAAGTGGACGAGTTTCAGTCTCTATGTCATCCATCATCCGGAACACATAAAAGAGCTTGAGTCGCTGCTTCTGCGCATCGCGTACCCGACAGGGAACGCGGTGAGGGGGAAGCTGCGCCGGTCGGCGAATATGCTCCCGAGCCTCAAGAGAAAGACAAAGGAGGCGGCCATAGCGGAGTGGAGGAGCAATTTCGAATCGGCGTCACACGGCATGAAGAAGGGCGCGAGGGGCAGGGCGCAACGGGCTTCGGGCGAGCGTCCGTGCAAAGGCCTCTTCTCGAAGACGGTACGGATTTACGCCCCATACAAGGGCGAAATCTATAAAGCCTGGCTGCGTCGGTCGGGATCAATACAGTTCAATGGAACGACCTATGACAGTCCTTCCACGGCGGGCGCCGTCGCCAGAGGCGGCAAGGCTACGAACGGATGGATCTTCTGGCGGGTGAAACAGGGCGAGAAGCTCGTGAGACTTAGGGAGTTCAGGAAGTGAGGACTTCCAGGGTCAGTCCTTAGAAGATTAACCGAGATAGGTTCATCGGGAATAGGCACGAGGGATCGACGGTTTCAAGTCTGAAGTGTGAAGTCAGAGGCCGGAGGCCGGCCAAGCGATAAGTGACAAGCCGGAAGTTTGAAGTTTCAGGTGTGAAGTTTGAAGTGGGAAATGGGAGTCTGGGTGAATTCAAGGTGTTCGGTACTTTCTCCGATAATATGTAGGCCATCGTCAGGCGTTTACTGCTGAGCAAGTACGAGACAAATGGACGAACCGGAAATCATCTTGAATCTGTGGTACGTCTTCGATGACCGAGGCGTGATCTACTCGCTGCGGGCGCGGGCCTACGTCCAGAGCGGTTCCGACGAGGAGAAGCTGCGATTCCTGCAGCGCTGCGCCGAGACGGACTACCTGATCGCCCGGCCCTTCCCCGTCCCGGAGCGCTGCTATACCATTGTCGTTGCCGGCACGAGCGAGAAAAGGATGCCGTACATGTTGACGCAGGCTTTGGAGATCCACGGCGGGTCGATGACGGCAGCCGATCTCTTCGAGGAGGCGTTCAAAGAGATCGAGAAGGACTTCCCGGCCTCGACGAAGCTGTCCATCCCCGTAGACCCTTTGATTTGCATCACGGGGCTCTATGCGGATGATGATGGAAACCTCCAGCCGAGAAGCGAGGGGCGCGCGAAGACGTGAGCGAAGGTGTCCGGTACTCCTTCCGGAGTTACTCCCGTAAGTCACTGTCGGCAAAGGGCTTCCAGGGTCAGCCCTCAGAAGATAAATCAGGATGCGCTTCTTCGGAATCCGCATGGGCCAAAGCCCCTCCTACGAAAACTATCCGCAGATTGCACAGATTTCCCAGATTCAGAGGGTACCCAATCTGCGCTCATCGGCGCAATCTGCGGATCGATCACTCTTCGTACCACTACTTGTCAAAATCTGGTTTTCTCGCGAAGATTTTCGAAGGTATACAACATAAGTTATGGAAAGCCAAAGAATTCTGTCTCGCGCGGAGGCGCAGGGACGCTGAGGTTCTTAGGCCAATCAGGAGATGTTTTTCTCTGCGCGCGTTGATTTCGGTTGCGGCTGAGCGAAGCGAAGCCGCGCTGGGTCCCTTCGTGCCCTTCGTGGTTAAGCTCCTGAGCGTCGCCTCGCCCTGAGCGGCTCGAAAAATCCGCGTTTATCTGCGTTCATCTGCGGTTTCGTGTACTCTGCGGTCCTCTGCGTCCTCTGCGGTTAGATCCTTCTCCGTGGTCTGGAAGTGCTCGAAAAGGGCACAAAAGTGCTCGATTTGGGCGGAATTTCGTTCAGAAATGACCGAAAAGCGGTGGAAAAGAGGCATTAGGCGTTAGGCATTAGGCTGTAGGCTACAGGGGGTGCGGCGGCGGCAGGGGGCCAGACTACTGTCTGCCGGCAGTTGGCTGCCGTCATCCGTTCTCAGTCCTCCGTCCTCACTCTTCTGCTATAGTCTACAGCCTGCTTCGCTGTAACTGCTTGATTCACAGGCATTTGCAGATAATAAGTTACCGGGCGAACCTTTGGCCGGGGCTATCGTATGTAGTGATGCGAGGAGTGCGGCCAGCCGGGTGTTTGAGCCTGGCGGCGGGGAGAGGCACGTCGAGAGTCGATGATTCCGGATGTGCCGGCGAGTTTTGCTTGGCTCTTTGATTTTTCCATATTTTGGCTGGAGGCCCGTGGTGCCGGATGTTAGGGTCCGACCTTGGGCCGAAAACGGCCTTTTCTTGCATGCCGGCGGGGGCGTAAAAATGTGAGAAATTTTCTCAGATTTTTTGCATTGGGCGCTTGACGACGCCGAAGTATCGTATACAATACGGTACTACAGGTGGACAAGCATGTAGGAAACAGCTTGTTCACCCATTTTGTTGGCGGACGCAAGTTCGCGGTTCTTTGACAAGTTAACAGTTGAGCCTTATAGCAGCGAAAGTGCTGCCGTTGCGAAGGGATACGCCCCCGCGACGGTATTCATCTGTAGTTTTTCAGCACTTTCGGTGCGTATACCAGAGAGTGTTGAGCCTTCGACGGGTCCGCTTAACGGCGGATTCGCCACATCAAACTGAAGGGTTTGATCCTGGCTCAGAACGAACGCTGGCGGCGTGGCTAAGACATGCAAGTCGAACGGACCCGTTAATTTATTAGCGGGTTAGTGGCGAAAGGGTGAGTAATGGATAGGTAACGTACCCTGTGCTCTGGGATAGCCATCCGAAAGGATGGGTAATACCGGATAATATCACCGGCCGATGGGTCGGTGAGCAAAGATTTATCGGCGCGGGAGCGGCCTATCTCCTATCAGCTTGTTGGTGAGGTAACGGCCCACCAAGGCGATGACGGGTAGCGGGACTGAGAGGTTGGCCCGCCACATCGGAACTGAGATACTGTCCGGACCCCCACGGGGGGCTGCAGTAACGGATCTTGGGCAATGGGCGAAAGCCTGACCCAGCGACGCCGCGTGCGCGAGGAAGTTCTTCGGAATGTAAAGCGCTGTCAGGGGTAAGAAAGTCCACTTCGGTGGATTGATCTAACCCAGAGGAAGTCACGGCTAACTCTGTGCCAGCAGCCGCGGTAAGACAGAGGTGGCAAGCGTTGTTCGGTATCACTGGGCTTAAAGCGTGTGTAGGCGGGAACGTAAGCATTTTGTGAAATCCCCCGGCTCAACCGGGGCATGGCTTGATGGACTGCGTTTCTTGAGGCAAGTAGGGGTGCGAGGAACTCTTGGTGGAGCGGTGGAATGCGTAGATATCAAGAGGAACGCCGGTGGTGAAGACGTCGCACTAGGCTTGTCCTGACGCTGAGACACGAAAGCGTGGGGAGCAAACGGGATTAGATACCCCGGTAGTCCACGCTGTAAACGATGCCTACTAGGTTGTGGTGGTTCTGACGCCGGCACAGCCGAAGCCAAAGTGTTAAGTAGGCCGCCTGGGGAGTACGGTCGCAAGGCTAAAACTCAAAGGAATTGACGGGGGCTCACACAAGCGGTGGAGCATGTGGATCAATTCGAAGCAACGCGCAGAACCTTACCTGGGTTTGACATGCTTGGATGCCTGCCTGGAAACAGGTTAGGCTGCCCTTCGGGGTGAAACTTGCACAGGTGCTGCATGGCTGTCGTCAGCTCGTGTCGTGAGATGTCGGGTTAAGTCCTCTAACGAGCGAAACCCTTGCCGTTAGTTGCCAGCGGGTCATGCCGGGGACTCTAACGGGACTGCCGGTGTTAAACCGGAGGAAGGTGGGGATGACGTCAAGTCATCATGGCCTTTATGCCCAGGGCATCACACGTGCTACAATGGCTGGTACAAAGCGACGCGAGACCGCGAGGTGGAGCCAATCGCAAAAAGCCGGCCCCAGTACGGATTGCAGGCTGGCAACTCGCCTGCATGAAGATGGAATCGCTAGTAATCGTGGATCAGCTATGCCACGGTGAATGTGTTCCTGAGCCTTGTACACACCGCCCGTCAAGTGATGGGAGTTGGGAGTACCCGAAGTCAGGTTGCCAACCCGCAAGGGAGGCGCCTGCCGACGGTAAGTCCGACGACTGGCACTAAGTCGTAACAAGGTAGCCGTAGGGGAACCTGCGGCTGGATCACCTCCTTTCTAAGGATTACTTAGAACGTGTTCGGCGCCTTTTCGCCGGATGCGTAAGTCAGGCCTTTTGCTGCCGGCTCAACTGTTTCTTGAAACCAGGCCCCGTCCGAAAGGATGGGGCTTTTTTTTGCGCCCCGGCGCACAAACTCGAAGCACGAATCGCGAATTTCGAAACAAGCACGAATGGCTGAATCCGGCAAGGCTCGAAACGGGCAGCCGGGAGAGCTGGTTTGAGATTTTGAGGATTTGTGTTTTGGATTTGTCTCGGATTTCGACATTGGAATTTCGAACTTCCGGCCCTTGGCCGGTCTCGCTGCGGCTCAACGGTTTCTTGAATACTAAGCCCCGTTGGGAAACCGGCGGGGCTTTCTTTTTGCGCCCGTTTTGCCGTTCTCTATGCATTTCCGAGCAAAAACCGGCACGAATCGAGCACTTTTCACTGTTTTTTGGCACATTTTGGGCCGTTTCCGACCACTTCTAAACCATGAAGAGCACGAAGAATAATCTAACCGCAGGGGACGCAGAGGGTTCGTCTTGTCATTCCTGCGAAGGCAGGAAGCCAGAATCCTCACCCTTGCGCCTTGTACCTGTCACGTGTCACTTATTGCTTTCGAGGCCCTTTTCCGCCCTTTTCACGCCTTTTTCGGCCAAAACTCGCTTATTTTGAGCAGTTTTGGACGCCGTTTCCGTATGTAACGGCGCCAATGTCAAAGTCGGCTGTTAACCTCGCGAGTGAATGTAAGAGAGACCGGCAATCCATTTTGTGAGTTGATCGCGGGCCAGATTCACGTCCTTGAGTTCTTGCTCTTGGTGCGCGACGTATGTGTTCCTGAAGTCGTTGATGTTGGCAACGACGGTCAGCAGGTCGGCCGCACCTTTCACTCTGAACATCTGCTTCACCGCCTCGAAGACCCCCGTAATCTTCGTGCTGTCGTTCAGCGCATAATCGAGGCAGGTTCTAAGTAATCCGAGCGGGGAGAAGCCGTTTCGATAGACGAGGGTCTTCTTGAGATTCTGGGCAATGCCCAGGTAGTGCTGCGATTGGGCGCGCCCGAGGTTATCCACGTAGGGGTTGAACCATGCCCTTTGCTCCTGCCCAGGGTCGGGTATCAAGGACAACAATCGCTTAAGGAGCAGACCGCGTGCCGCCTCATCGATGGAGCCGAGCAACGCCTGGAAAACCTGAGCGTAATTGATGTTCTCCTTTTTCTCCAGGAATCGAAAGACTGAGATTGCCTGTTCGGCCGCTCGGCGATATCTGTCCGGCAGGGCGTCCAGGATTTCCTTATCAACGATGCCCTTTGCCTCGAATGGAGCCTCCTTTGCTTCTTCGTCAATCACGGAAGCGAACAAAGGCAATTGATCTTTGTGCTCTTCTTCCTTCAGAAGGTTCTGGAGCGCCGGCGCGCACGTTCTCGCCAATGCCTCGACCGATGCCTCGCTCAATCCCTCGAACACGCCTTGTGGCACGTAGAGGTAGTCCCACTTGCATTTTTTCGTTGATGCACACCTGCACCATTCGACTGCGGCCCGCGCTTTTCTGGGCACGTCGATATCTTCGCGGCCCTTCGTCTCAACGAGGTAGTAGTTGCCTGCGGTCGCGCGGACAAAGAAGTCGGGAGTGTAGAAGGCTAACCGCCCGCCAACGCCGATGTAGTCGATGCGAAGACACTGTGGGCCCGCGTTCTTTGCGAAGGCGGCGACATCGCCTGCCTTACCCGTGAGGAATTCCGTCATCGCCACTTCCAACTCGCGATTGCACGGAACGAGATTGAAGAGGGTGCGTTGAGCTTCGACAGCCGGCTTGCGCTCGCTGTGGGTCACCTGGAAAGGCTTCCATGCGGACAACGCCATCGGCTCTTGCTCCGGCGCTCTTTTCTCGACGGTGGTAGTGTGCTTGCGAATCAAAGGCACAAAGACGGCCCTGATATGCTCACCAACATCGGAGTCCCCGAGCCTCGCTATGAGTTGCGGATCAAAGAGATTAGTCTTTCTCTCAAAGAGCATTTCTTCGATGAACGTCTGCAAGAGTGGTGCGATGGCGGCATGCATGCCTCGCACCTTGCAGATCATCTCAAGTTGCCTTCTGTAGTAGGAAATCGCGCCGATGCCGGATTCGAGCAGCGGGATATCGAATTTCATCCTCTCGACGATCTCACCGGTGAAAAGCTGACGCCCCTCGTACTGGATCTCGGTCTTTATTCCACTGGCCAGCGGCAGCGCCTTGTAGGGTTTGAATGCCTCCTTGACCTCATCCATCGTAATACCAGCCACGGTCGGGACAATGCGATGCCCGCCGGAAAGCCGGGGGACCAGTATCTCAAGGGCTTTGACGTCCTTGCGTGCTTCGTCCGGATATATGGAGACTGTGGTTCTGGGTATCTCCTCCACATCGACCATCTCGATGGGCAAGCCTTCCTGAGCCAGTTCCTGTTGATAGAGGCTGGCAAACGACGGGTGGTCCACGACGGTGACGATTTCATTTGCGCCGCCCGGCGGCGTGATTCTTCGGAGGCCGCGCCCCAGAGTCTGCTCCGGCAGGATGTTCGCCTCGGAACTGTATGGACGCAACGGCACAATCGTGGTGACGTTGCGCACATCCCACCCCTCCCTCAGCATAAGGACAGATACGATGCAACTATATGGGCTGCTGTTCTGATCAAGTTCCCGGCTCAACTGGCGCAAGGCTTTCAGGTCGTCCTCGCTGATATTCTTCTCGTCCTCCACAAAAATTTGGCGGGCGTTCGCCCCGTGACCGATGTTCTTGATCTTGCCTTTCAAGTTCGTGTGGAGGTTTATTGTTCTTCCGTTCAATTCCGCGAAAGCTTCATCGGTGTTCAGGCGTGTGGCAATCTGGTCGGCGGCCCCCGTATCCTCACACATCACAAACATCAGCGCTTTCTTGCCGCTCTTCTGCCACTCCTCTTTACTGAGGCGCCATCGCTCATAGCCCAGCCGGAGATGGCGCTCAAAGCGATAGGCCGCGTTGTCGTCCGGCTGCAATTCGAGGGCTTTCTCTGTTCTTCCGATGATCGGTGTTTTAACGATCCCACCGTCAACAGCCTCACCCAAAGGCGTGTCGCAAACGATGTGTTTGAACACCTGGCCCCTGTCATCCTTCGGCGTCGCACTGAAATCAAGTTGCGCAACAAGGCCGTGCCCTGTCCGGCTCATTAGCGTATCGTGCAAATACCGTATGGCGGCGCTCCATGCGGAATCCGGGTCCCATACGTGGTGGGCCTCATCATTCATGAGCATGACGCCTGGATGTGACGTAATTCGGTCGCGCAGAGCAGCCCCGGTATCGAGGGCCTTTGCCTTCGAGACAGCGGGTCCCGCCCATTCGTAGGTCTCGCCATCCTTGCTCTTGCGTCGTTTCTCCTGATCGTACAGACGATGGATATTCGTCAGGTACAGGGTCCCGCCGGTCGCCGCGCCGGTCGCCTCGTCCTGCAGAACGACAGAGAGATTCCAGTCGCCGCGCCATTCGGACGGTATCAAGGGGTCGGTATCAAAAATCCGCCCATCGCCGAAATCCTCTTTGAGGCGTTCGTAGACCGTCAGGTTCGGAGCGACGACAACGAAATGCTGCGTCATCGGCGAATCGGATTCGCGCAGGTGGTGGAAGTAGCTCCACACCATGGCAAGACTCATGATCTTGGTCTTACCTGCTCCGGTGGCCACCTTGAAGGCATAGCGCGGCCACATATCCTCCTCTTCTGTGATCCCAAGGGCTTGGATTGACGCGGACGAGCCGCCAAACTCGGCAACGATTTGGGACAGGCACGTCAGACCTCTCACCTCCTTGACGTAGATGAGAGTCTCGATAGCTTCGCGCTGGCAGAAATAATAGTGAAACTCCAATTCTTCGCCCGCTGTCGTCTTGACACGGTGGCTTCGGTTGAACCAGTGGTCGAGCAACTGCCGCGTTGTATCACTGGCCCCGCCATAGAAGGATTCGCGCCACTCTTTGACACTCCAGCGCAGGTTGTGGGCTATGACAATAGGAGAAGGCCTGCGGCCGTTGATGATTTTGGCAGGCTCGCCGGGTTTATCTGGCCTGACCCGGTGCTTGGTAGGCTCATCCCAGGGAGAGAACAACGGCTCCAAAGCGGTGGGGTTGATAACTGTCTGCTCCGTCATACCTCTACCTCTACGGTGATGCTCGTATCGCAGCCGAAGGTGTCGATCACCTTGACGCAGGCCGTATGCTTGCCCTTTTTCCCGTACACATAGCCCGCCTCACTGACCGTCTTAAGGCTGCGGTCTTTCCGCGTGCGGTAGTCCTGCCAGTGATGGTTGAAGGGCTTGTCCGGCTCCCATTCGAAGTCCACCGCCCAGAAGTCGATGAAATCCATCCCACTCTTGATCGCCCGCTCTTTCAGGGCCATCAGTTCCTTGCTTGGGACCTCGGCCAGCGAAGGCACAAACTTGGTGATCTTGATATCAATGGAAGTGCCCTTGCCCTTCTTGCGATGGACAGGCTCTGCCTCCAGAACGGCCATCTCCAGGAACGGCGGCGGGTTCTTGCGGTTCTTCTCCATGATCTCGCGCGGGATCTGGATCAGCATCAGCTTGACCCCAAGCTCCTTCTCCAAGGCAGCCGTGGTCAGCCGCAAATCCATCTCGAATTCCCAAGCTAAACAATAACATTGCCTACCTCCCGCCTGCCTGACAGCTTCAGCCACAGCTTTTGCCTCTCCCCGGCTGAAAATAGAATCGATCCCGTCGACGTGACAATACGCGCCCGACTTGCGTCCATGGATCAGCGGTGATGGGGTATTCTCCAGAACCTCCGCCTTGAAGAACTCCAGTACCACACGCCGGTGTTCTTCATCGGCACCCTTGAGCCGGTCCTGCTGCCACCACTGACGCTCATAGCGACCGAGGTTGTAGACATCGAACGCGCGATATGGTTTCCTGTCAGAGTGGAGTCTACGCTGCAAATCGATGAGCCGTTTCCGCGTGGTGTGGATCGAGAACCGGCCGAGGTCGATTCCTATCCACCGGCGGGGTTCTTCAAAATAGAACTCCTTCTTACCCTCAGTTGTGCGCGTTGCTCTTAAACCTTCTGCGGCGGCAAGCGCTGTCCCACTGCCGCAGAAGCAATCCATTAGCAGATCCTGGGGACTTGAGAGCGCATCGATGATCCTACCGACGAGTTCGACCGGCTTCTGAGTATTGTAACGCAGGTTCTCGGTTTCGTCCGCAGGCATCAAGTATGGGATACGCCACACGTCGTCGAGAGTCCGCTCAGTTTCTGTGTAATAGACAAGCTCGCCGTCTTCGTCCTTGGCTTGTTTAAGGCTCTTCGTCACGGGGTCCCAGACACGTTTCTGTTGGCGCTTTGGTTTTTCTCTCAGTTCCTTGATTGGGTTGAAGGTAAAGTGGTCAGATTTCGAGAACCACAGAATAACGTCATGGTTGGCTGCTAACTGACCGACATTGCCCTGCATCTTGTTGTAGTACCACCATACTATCTCGTTTCGGTAGGAATCCGCGCCAAACGTCTCGTGAAGCAGTAACTTCAGAGTGTGGCTCGCATGCCAATCGCAATGCACGCAAATGTTACCCTTCTCGGACAATAGCTCCTTCATCAGCAAGAGCCGTTCAAACATCATGTGCAGATAGGAGTCGGTGCCTTTCCCCCACGTGTCCCGGTACGCTACCATTTCAAGGGTGGACTGGTCCTTGGCGATAGTCTCCTTCTCATCGCCAATGGGAATGTCCATTGTGAAGTCCGCACCGACATCGAATGGCGGGTCGATATAGATCAGATCGATCTTGCCCTTGAACTCCTTGAGGAGGCTGGCCATGACGAGCTCGTTGTCGCCCCAGATGAGGCGATTGCGGAAATCGTCGCGGCGGGAAGTCTCTTTCTCGAAGGCCAGGAGGTCCTGCTTTCCTCGTGCGGCGGCCTCGCTGCGCGGCTGGTCGATGGTCTCGATCTTCTGCATGGGCATGGCACAGCCGGCCGTTTCGACCTGCCGGCGGTTGCCGTATTCATCGTACTTGCCTTCCCAGACCAGTTCCGTGCTCATCTTCGACAAAGGATGCGGATTCTCCGGTCCCCACTCGCTCATCGTATCCTTCCCTTCTGATTGACAACAGCCTTCCTGCGCTGTACCACCGCCGTAACTCCAGGCAATCTTTCCGCCATGCAACCCTCGCCAACCATGCAATCGAGCCACCAACGGCCCTATAATATTATCGGCCAGCCGGGGAGGCAACTTGATTTCCGGCGGAAGCCGGCGGCAGGCAATTCCGGGTCTGCCGGGCCGAAGCGATAAGTGACACGTGACACGTGATAAGCAAGGGCGCGGGTGGGGAGGGCGTTTGCCTTCGTGATTGATAATTGATGATCGATGATCGATTATTGACGCGGGACTTCGTACCACTACTTGTTCAAATCTTGTTTTCCTGCGCAAATTCCAGATCGGCGGGAATGCAAGTCCTTGAAACACAAACATTTGGTTCTCACACGGAGCCACAAAGCCACAGAGGTGGGAAACCCTTTCCGCAGCGCTCTTTGTGATCTTCGTGCCTTGGTGTGAGGACATTCTTTGGTTGCGGCGGAAGGCCGCGCTGGGTCGTTCGTGCCTTTCGTGGTTTAGAAGTACTCAGAAGCGTGAGGTGGCCGGAAAGTGCTCGGAATGTGCTCAAAAGTGCGCAAATCGTGTCATTTTGTGCCCGGAAATGGTCAGAAAGTATCAGGAAAGCACGCATTCTGTGCGTTTGCCCGTGCAGGTCCGCTTAGTGTGACCGGCTTCTCCATAAACAAATCCGGGCTCGATGGCGGCAATAAGCTCCGCATCGAGCCCGGATGGTTTCGACTCTGCTCAGGCAGGAGCCTGAGAGCTATATGCTACGGTCTGTCACTGCGTTGCCGACGACTGGACGACGGCTTGGATGCTGGCCGGCCGGGGCACGTCGATGATCTTGTGCACCGCGGCCTGGACGGCGAAGCGGTCTTCGGCCGCCCGCAAGACGGCGCCGAGCATCTCGGAATAGGACATGCCGGCGATCTTGGCCATTTTGGCCATGTGGCCGTCCCAGCACCAGCCGGGGTTCGGATTGACCT
>Ga0315281_10007941_pt1 | contig 14850 bp, 13 predicted proteins | sample YL17G07_0_MG_FD_204540 | JGI IMG/M metagenome (GOLD analysis project Ga0315281, IMG submission 204540) | Sediment microbial communities from Yellowstone Lake, YNP, Wyoming, USA - YL17G07_0 | ecosystem: Environmental > Aquatic > Freshwater > Lake > Sediment | place: USA: Wyoming | collected...
TGTCCAGCCGGATGACTTTGCTGTCCTGTCCCCCGATATCAATCACCGTCCGCGTTTGGGGATGCACGAAGAAGGCCCCCCGGGCGTGGCAGGTGATTTCGGTGATCATCTTTGTCGCCCGGGGGAAGCAAGCCCTTCCATAGCCCGTGGTGACGATGGCAGTTACCTCTTCCGGATTGAGCCCGGCCTTCTCCAGAGCGGCTGACAGAGAACGCTCCGCCGCCTTCCGGCTGTTGGCTCCGGTGGGCAGAATGACGGAGCTGAGGATCGCATGGTCCCGGAGAATTACGGTTTCGGTGGTGATGGACCCGATATCCATTCCGGCAACGAGCATAGAGGTCTTTCCCTTGTGAGAAATTTTTAAGTGGAGTATATTTAGCGGCAACGGAAAAAACAAGGAGAAAAAGCGAATAGCTCATAGCTGATTGCTCATAGCTCATAGAGGGCATTGAATTTAGCTATGAGCTATGAGCGCAAGGGAGTCAGGTATGGACTTTTTTCTTACGGAAGAACAGAAGATGGTCCAGCAGATGGCCAGGGACTTTGCGGAAAAGGAGCTGAAGCCCCGGGCGGCGGAGGTCGACGCCACGCGCCGCTTGCCCCTTTCGGTCTTGAAGGCCATGGCGGACCTGGGGATGATGGGCATAAACATCCCTACGGAGTACGGCGGTTCTCAGAGCGGGGTTGTCAGTTACAGCCTGGCCATGACCGAGATCGGGAAGGGCTGCCCCTCCACCGCGGTAACCATGGCCGTAACCAACATGGTGGCCGAAGTGATCACGGCCTTTGGCAGCGAGGAGCAGAGGGCTAAGCACATCCCCCGAATCTGCGGCGGAGAGTATCCCAGCGGGGCTTTTGCGCTTACCGAATCCACGGCCGGATCGGACCCCTCGGCCATGAAATCCGTGGCCGAACGATGGGGGGATGAATATGTTCTCAACGGTTCCAAGACTTTCATCACCAGCGCGGAATTTGCGGGGGTTTTCGTCTTCTGGGCCAAGACCGACAAGAACGCCGGCGGCGGGGGAATCAGTGCTTTTTTGGTCGAGCAGGGTACCCCGGGGTTCAAAATCGGCCGCAATGAAGAAAAGATGGGGCAGAGGGGCTCTCCCACCAACGAGATGGCCATTGAGGACTGCCGCTTGCCCCGGAACGCCCTTCTGGGGCAGGAAGGGGAGGGGTTCAAAATCGCCATGATGGCCCTGGACGGGGGGCGGATCGGAATCGGGTCCCTGGCCGTGGGGATCGGTCTGGCGGCAATCGATTACGCCACCGACTATGCCAAGAACCGCATCCAGTTCGGCAAGCCCATCTCCTCCTTCCAGGCCATCCAGGGGATGATCGCCGACAGCTTCACCGAGTTGGAAGCGGCGCGGCTCATGGTCCTGCGGGCCGCGTATTTGAAGGAAAAAGGAGTTCGCTTCACCCGGGAGGCTTCCATGGGAAAGCTTTTGGCCACAGAAACGGCCAACCGGGTCTGCTACCGGGCGCTGCAGATGCTCGGGGGGTATGGGTATATCAAGGAATATCCCGTGGAGAGAAACGCCCGCGACTGCCGGGTGACCACCCTTTACGAAGGAACCTCGGAAATCCAGCGGCTGGTGATCGCCAGGGAGATCTTGGGGGGCAACTATGTTTAAAAAAGTTTCGAGTTTCGGGTTTCGAGTTTCGGGTCTAAAGTTGACCGTTACTGGTTACTCGTTGCTGGTTACTCGTTACTCGTTTTAAACCAGCAACCAGAAACGAGCAACTTTCTTTTTGGCTCAGCCTTCAACTCGAAACTCGCAACCCGAAACTTTTTTTTAGATGGCTTCATTCACCGGCTGCAGTTCCTTATAGTCTCCTTTGGCCTTGGCCTGCTCGAGGAGATCTTCCAGCCAGTTGGTCAGGACCGTCTCCTGCTTCTGCATGAGGAGACCCCGCCGGTAATTCTCTTTCTGGGAGTTGAACTGCTCCAGGTCGATCCCCTTGACTTCCTTTAGATGGAGAATCGAGTACTTCCCGTCCTGGAAGATGGGCGCCTCCGGGTAGGGGTTCTTCAAAGAAAGAGCGATAAGGCCTTTGCGCAGATCTTCCGAGGCGGAGATCTTGGGCGGGGCTGAAGCCCGCGGGAAGAATCCCGTCTCTTCCACCTTCAGTCCCTCCTGCGCAGCCGCGGTCTTGAAAGAGGTTCCTTTTTCCAATTTTCCCAGGATCTCCTTGGCCTTGGCCAGGGCTTTCTCTTTCTGCTTCTCCTCCCGCAGGGCTTCGGTGACCTTCCCTTCCACCTCTTTCAAGTCCGGAGTTCGCGCTTCCTGTTTCTCCAGGGCCTGCAACACGGCAAAGGTTTCCCCGACCCGAAGGGGCGGGGTGATATCTCCCTTGCCCATGGATAAGGCCGAGCCCTTCAGCTTGAGGTCCAGGTCGATCTTGTCATCCGCGGAGAAGAGAGGGGTTTCCTTCACGGTGAGCTTCTTCTCCTCGGCGAATTTGTCCAGGCTTTTATCCTTGGAGGCCTGGGCAAAGGCCTGATCCGCCTGGTCATAGGCCATTCCCCTGGCCTGCCGATTCTTGAGCAGGACCTCGACCTGGGCCTTCACCTTTTCCAGGGGCTGGGTGCTGGCCTCCTGGATCTCGTCCACTTTCAAAATATGGAACCCGAACTGAGTCTGGATGACGCCGCTGATTTCCCCCGCTTTCATGGAGAAGGCTGCCTGCTCGAACTCGGGAACCACCATTCCCTTGGAGATGAAGCCGATCTCTCCCCCCCGGTCCTTGCTCCCCGGGTCGTCCGAATTCTGTTTGGCCAACTGGGTGAAGTCTTTTCCTTTGGCCGCCTCCTCGCGGACGGACTCGGCCCTTTGCTTGGCTTTCGCCGCCCCTTCTTTATCCTGGGCGTCCGTCTTAATGAGAATATGGCGGACCTTCACCCGCTTAGGCTGCCCGAATTTGTCCTTGTTGTTCTCGTAGTAATCCTCCATCTCTTTGGCGGAGACGGGAATCTGTTTCAGGTAATCCTTGGGATCAAAAAGGAGGTAGCGGATTTTCACCCTGGCCGGGAGCTTGAATTCCTCTCGGTGTTTGGAAAAGTAATCCTTCAGCTCTTCCGGGGTGAAGGAAACATCCTTGAAGTCGGCCGGGTTCAGGGAAATCATATCCAGGTTGATTTTTTCGAAACCCTGCCGGTAAGCTTCCAGGACTTCCGGGTCGGAGACCTTCACCGAAGTCAGGATGAGCCCCTGGAGCTTATTGATCCGGAGCATCTCCTTCTGGTTGGCCTCGAAATCCTTGGTCGCCAGCCGGGCGCGCTGGAGAGCGCGGATGTAAGTGGCTTGGTCGAACAGGCCGTCTTTCTGGAACGCGGGATTGCCGTGGATGGAAGCCTCCACCTCTTCGTCGGTCACCTTCAGCCCCAGCCGGCGGGCTTCCTGAAGGAGGAGGACCCGGTTGACCAGCTCTTGCACGGCCCGCTCTTTGAGTTTGAGCTTCTTGGCCATCTCCTCGGTGAAGCGTTCCCCGTAGACAGACTGGTAACGGTCGCGCATATTCTGATAATAATTTTTCGCCTCCACAACGGTGATGATATAGTCTCCAACCTTCAGCAACTCCCGTCGGCGGCCTTCGTGGGGAGCCCAGATTCCCCAAAAGATGAAGACGACCACGATCGCGCCCACGACGGCCCATATCCACGGAGATTGGGCGTGTTTTCGCATCAAATCCAGCATACGGCGTTAACCCCTTTCCTCAAGAATATCAATGATCTTAGAAGAAGCGGGGGAAAATGACAAGAGATTTTTCCGGAAAGGTCTCGGGCGAATCCTCTTTTCCCCAGGATTTAAAATTTCTTGCGGTAATTTGTGGATTTTGTTATTATATTTTTCTAAAGGAATCTATAGCCTTTATCCCTTTCGGCGGGATGGAAGCCTTCTCCTTCGGGGAAAAGAAAGAAAGGAGTCGGATAATGATTTTCGATTTTCTCCTGGGCCTTTTCTCGAACGACCTGGCCATCGACCTGGGAACGGCCACAACGCTGGTATACGTCAAGGGCAAAGGAATCGTTCTCTGTGAGCCGTCGGTCGTGGCCGTACGCAAGGATTCGAAAGGAGGCCGCAAGATCCTGGCCGTGGGGAAGGAAGCCAAGAAGATGCTCGGCCGGACTCCGGGAAATATCGTGGCGATCCGGCCGATGAAAGACGGGGTCATCGCCGATTTCGAAATCACCGAGTCCATGCTACGCTATTTCATCGCCCAGGTGCACAAGGGTCGGACCCTGGTGCGCCCGCGGATCATCGTCTCCGTTCCCTCGGGAATCACCGAGGTGGAAAAAAGGGCGGTCCGCGAATCCGCCCAGTCGGCCGGAGCGCGGGAGGTTTATTTAATCGAGGAGCCCATGGCCGCGGCCATCGGGGCCGGCCTTCCGGTCAGCGAGCCTTCGGGAAACATGATCGTGGACATCGGCGGCGGGACCTGCGAAGTGGCGGTGATCTCCCTCGCCGGAATCGTGTACAGCCAGTCCGTGCGCGTGGGCGGGGACAAGATGGATGAGGCCGTCACCAACTTTGTCAAGCGCAAGTACAACCTGCTCATCGGGGAGCGCACCGCGGAGACGATCAAAATCCAGATCGGCACGGCCTACCAGGATGAAGACCTCCGGACCATGGAGATCAAGGGCCGGGACCTGGTCGCCGGGAATCCCAAGGTCCTGCAGATCAGCTCCGAAGAAGTCCGCGAAGCCCTGGCCGAGCCGATCAACGCCATCCTGGAGGCGGTCAAAACAACCCTGGAGCGCACCCCGCCGGAGCTGGCCGCGGATATTGTGGACAAGGGCATCGTCCTGGCCGGAGGAGGATCCCTCCTGCGGAACCTGGACGTCCTGATTCGGGAGGAGACCGGTCTTCCGGTGACCATCACCGAAGATCCTCTTTCCGCCGTGGTGCTGGGGTCCGGCAAGGCCCTGGATGAACTCGACCTCCTCAAAGAGGTGATGATCAAAACGTGAGCCCCCAAAAAGCTCATAGCTCATAGCTGATAGCGCATAGGGCGCAGTTCAAAGTTCTTGCTTTGAGCCATGAGCTATGAGCTTTCTTTGAAGTTAAGCTTCTTGCTCTTGCGGGTGAGTTAAGCCGATGCTGGATCTACTGAAGCGCTTCCGCCTGTTCATTACCGCCGTTCTCTTTCTCTTCCTGGCCCTTGTCCTCCTGGCCCTGTATGCGCGGGAAGACCGGCAGACGTCCTTGGTGGAAAAGGTGCTCATGCAGGTTGCCTTTCCCTTCCAGCAGGGAGCCCAGAAAACGTTCCTCTGGTTTAAAGAGGTGGGAGAGGACTACTTTTTTCTTTCCCGGGTTCAGCAGGAAAACCGGGATCTGAGAAAGGTTATTTACGGCCTGAAGGAAGAAAACAACCGCCTCCGGGAAGCCCTCCAGACGGATGAGCGCCTGAAAAAGCTTTCCTCCTTCCGGTCCCAGTTTCCTCACCGGAGCCAGCTCGCCCAGATTTACGCCCGGGGGGCTTCCAGCTGGTTCAAGACCCTTCTGATCAATAAGGGGGAAGGAGACGGAATCGCCAAGGACATGGCCGTGGCCACCTCCGAAGGGGTGGTGGGCCGGGTGATCGAGGTGTCTCCGGGCACCGCCAAAGTGCTCCTGATTATCGATCCCAACAGCGCCGTGGACGTGGTCATCCAGCGCTCCCGCGCCCAGGGGATCATGGAAGGGAAGATCGACGAGGTCTGTATCCTCAAATATGTGCAGAAGAATGAAGATGTTCAGGTGGGAGACACCGTCATGACCTCCGGCCTGGGAGGGATTTTCCCCAAGGGACTGGTGGTCGGGACGGTCAGTCAGGTGGACCGAAAGCGGCCGGGGATTTTTCAATACATCGAAGTGAACCCTTCGGTGGACCTGTCCAAACTGGAAGAGGTTCTGGTCCTGGGAGAGGGATCCAAACCGTGAAGGTCCGGAAAATCCAGCCCCAAGACCGGGCCGGCCTGCAGGCCCTTCTCAACGCCCAGACCCATTTCCATCCCGAAGAAATCCGCGTGGCCCTGGAGCTGGTTGATATTGCCCTGGCTCATCCAGGCGAAGAAGATTATGTGATTCTCTGCGCCGAGGGAAAAGAGGGGGAGATTCGGGGGTACGTCTGCTTCGGAAAAGCTCCGCTCACCGATGCGGTGTATGACCTCTATTGGATCGGGGTTCATCCCGCTTACGGGAACCGGGGAATCGGCTCCTCCCTCCTCCTGCAGGCGGAAGAAGAGATGATCCGGCGGCAGGCCCGGCTTCTGCTCATCGAAACTTCTTCCACCCCTGCCTACGAAAACCCGCGCGCCTTCTACCGGAAGCATGGATATGGAGAACTGGCCAGAATTCTGGATTATTACCGCCCGGGGGATCACAAAATCATCTTCGGAAAAACCCTGGGGTGAAGGGCATCCAAACAGCGGTTCATCCCCGGTGAGAAACTTTTTTAGGTTCCGCTCCATGTCCGTCATCGAACCCTGGTGGGAGAAAATCCGCAATTTTTATCGGGGGGGCTCCCCCTTTCGGCAGCGGCCCCTGGGACTCCAGACCCGGATCACCCTTCTCTTCACCGTCGTTGTGGTCAGCGTTCTCGTCCTCTTCTCCTTCCTCGAATTCCGGCTGACCGAGCATTCGCAGCGGGAGATGTGGAAGGAGAGGTCGATCTATGTGACCCGGGAATTTGACGCCAAAATTTACGCTCAGAAGGACCTGGGAAATATCGCTTTCCTGGAAGAGGAAATCGCCAGCTGGATGCACGCTCGCCCTTCCATCAAAGCCATCGACATCTTCCTCTTTCACCGAAACACCTACAAGATCGTGGTCTCCAGCTGGGAGGGGAAGGACCTGGGGATCAGTCACCAAAGCCTCGATTCTCTGAAGAGGGACATGGTCCTTTCGACCCTCGTGACCCGTGACGATCATCCCCATTGGGAGATTCTGGCTCCCCTTCACGTCGGGAGAAAGGCCGTGGGGGGGATTCGCATTCTGACCTCTCTGGAAGAGGTGGAGACGTTCCTGGCCGACAAGCGGACCCGGACCATCCTGTTTACGCTCATCAGCGTGGCGATTCTGATCCTCATCCTGGCGGTATTCTTCAGCCGGGCCATCCATCGTCCCATCCGGCAGCTGGTCCGGGCCATGTCCGAAGCCGAGGACGGGAAACTGAATGTGGCCGTACCGGTGGGATCCCGGGATGAGCTGGGCCTGCTCACCATCCACTTCAACCGGATGCTCTCCCGGATCAGCCAGTTCAACGAGGAGCTGACCCGGAGGGTCGAGGCGGCCACCCGTGAGCTGGCCCAGCGGAATGAAGAACTGCGCCAGGCCAACGAGTCTCTCTTCCGGGCGCAGCGCCAGCTGGTTCAGGCGGAAAAACTCTCGGCCCTGGGGCACGTGGCGGCCACCATGGCCCACGAAATCGGAACCCCCCTGAACTCCATCTCCGGCTATATCCAGCTCATGCTCGCCGAAGAGACGGGATCGGAGTCGATGACCACGCGCCTGAAGATCATCGAATCCCAGATCGAGCGGCTGACCCAGACGATTCACAACCTGCTCCACTCGACCCGGCAGCCCGAGCCGCAGGTCCAGGCGCTGGATATCAACCATCTATTGGAGACGGTGATGACGCTCACCCAGCCGGGGATGTCCATGCGGGAGATTCAACTGGTGCGACGGCTGGATCCCTCCCTTCCTCCCGTGGCCGGCGACCCCAGCCTTCTCCAGCAGGTCTTTCTCAACCTGGTTAACAACGCCATCGATGCCATGCTCCGGGGAGGAGTCCTCACCCTGGTCACCGCTTCGCCGACCGCCTCGGGCCAGGACGGCCATTGGGTCGAAGTGGCGGTCCAGGATACAGGCGCCGGCATGTCTCTGGAAGTGAAGAGGAAGGCCCTGGAGCCTTTCTTCACCACCAAAGCTCCGGGCAAGGGGGCCGGATTGGGTTTGAGCATCTGTGAAGATATCGTCCGGAGCCATCACGGCCGGATGGAGATCGAGAGCGAAGAGGGAAAGGGATCCACCATCCGGGTTCAACTCCCCGTTTTCTCGCCGGAGGCTGTCTGACCATGGCTGCTCCCGTTCGGGTCCTTGTGGTGGATGACGACGAAATCACCTGCAACCTCCTGGAGGAGGTTCTGTCCAAAGAAGGGTACGCCGTGCATAAGGCCCTGGACGGACGGGAGGCGATCGACCGGGGGGAAAAGCAGACCTACGATGTGGTCCTCAGCGATATTAAAATGATCGATGTGGACGGGATGGAGGTCCTGCGGGCCTACCGGCAGAGGAGCCCGGAGACCATCATCATCATGATGACCGCCTTCGGCTCGATCGAGACCGCCATCCGGGCCATCAAAGAGGGCGCTTATGACTATGTGAGCAAGCCTTTCAAACTCGATGAAATCAAACTGACCCTCCAGAGGGCCCTGGAGCAGAGGCGACTGGTGGAGGAGAATATCCACTTCCGCCAGGAGCTGATCACCAAGTATAAACTGGAGAACATCGTGGGACGCAGTCCCCAGATGCTCCAGGTCTACAAGACCATCGCCCGGGTGGCGGAGAGCCGCTCCACCGTCCTGGTCACCGGCGAGAGCGGGACCGGAAAAGAGCTGATCGCCCGGGCCATCCATTTCAACAGCCCCAGGGCCGCGCGCCCCTTTGTGGCCGTGGATTGCAGCTCCCTGGCGGAAACCCTCCTGGAGAGCGAGCTTTTCGGCCATGTGCGGGGGGCTTTCACCGGCGCGGTGGCCGCGAAAAAGGGCCTCTTCGAGGAGGCGGACCGGGGGACCTGCTTTCTCGACGAGATTGGAGACATCAGCCTGGCCATGCAGGCCAAGCTTCTCCGGGTCCTCCAGGAGCACGAGATCAAGCGGGTGGGGGGCACGGAGACGATCAAGATCGACGTGCGCATCGTGGCCGCCACCAACCAGAACCTGGAAGCTCTGGTTACGGAAAAGAAATTCCGGGAAGACCTCTTCTACCGTCTCAACGTGGTTTCGATTCACCTTCCTTCCCTCCGGGAACGACCGGAGGACGTTCCGCTCCTGGCCGACCATTTCCTGAGGAAGTATGCGTCCCAGAATAACAAGCCCGTCTCCCGCATCTCCCCGGAAGCCATGGATCTTCTGGTCCGCCACCGGTGGCCGGGGAACGTGCGGGAGCTGGAAAACGTGCTTGAACGGGCCGCCACCCTTTCCGGCACCAACCTGATCCTGCCCGAGGATCTTCCCCGGCGCCTTCAGATGGAGCCCGCCCAGGTGAGCCTGAGTTCCATCCCTTCCCGCATGCCCCTTTCCGAATTGGAGAAACTCTACATCCAGAAGGTCCTGGAAGAGACAGGGGGGAACAAGAAAAAAGCCGCGGACATCCTGGGAATTGACCGCCGGACCCTCTACCGCATGGCTACCCGCCTTGGACTAACCATCAAACGCTGATTGTGACATTTCGCCCCACATATCATTTGTGCCCCATTTTTTCAATATATTGAAATATTTAACTTATTTGAATTTTTACGAATAAGTGAGGCATTCTTGTTATTATAATTTCGTTGAGAAGTGATTTTCTATTCTTTGGTTCATGGCCGGAAATATAGTATAACCACATGATTTTCATTTGGTATTTATATTGTTAAAGAATTTCATAGCCTTAAATTTCCTTCTGGTATTTTTCTTGCTTAGGGGGAAAGCAGGCTTTAGTACACGGCGCCAAAATGAAATGAGATTCTTTCCCCATCAAATGCGGTCGGCCTATTGGCCCCTTTGGGCGGTCATCCTGCTGATTTTGGCAGGGTGCGGCAGTCTGAAATCGGAAAACGACAAGTTAAAGGAAGAGATCGTTGACGTAAGCGCGGAGAACGAAAAATTAAGGAGAGAACTCATCGCGCTCAAATCGGATAATTCCAAGATGCATATGCGGGTCGCTCAGCTGCATCTGGAGATCGCGGCCCTTCATCAGGAAATCCAGAACTTGCAGAAGGATGTGGAGACCTTCAAGGCCCAGTTGAAGAGCGGGGATAGGAAAAAGTAAAAGTTTTTGGCATCCTTTGATTATATACACTTTGCTTCCTCTCCCGGGGGAGTTGAGGATTTTAAAGAAAAGGAGGTGAGAATCAATGAAGAAACTGATCGCTCTGTTGGTGTGCGTGCTCTTTGCCGTGACCATCATGGTGGCCGCTTGCGCCAAGAAGGAGGAGCCAGCGAAGCCCGCCGAGCCCGCGAAGAAGGAAGAGCCGGCGGTGAAGCCCGCCGAGCCCGAGAAGAAGGCCGAAGAGGCCAAACCGGCGGAAAAGGCCCCTGAGAAGGCTCCTGAAAAAGCCCCGGAGAAGAAGTAATTTCTGGGGATTTTCCTTAACCCAAATGAGATGATCTCGTAAAAAGTCTCTTGGAGCGTCACCCCGGCGAAAGCCGGGGTCCAGAACATCTTGAAATAACTGGATTCCGGCTTTCGCCGGAATGACGAATTCTATGGAATTGCGACTTTTTACGAGTTCATCAAATGAAGTGATTTAAAAAACCAGAAAGGGGTAAAAGAGAATGAAAAGAGTACTGGTTCTAGTGGTAGCTCTGTTGACGATGTTGGCCTTCGCGAGCGGAGTCATGGCGCAGGCTCCGGCGAAGACCGAGAAGCCCGCAGCTACGGCTCCTGAGAAGGCAGCTCCCGCGCCCGCTCCCAAACCGGCAGCGGAGAAAGCGAAACCCAAGGCCGATAAGCCCAAAGTGCTGAAGGCTGCGGGAACCGTTGCGACTTATGATGCCATCGGAAAGACGATCAAGGTGAAGGCGAAGGACAAGGAGATGATGTTTAACATCGCCGCCGACGCCAAGGTCAAAGGCGAGATTAAAGAGGGCGCCAAGGTGACCGTCATGTACAAGAAGGACGGCGACCAGATGGTGGCCACTTCCATCTCCGTGCCCGCACCGAAGAAAGAGGCTCCCAAGAAAGAAGCTCCGAAGCAGAAAGAGGCTCCCAAGAAGTAAGAAAAGGCTGGCGAATCGCTTTTCTTCGTCGAGTAGAGGAAGAGGCATAATTCCGCAAGGAATTATGCCTCTTTGCTTCTTACCTGCCGGGCCCTCCCGAACCCATTCTTTCTCGCCGGCCGGCCTTCGCGGCCTGCCATCTAACCCCTAAAAAATAGTTGTAAGAAGCTATAAAGATGGTCTCGTAAAAAGTCTCTTGATGCGTCACCCCGGCGAAAGCCGGGGTCCAGAACATCTTGAAATAACTGGATTCCGGCTTTCGCCGGAATGACAAATTTTATGGAATTTCGACTTTTTACGAGATCATCTATAAAAGGGCTTGACAAAAATTTAACCGCTGTGCTATGAATCTTTGAATGAATAATCATTCATTCTACTCCTTGGATCTTCATTTTTTTCAATAAAAACCAATAGATAACCGAAAGGAAACGGGCATGAGAAGCAAAAAAATTAACCAAAACCGACTGCTGATCCTGATTACCGGGTTGTTCCTCCTCCTTCTGGCCACCCCGCTCCTGGCCAGCGAAGCTGAGCTGGAGATCCCCGTCCTCACCGATTCCCAAAACAGCCTGCTCATGGTGGGGTTTTTAATATGTTTCCTGGGAATGGCTTTCGGGGCCTACGAATATGTAAAGGTGAAAGGATTCCCGGCCCACAAGTCCATGCTGGATGTAGCCGAGGTGATCTTCCAGACCTGTAAGACCTACCTGATCCAGCAGGGAAAACTCCTCATCATCCTGGAGATTTTTATCGGGGTGTGTATCGCTTACTACTTTGGCTTCCTGCAGCACATGGACGCGGGCGGGGTGATCCTTATTCTGATCTGGTCCGTGGTGGGAATCCTGGGCTCCTACGGCGTGGCCTGGTTCGGCATCCGCATGAACACCCTGGCCAACTCCCGGATGGCTTTTGCCTCCCTGGAGGGGAAGCCGATTAAACTGCTGGACATCCCCCTGCGGGCCGGGATGAGCATCGGCGTCCTTCTGGTGTGCGTCGAGCTCATCATGATGCTCATTATTCTGGTGTTCATGCCGAGAAATTATGCCGGGGCCTGTTTTATCGGGTTTGCCATCGGGGAGTCTCTCGGCGCCAGCGCGCTGCGCATCTGCGGCGGTATCTTCACTAAGATTGCCGACATCGGCTCCGACTTGATGAAGATCGTCTTCAATATTAAAGAAGACGACCCGAGAAACCCGGGCGTGATTGCCGACTGCACCGGGGATAACGCGGGTGACAGCGTAGGCCCCACGGCCGACGGTTTCGAAACCTACGGCGTGACCGGCGTGGCCCTCATCAGCTTCATCGTTCTGGGGGTTTTCGCGCAGTTCCGGGCCGAGCTGATCACCTGGATCTTCGTCATGCGGATTCTGATGATCATCACTTCGATCGTCGCTTTTCAGTTCAACAAAGCGATCACCACGGCCAGGTTCGCGGGCAAGACCAAGGTGGATTTCGAAATCTCCCTGACCATGCTGGTCTGGTTCACCTCCATTCTTTCCATCCTCGTAACCTTTGCCGCCAGCTACTGGCAGATCGGGCACCTGCCCAATAACCTGTGGTTTACCCTATCCATCATTATCAGCTGCGGAACCATCGCTGCGGCGCTCATTCCCGAACTGGTGAAAGTCTTCACTAGCTCGAAATCCATCCACTGCCAGGAGACCGTAAGGGCGGCCCGGGAAGGGGGGGCCTCGCTGGACATCCTCTCGGGTTTCGTGGCCGGAAATTTCGGCGCCTTCTGGCTGGGGATGGCCATTTTCATCTTAATGTCCGTCGCCTACTTTGCCAGCTTAAATGGCCTGGACAAGTTCATGGAGTACTCCTCCATCTTCGCCTTCGGGCTGGTGGCCTTCGGCTTCCTGGGAATGGGGCCGGTGACCATCGCCGTGGACAGCTACGGCCCGGTTACCGACAATGCCCAGTCGATTTACGAGCTGTCTTTGATTGAGACCATTCCCAATGTGGAAACCGAAATCCAGAGCCAATTCGGGTTCAAGCCCAATTTCGACAACGCCAAACACTACCTGGAAGAAAACGACAGCTGCGGCAACACCTTCAAGGCCACGGCTAAACCCGTTTTGATCGGGACCGCGGTGGTGGGCGCGACCACCATGATCTTCTCCCTCATCCTGCTCCTGCGCAAGACCCTGGGAATCCAGCCGGAGACCATTTTGAACTTGCTCAACCCCTTCACCCTCCTGGGATTCCTGTGCGGGGGCGCGGTGATCTACTGGTTCACTGGGGCCTCCACCCAGGCGGTGACCACCGGCGCCTACCGGGCGGTCCAGTACATCAAGAAGAACATCAAGCTGGATGACAGCGCCTCCCTGAGCGCCTCCACGGAAAAATCGAAGGAAGTGGTGAAGATCTGCACCCAGTATGCACAGAAGGGTATGTTCAACATCTTCATCGTCATCTTCTGCTTTGCCCTGGCTTTTGCCTTCTTTTCCGCGCCGGGCAGCAGCAATGCCCCGGCATCGTTTTTTATCAGCTACCTGATCTCCATCGCCGTGTTTGGGTTATACCAGGCCATTTTCATGGCCAATGCGGGCGGCTGCTGGGACAACGCCAAAAAGGTGGTGGAAGTGGACCTGAAAGAGAAGGGAACCCCTCTCCACGCGGCGACGGTCATCGGAGACACGGTGGGCGACCCCTTCAAGGACACCTCCTCCGTGGCCCTGAACCCCATCATCAAGTTCACCACCCTCTTCGGCCTCCTGGCCATGGAGATCGCTATTTCACCCATGATGAAAGGGATTGCTCACTACGTGGGAGGGGTATTCTTCCTCATCGCCTGTGTCTTTGTAGCGCGGTCCTTCTACGGGATGCGGATCCCCAAAGAGTAAGCGAAGATTTCGACCCCTGAGCCCCCGAGGGGTCCTTCCGGGCCCCGAGGGGGTTTTTCTTCAGAGAATCACAGCGCTTATCCTTCACATTTAATTTGATTCTTCTCTTTCTGATCGTTATAATCTAGCCAGTTTTTCCGATAAGTAGGTAAGAACCCTTTTTTCCAACCCGATAGGAGGCTTGTATGTCAAACGGAAAGGTGCGTTTCCCTATCTTCTTGATGTCCTTGGCAATCCTCCTCCTGGCATCCGGAGGATTGGCCCTGGCCCAACCCATCTCCCCGGCCATGGAACAGGAGTTCATCGACGCCAGGAATGCCGTGGATGCGGCCCAAAAAGCCCAGGCGGAAAAGTACGCGCCGGAACCCCTGAAACAGGCTCAGGACCTCCTGGTGACCGCGGAAAACGCCCGCAGCTTCAAGGATTCCGTCAAATTCGCCCAGGCTTCCCGGCTGGCCCGGGCTTATGCCGAACTGGCGCGGGCCACGGCCGAACTAAAAACGGAAGAAGAGAAGCTGGCGGCCACCCAGGAGGAACTGCAAAAAGCCAGGGCGGAAATCGACCGTCTGAAAAAAGCCCAGTAGAGAGGAGGAGAGACAATGAAACCAAGATTCCCGTGGAAAATGCGAATTCTGTTTTTCCTCTTCATGGGTTGTCTCCTGTTTTCTCCGTCGATGACCCGGGCGGCCACGACTCCGACCATGATCATTGAAGAGGCCAAGTTTGCCATCGACCAGGCGCGGAAGGCCGGGGCCGATCGGGTGGCCCTGGATGACCTGATGGCCGCCAGATCCTGGTTGTCCCAGGCGGAGAAGGAGTATGAAGCAAAAAAAGGGTTCCTCTCCCGGCTGGGCTCTTCCGACGCCAAAGACCAGGAGATCCTCTACCTGGGCGCCATGGCCAAGGCCAAAGCCATGACCGCCGAGGCCAAGGCCAAAAAGAGCGCCACCCTGGCGGTGCTGAAGGAAGGGCGCAGAGAGCTGGCCGACTATCAGAACGCCATTGAAGCCCTGAAGAAACAAACGGCCGAGG
>Ga0315281_10007942_pt1 | contig 14849 bp, 9 predicted proteins | sample YL17G07_0_MG_FD_204540 | JGI IMG/M metagenome (GOLD analysis project Ga0315281, IMG submission 204540) | Sediment microbial communities from Yellowstone Lake, YNP, Wyoming, USA - YL17G07_0 | ecosystem: Environmental > Aquatic > Freshwater > Lake > Sediment | place: USA: Wyoming | collected...
CCGCCGGATGCATAGTTCCTGGTGTAGGCGATGATTCCTCCGTTTTGACATGCCAAGGAATCATCGCGCTTCATGTAGATCCATGTGTCTTCGGTTCGAGCGTAGTCGCGAAAGCTTTGTGCACCCTCGGGCACGTTCCAACTCGCGTACGCTGCTTGCGTCTCCTGCCATATCGCCCTCCCAAGCGAGTCGGAGCCGAGTTGATCGATCACGCGCAGCAAGAGGAGCTTCCCGGCGCCCGCCCACGTGTTGCGACATAGAAGCGGCGTTCCGGCCTGCCAGCAGTCGCCGGCTCCTGCGGTGGGCGTCGCCTTAGACTCCGTCGGACTCATCATCCCGGAGGCCAGAACGACAATCACCACTGCAATCGAGGCGCCTGCCATGCGCCGAGCGGAAGACGCGCGCCGACGAGCCCGGTCGCTCGTGTCGGCGGCCGACTCTTCCGTCTGGCGCATCGACGAAGCATGCTCGTTCTTAGGTCAGTTCCTCCTGATGCGGTGCAACCTTCTGATTTCGGCTGCGTCAACGTCCGGACGGGCTCCTGTCGATTGGTCGATTCCGTTGACCGCCCCCGCCAGCGCCCCAACGAGCCCGTCTCCAAAGCGCCGGTGCAAAGTACGCCGTGCCGAGTCACCGGATCAACACTTGTCATCACTGTTGACCGAAAGTTTACAAGATCGAGGTAAACCCTGAGCCGCTTCACTCCTGGTCAACCGATTCTAGCAAGCGCTAAGTTTTGAGATTCTAATGAGCGCTAAGTAAAGGTCTAGAGAGTCGCGACAGTTCTTGTCGCGTTCACGCGGACCTTCCCGACACACAAACATCCTGAGCAGTCGCTAAGATTCTGCGAGGCGGGTATTGTGACGCGATTGCCGCTCGCGCCAGTTCGAGGGGTCTCCGGGCTCAGCCTCGCGTCAGACCCCGGCACACCGCCCTCCTCACACCCCCGGCCCGGGAGGTGACGGCTCCGGGACAGACGTCGCGCCGCGGGCGCCCTCGTGCTCCGCGCCAACCCCCTCAGCCGGCTTCCCGGCAGAGACCGTGACCTGCGCCCCGCGGCGGAGCGGCACCTCGTCCAGGACCAGGGCGAAGGCGAGGCAGGCCAACGCCGCCGCGAGCGCCCCCAGGTAGATCAGCCGCGTCGCCTCTGCCACCGACTCCGACTGTGCGTCCTGCGAACGCGTCAGCAGCGCCGGGCCGTCCGGCAGGCCAAGCACCTTTGCCTGGACCACCTGGTACACCCCCTTGTTCAAGGGCAGCGTCGGGTCTTCCAGTTGGGCCACGATAGCCGGACCGACGGCCGCGCGGTCCGCCGCGTTGAAGCGGTCAGCAAAGCCCTCGTTGTAGAAGTTGCTCAACACCGAGCCGAAAATCGCGATGCCCATCACGGCGCCCATCTGCCGGAAGAACTGGTTCGCGCTCGACGCCACGCCGATGAACTGGGGCGCCACAACGCCCTGCGCGATCACCGACATCGTCGGCAGCACCAGCCCGAAGCCCAGCCCCAGGATCATGACGTTCACTGTGATCCGCCACTTCGCGATGTCGGTGTCGAGCGTCTGCATCAGCCCCATCGCGATGCAAACGAGCACGGCGCCGAAGACGGTCTGCCACTTGTACCTGCCGTATCGGCTGATCACCTGGCCGCCCACGACCGACGTCAGCAGCGTCGCCACGGCCTGGGGTGTGTTGATGACCCCGGAGATCGTGGCCGAAGCCCCCAGCGCCGTCTGCACGAACAGCCCCAGGAACTGGAACGCGCCAAACACGCCCAGGCCGAACATGAACACGATCAGGTTCGAAAGCACGAACACCCGGTTTCGGAACAGCTGCAGCGGGATGATCGGCTCCTTCGCCCGCGCCTCGACGAGGATGAACAGGCCCGTCCCCGCCACGGAGGCCCCAAGCAGCGAGATGATCTGCCACGAGTCCCACGCGTACTTGTCGCCCGCCCAGACGAACGCCAGCAGGAAGGCCACGGATGCGCCCGCCAGCGCCACCGCGCCCAGCCAGTCGATTGACACCTGGCGGTGCTCCTGGCGCGCCGGGATGTTGACCAGGATGGCGGGAAGCGCGATCAGGCTGATCGGCAGGTTGATGTAGAACACCCAGCGCCACCCGCCGTGGTCCGTGAGAAACCCGCCGAAGGTCGGCCCGATGATGGCGGCGAGGCTGAACGTGCCCGCGAAGAGGCCGATGTACTTGCCGCGGTCCCGCGGCGAAAACGCGTCGCCCACGGTCGCGAACACGCACGCGAAGATCGCACCGCCGCCCAGGCCCTGCAGGAAGCGGAACGAGATCAGCGCCTCCATGCTCTGCGACGCCCCGCACAGCACCGACGAGACGACGAAGACCACCACTCCCACGACCATGATCCACTTGCGGCCGTAGAGGTCCCCTAGCCTTCCCAGCACCGGGATGACCACCGTCGACGTGAGCATGTACGACGTGAACAGCCACGGCAGCAGGTCGAACCCCTGCAGGTCCGCGAGGATCTTCGGCGTCGCCGTCGACACGACCGTCTGGTCGAGCGCCGCCAGGAAGAGGGTCACCATCAGGCTGAAAAGCAGGAAAACCCGCTGGCGCGGCGTGAGCTTCTCGCCAAACGGCACGTGGACTGCTGATCCCGGGGCCTGCATGGCTGGCGAGTCTACACCGCCAGCGGCACGTGCGAAGCACGCGGCTTATCGCTCGCCGCCCAATGCTGGCGGTGGACGAAACCGGGCACGGATACGGCTGCGGGCTGGAACGGATCAGCGGTTGCCCGTCATCGACGGCCGCGGCTCGGTGACGAACTCGCCCACGCGCGCAGCGATGAAGTCCAGGTTCACCCGGTCTCCGACGACTGTTGCGATCCGGTCCCGGGCGAGCCAGTAGTCCGGGTGCATGCGGACGTCAACCTTGAACTCTTGCTCGCCGACCTCCTTGACCTCGCCGAGCAGTTGCCCGTCGCTGCTGCAAACCAGTTGTCCCTTGCGGAGTGTGGCACTCATAGCATCCTTCCTCCTGGAGATGATTACTTCGCGCCTCCGCCAAACGATCTGCCCGCCCCACGGCGCTGCATAGGGACGAGCGTCGCATACGCACCGCCCCAAGGGCCGTTTCAGACCCCCGCCCCAGATTGCCGCGTGCGCGAGGTCAGTCTCCTGCAGGCGTCAGCCGGTGGACCAGCCGTTCAGGCCTGAGTAGGAAACGAGCGCTTTCATGTAGTGGGCGCGCTCGAAAGCCGCCGGGTCGGGACAGGAAGCCTGGCTGAGGCTCCCGACCAGCTGGCGCACGGACAGGTAGTCACGCTCGCGAAGCCAGGCTTCGACTCCATCCACAACAACTCGGAGGTGGTCCGGCCCATGCAGCAGCAGAGCCGACGCCATCATGGCGACGTCGGCCCCGGCCAGCAGCGCCTTGAGGACGTCGGCGGCCGAATGCACCCCCGTCGAGGCGGCCAACGAGACTGGCACGTCAAGGCCGCGAAGGATGGCAAGCCAGCGGAGAGGCAGCGTCAACTCCGCCGGCGTGCTCAGGTGAACGGAGGGGACGACGCTGAGGGTTTCGAGATCGATGTCGGGCTGCATGAACCGGTTGAAGAGCACGACGCCGTCCGCCCCGCAGGCGGCAAGCCGGCGAATGAGGGCGGGAAGTGCGCTGAAGAACGGGCCGAGCTTCACCGCCACGGGGATGGACACCTGCTCCCGGACCGCGGTGACGATCGACGCGTACCGGTCCTCAACAGAGGCGGCGGTCTCGTCGGCGTTCGCTGCGACGAAGTAGATGTTGAGCTCGATCGCGCTCGCGCCCGCGTCCTGGATCAGCCGCGCGTAGCGCGTCCAGCCGCCAGCAGTAACGCCGTTGAGGCTCGCGATAACCGGAATCTGGAGGTCGCGCCTGGCCCGCTCGATATGCTCCAGGTAGGCAGCCGGGTGGGTGTTGTACTCGGGGAGCGAGGGGAAGAAACTCTGGGCCTCGACATAACTGTCTGTCCACTGCTCCAGCAGTTCGTGGACGTCGAGGGCCTCATGCACGATCTGCTCTTCGAAGAGCGATCGTAGGACAACAGCGCCCGCACCCGCTTGCTCGAGCCGCTGCAACGTTTCGATGCTGTCCGAGAGCGGGGAGGCGGAAACGACAACCGGGGAACAGAGTTGGAGGCCGAGGTACCGCGTCGTGAGGTCAACCATCGCCGCCCTCCTCCTTGGCCAGCGCGGTGCGCGTGTGATCTTCGTCGTCCATGATCACCGGGGCAGTACGTTCGACCGAGACGATCTGCTCGTACAGCCGCCAGCGTTCCGCGATGTCGTCGGCGGCGAGCTGCATGAGACGCTCCGCCTCCGCCGGGTTCGCGAGGTCGAGCATCCCGAACCGGGCTTCGCTCATGGCGAAGTCCTTGAAGCGCAGGGTCGGCTTTTTCGAGTCGAGCTGGAACGGGTGCTCGCCCGACGCACTGGTGCGGGGCCGGTAGCGGTAGAGCGGCCAGTAGCCGCTGGCGACGGCGTCGCGCTGGTGGCTCATCGCCGCGCGCATGTCGATCCCATGGGCGATGCAGTGGCTGTACGCCAGGATGAGGGATGGGCCCGGGTGCGCCTCGGCCTCGACAAAAGCCTTGACCGTCTGGGCATTGTCGGCCCCCATGGCGATGTTCGCCACGTAGACGTTGCCGTATGCCGAGGCGATCATTCCGAGATCCTTCTTCGCCACGTGCTTGCCGGCCGCCGCGAATTTCGCGACCGCAGCGCGAGGCGTTGCCTTGGACGCCTGCCCGCCCGTGTTCGAGTACACCTCCGTGTCGAGCACGAGGATGTTGATGTCCCGGCCGCTGGCCAGGACGTGGTCGAGCCCTCCAAAGCCGATGTCGTAGGCCCAGCCGTCGCCGCCCACCACCCATACGGACTTCTTCACCAGCACGTCGGCAACGCCGAGGAGCTCGCGCGCGTGGGGCGTTGCGAGGCGATGCAGGTGCTCCTTCAACTGCGCCACGCGCACGCGCTGTTGCTCGATCCCGGCCTCTGACGACTGGTCAGCGTCGAGGATCTCCGTGGCGAGATCCTCGCCTGCTGCCTGCGCCAGCCCCGAAAGAAGGTGCCGGGCCAGCAATGCATGCTGGTCGAGCGCAAGACGCATCCCGAGACCAAACTCGGCGTTGTCTTCGAAAAGCGAGTTTGCCCAGGCGGGGCCTCGGCCATCGCGGTTCGTTGTCCACGGCGTCGTCGGGAGGTTGCCGCCATAAATGGAAGAGCACCCCGTCGCGTTGGCGATCAGCGAGCGGTCGCCGAAGAGCTGCGAGAGGAGCTTGAGGTAGGGTGTTTCGCCACAGCCGGCACAGGCGCCCGAGAATTCGAACAACGGCTCGACCATCTGCGACCCCTTGATGGTGCCGATCTGGACGGTCGTGCGGTCGACGTCGGGGATCTGCTGGAACCAGGCGAACGACGACCGCTCCCGGTCGAGATGCGGTTCACGGGCCTCCATGTTGATCGACTTGTGCTTGAGCACCGATTTGCTCCGCGCCGGGCAGACGTCCACGCAGATGCCGCAACCGGTGCAGTCGTCGGGCGCGACCTGGATCGTCATCGCCGACCCCGGAAGGTCGCGCCCCGTCCACTCGCGATGGAGGAAGCCGTCTGGCGCTGGACCGAGCAACGCCGGGTCGTAGACCTTCATCCGGATGGCTGCGTGCGGGCAAACGAGGGCGCACTTGGCGCACTCGATGCACAGCGACGGGTCCCAGATGGGGATCTCCGCGGCGATACCGCGCTTCTCCCAGCGCGACGTGCCGGTCGGGAAGGTGCCGTCGACCGGGAGAGCGGAGACGGGAAGCAGGTCCCCCTTTCCCGCGAGCATCATCGCGGTGACGCGTTGCACGAAATCAGGAGCCTCGGGCGGGACGGGCGGCAGCCGGTGGCGGCTCCCCGCGCTGACCGGCGGGACGGCCACCTCCTGCAATGCGGCGAGTGCTGCGTCGACCGCGGCGAAATTCCGCTCGAGCACCAACTCTCCCCGCCTCCCGTAGGTCTTGCGGATGGCCGTCTTGATCGCCTCTATGGCCTCGTCGTGCGGCATGACGTTGGCGAGGGCGAAGAAGCACGGCTGGAGGACGGTGTTGACGCGGTTGCCCAGGCCCGCCTCGCGGGCCACGCGGTCGGCGTCGATCACGAAGAGGCGGATCCCGCGCTCGATAATCGCCTCCTGCAATTCGACGGGAAGCCGCTCCCAGGTCTCTCCGGGAGCGTACGGGCTGTTGAGAAGGAACACCGCGCCCGGTTCGGCGAACTCCAGCACGTCCAGCCGTTCGAGCAGGTTGAACTGGTGACAGGCAACGAACGTTGCGCGCTCGACGAGGTACGTCGAACGGATAGGGTTCGGCCCGAAGCGCAGGTGAGAGATCGTAACCGCGCCGGATTTCTTGGAGTCGTAGACGAAATATCCCTGCGCATGCAGGGGAGTCTCTTCGCCAATGATTTTCACGGAGTTCTTGTTGGCGCCGACCGTGCCGTCGCTTCCCAGGCCGTAGAACAGGGCGCGGACCGTCTCCGGGGTTTCGGTGGTGAACGAGGGGTCGACGGTCAGGCTGGAGTGCGAGACGTCGTCGACGATCCCCACCGTGAAATGGTTCCTGGGTTTGGCGGCGTCGAGCTCCGCGAAGACCGCTGCCGCCATCGCCGGCGTGAACTCCTTGGAGGCAAGCCCGTAACGGCCCCCGATCGTCCGGGGCATTCCCGTGAGGTGTCCGTCGCCCACGGCCTCGGCCAGTGCGGCGACGACGTCCTGGTAGAGTGGCTCGCCCGGCGCGCCCGGCTCCTTCGTCCGGTCGAGCACAGCAAGGGCGCGGACCGAACGTGGGAGGGCGTCAACGAAGGCGCGGACGGCGAAGGGCCGGAAGAGCCGCACCTGCAGCAGGCCGACTCGCTCGCCGCGCGCGTTGAGGCCCTCGACCGCCTCCTGCGCAGCACCCGCGCCCGAGCCCATCATCACGACGACGCGCGTCGCATCGGGCGCGCCCATGTACTCGAAGATGCGATACCGGCGCCCGGTGAGGGACGCGAATCGGTCCATCTCCGCCTGCACGATGTCCGGCACACGGGCATAGAAGGGGCTGCAGGCTTCACGCGCCTGGAAGAAGACGTCGGGGTTCTGGGCCGAACCGCGCAGGACGGGATGGTCGGGCGAAAGCCCACGGTCGCGGTGCTCCTGGACCAGGCCCGGGTCGATCATGCCGGTTATCTGCTCGTCGGTCACACGCACAATCTTGTTCACCTCGTGGGAGGTGCGATAGCCGTCGAAGAAGTGCAGGAACGGGATGCGGGCCCGCAGGGTGGCCGCCGTCGAGATCAGCGCGAAGTCCTGGGCCTCCTGCACCGAAGCTGCGCAGAGCATCGCCCAGCCCGCGGTCCGGACGGCCATCACGTCACTGTGGTCTCCGAAGATGGAGAGCGCGTGCGTGGCGACCGCGCGCGCCGCGACATGGAAGACGGCCGGGGTCAACTCCCCGGCGATCTTGAACATGTTCGGGAGCATGAGGAGCAGGCCCTGGGACGAGGTGAACGTCGTGGTCAGTGCCCCGGCGATGAGCGCGCCGTGGGCAGCCCCGGCGGCGCCGCCTTCGCTCTGCATCTGGACGACGCGCGGGACGGTGCCGAAGATGTTGGTCTTGCCCTCGGCCGACCAGCCGTCGCAGAGCTCGGCCATCGCCGACGAAGGTGAAATGGGGTAGATGGCGATCACTTCGGATGTCTTGTGGGCAACGTGGGCTGCCGCTTCGTTGCCATCAACCGTTACGAACTCGTGCGTCACGTCTTGCGTTTCCTCCGCCGTCGTATCCTGGAACAGGACCTGCCTGACCATCCTCGCCGGGCGGCCGACTTCGCTTGTGAATCTATCTCCGATCGTTGCTTGTGCTTGCGGCCAGACGCTCCAGAACACGGGGGCTGTTCGGCCCTCACGCGGGCGAGGATTCCCGGCGGGCCCAGCCCCGGGCCCAGGCCCTGCCGCCGCCGCACCGCGCGATCAACGAGCCCCATGGAGGGTCAACGTCGCCGTGCCCCGCCCGCGCTGTCGAACAATCGTGCCGGTTCAGCGGCTGAACGGACTTCGCCAGCTCGCCGGATTGCCAGTCAGACGGTGGACGCCCGCGCCTGGTCCCTGCCTGTCAGGACGTTCTCGATCGCGGCGTCGAGGGTTTCGTCGCGGAAGCGGAAGCCGCTCGCCTGGAGCCGCTCCGGGAGCACCCGCTGGCTCGCGAGGAGCATCTCGTTGGCCATCTCGCGTCCGAGCATCAGGCGCAGGGCAAACGGCGGGACCGGGAAGATCGCCGGCCGGTGCACGGCCCTTGCAACGGCGCGGGTCAGCGACCTGTTGCGCGCCGGCTCGGGCGACGTCAGGTTGAAGACACCGTCGAGCCGGTTCGTCGCCGCGTACTCGAGCGCTGAGAGCGTGTCCTGGAGCGTCACCCACGACCACCACTGGTTCCCGCTGCCAAGTGGTCCGCCAACCCCGAGACGGATGGGCACGAGCAGCCGTGACAGCGCCCCGCCTTCCTTCGCGAGGACGATCCCCAACCGCATAATCGCGACCGGGAGGCCGAACTCGCGGCCCCGCGTCGCCTCGGCCTCCCAGTCGCGGACGAGCTCCGCGAGGAACCCCTCGCCCGGCGGCGACTCTTCGCGCAGGAACTCGTCGCCCCGGTTTCCGTAGTAGCCAACGCCCGAGGCGGAGACCAGGGAGGGCGGCACGTCGCTCTTGGCCAGCTCCTCCACCAGGAGCCTCGTGGCCGGCACTCTGCTCTTGCGCAGCTCGGCTTTACGGCCGGCGCTCCAGCGGCCTTCGCCGATGGATGCCCCTGCAAGGTGGATGACGCTGTCGACGCCGCGGAAGGCCCCGGGCCGGACCCAGTTCCGCTCGGGGTCCCAGAGGGCGGCAGGGTTGGACTCCGCCCCGCGCGTCACCGGCAGTACGTCGTGGCCATGGTCCGTCAGGCTTGCTTTCAGTGCCGTGCCGATGAGCCCGGAACTCCCGGTGATTGCGATGCGAGCCATAATCCGTCTGAAGTCCTGTGTGCGAGCCTGCCTCCATCCTAGCGGTGAGTAGCAGGGGCTGGCGCGTGCGCGGGCCCACGTTGGACGTTCTCCGTTCGTCCCGGGCGCGGCCGTCTGCCGCCGCGGCCTTCGGGTGGGCCGTGCACGATGAAGCCCTGGTGCTCGGCATGCAAGTCCGCGGCGGACCGATGGGTGACGGCTGCCACCTGCGCCAGTGGGGCGTCTCCGGGGCAGAGGCAATGGTGCCCGGCCGTTGACGAGGCGCCGCGCGGGGGATAGGTTCCACCCGCGGACCGGCGACGTCTTTCAGGGGCTGCAACATGAACGCGGGCATTGGCCAACTGCTTCCTTCCGACGAAGGGCTGAACCACCAGATCGTGGACACGTTCGGGACCGTGGCCACACCCGACCTCTCGTGGACCGAGAAGATCTGGACCACGATCGTCCGCAAGGACGGCTCCCTGCAGGTGGACTGCGGCCTCGGCAAGTACCCGAACCGGAACGTGATAGACGGCTTCGGCGGGGTGGCGCGGGGGATCGAGCAACTGACGGTGCGGGCCAGCCGCGAGCTCGCCCCGAACCCCGAGGAGATGGCCGTCGGGCCCATCAGCTACGAAGTCGTCGACCCGATGAAGCGCGTGCGCTTCCGCCTGGCCGAAAACGACGTGCTCCCGGTGCGCTTCGACCTGATGTTCGAGCGTACTTTCCCGGCGTTTTTCGAAGACCGCCACCTCGACCGCGAAGGGTTCCGCATCGTGAGCGACGTCATCCGCTACCACCAGGCAGGGACGGTCTCGGGCTGGATCGACGTGGACGGCGAGCGCATTGAGGTGCGCCCGGAGGAGTGGTATGCATTCCGCGACCACTCTTGGGGGGTCCGTGGAGCCGTCGGTACCCGGCCGGATGACCTCGAACCGCCCCGCATGCCATCCACCTTCCACTTCCACTGGACGCCGATGCTGATGGAGAACCCCGACGGTTCCCGCTACGAGGTGCACTACTACTTCATCCAGGGCGGCGGCGTGCTTCGCCACCACACGGGCTACATCAACCACCCCGACGGGCGCCAGGAGCCGATTGTGCGCGTGATCCCGCAGGTGACCTACGAGGAGGACACCCGCTTCCTCAAGGGCGGCAAGATCATCCTGCTGATGGCTTCGGGCGAGCAGCGGACCGTCGAGATCGAGGCGATGGAGGGCCGCACCGGGTTCCACCTCCTGCCCGCGCTCTACGGCGTCTTCAAGGGCGCCCGCCACGGGATGTGGCAGGGGCCGCTCAAGCTCGACGGCGAACGCGTCGAGGATTGCGACACGTTTTCGGGCGGCCTCGGGGCCTCGTGGCAGCTGCGCGACTGCCCGATCCGCGTGCGCGAAGGGAAGGCGACCGGCCTCGGCATCCTCGAAAGCACCATCTCGGGGGACTTCCCGGAGTTCGGCCTGCCCGAGGCGCGGGAGGCTGGGCGTGCGTGACCTCGTACGCGTGCTGGAGGGGCTGCGGTCCTTCCTCGAGCGCGGATCGGAGATCGCCCGCGTGGTGCCGCTTTCCACGGGCCATTCGAACGAGACCTACCTCCTCGAAGGACTCAACCGCATCTTGCGCACGCCGCCTTCGAGCGACGGGCTCCTGCCCCCCTACGACATGCGGCGCCAGCGTGCGGTTATCGCGTCCGTGCGCGGGCTCCTCGGCGGCCCGCCCGTGCCCGAGGTGTTCGAGCTGTGCGAGGACCCGGCCGTGATCGGCGACCCGTTCTTCATCATGGAGCGGCTGCCCGGGGAAGCGTTTGAGTACGAGATCCCTGCCTGGCTGATCGAGGCCGCCCCCGAAGTCCGCGGGAGCGTCTCGGCGCAGTGGGTCGGCGCCGTCGCAGGACTCCACAACCTCGCGACGCCCGCAGCCTTCGGGCCGCCACGCACGCCGCGCGACGAGGCAATCCGCTGGCGCGACGTCGCCGCCGGCGCCAACGCGCCGGAGCTGGCGGCGACCCTCGACGATCTGGCGAAGGACCCGCCGTGCACCAGCGGCCCCCCGGCGCCCGTGCACGGCGACCCGAAGCTCGCGAACTGCCTCTGGCACGAAGGCCGCCTGACGGGGCTGCTCGACTGGGAGCTCGCCTACCACGGCGAGCCCCTGGCGGACCTGGGCTACATGCTCTGGTGGTTCCCGGAGGGGCCAAGCACGCACCACGCTGCCACCTCAGAACTCCCCGGGTTCTGGACCCGGACCCAGGTGATCGCAGCCTGGGAAGCAGCCACCGGGCGCAGCGCCCGCGGCGTGGAGCGGCACGAGGCGGCGGCCATCGGCAAGATCGCCGCCATCATCGCCGTGGGCGTCGAACTCTGGCGGACGGGCCGCAGCAGCGACCCGCGCTTCGAGCCGTGGGATGCGATCGTGCCCGAGCTCACCCGCTCGGTGCGCGAAAAGATGGCTGCGCCCTGAACGGCAGCCGCTACGTGGTCCCGAGCAGCGCGTACGCCGGCAGGATCTGGCCGTGGCGGATCATCTCGTTGCTGGCGTCGTAGATCGGGCCGAGGCGCGCGTCGCGGACCAGCTTTTCGATGGGAAAGTCGCGCATGTAGCCATACCCGCCGAGCACCTGCATGGCGTCGTTGGTCGCCTTGACGGCCATCTCCGTCGCGTAGACCTTGGCGATGCCCGCGCCGCCCGCCGGGCACATGGCGTCGCTCTCGTACGCGGCCTTCCAGGTCATCAGCCGGGCCGTCTGCACGCCGATCACCATGTCGGTGAGCATCCGCTGCACGGCCTGGTGGTGGATGATCTTCGTCCCGCCCTTGTAGCGCTCCTTCGCATAGGCCACCGACTCTTCGAACGCCCGCCGGGCGATTCCGACGAAGACGGCGGCGCAAAGGGTGTTCAGGTTGTTGCCCCGTGTCATGTAGGCGGCGCGCAGACCCTTTGCCATGCGCTGGGCTTCGGGAATAACGACGTTCTCCAGGACCACCTCGGCGTTTTGGGCGAGGCGCTGGCCCATCTTGTCCTCGATGTGGCCGGTCGAGACCCCGGGCGTGTTCGCCGGGACGAGGAATGCCTCCGTGACCTCGGCGTCCGGCCGCTCGGGGTCCGAGGTGGCGGTGATGATGTAGAGCTTGTTCTGGCCGGCGGTGGTGATGAAGCGCTTCATCCCGTTCAGCACCCAGTCGTCGCCGTCGCGCCGCGCCACGGTGGTGCGCTCCCGGCGCTTGCCCGCCGGCACCGGCTCGTCGTACGCGAAGTCCGCGGCCGTCATCGGCGCGCTCGGTCGGCGTTCGCGCGGCGATCCGTCGCCCGCCTTGCCGTGCTCGGTGTCGCCCACGCTGATGAAGTAGCGCTCCTCGGGGTCCCGGGCGCACTCGCCGAGGTATTTCGCCTTCTGCTCTTCCGACCCGGCGCCCAGGATCCAGTACACGAGAGAGTTGTGGACGAAGTACGTGCTGCCCACGCCCCCGTCGGCGGCAGAGAGTTCCTCGATCACGAGGACCGCTTCCATGTCGCCCAGGCCGAGGCCGCCGTACTCGGCCGGGATGGTGATCTTGTTGAAGCCGAGCCGGTTGCCGGCGACGTAGATGTCCCACGGGAACACCCCGGCGGGCGCAGCGATGGCGTCGAGTTCGGCCGCACGCGGCTTCACCTCTCTGGTGGCGAACTCTCGCGCGAGCTGCCGAATCGCTTCCTGGGCCGGGGTAGGGCTGAAGTCGATTGCCATGGTCTCTCCTCTCCCAATTTGCAGTCGGCTCGTGGTCGAACAGTCTACGCCCGCGGGCCCAGGTGTCGTTGACACTCCCGGGGTTCTACGTTCGAATGGGCCAGCCGCTGTCCATCGCGGGTGCGCGCGGGCAAGCAGGCACGGCGTGGCAGGAAGGGTTTCTGAGATGGCACTACCGCTCGAGGGCATCTCCGTCCTCGATTTTTCGCAGGGCGAGTTCGGGCCCTATTGCGCCATGATGCTCGCCGACATGGGCGCGGACGTCATCAAGATCGAGCGTCCCGACATCGGCGAAGGCTGGCGCTATGGCGGCCTCAACTCTGTCGCGCCCGGGCTGTCGAACATGTTCCTCGCGATTAACCGCGGCAAGCGCAGCCTCGCGATCGACATCCGCGAGCCGGAAGGACGCGACGCTGTCTACCGGCTCGTGCGCGAGGCCGACGTTGTCCTCCACAACATGCGGCCCGGCGTGATGGAGAGGCTGGGATTCGGCTACGCGAAGCTGAGCGAACTGAACCCGGCCATCGTGATGTGCTCCGAGAGCGCCTACGGCGAGACCGGACCCCACGCCCAGCGCGGCGGACAGGACCTGCTCACCCAGGCGTTCAGCGGCATCATCGCCCTGCAGGGCTACGAGGATGCGCCGCCGCGCGCCGTGGGCACGCCCATCGCCGACGGTGTGGGCGCCATCACCGCCGCCTGGGGAATCATGCTGGCGCTCTTCGTGCGCGAGCGGACCGGCGTCGGCCAGGAGGTCACGACGAACCTGTTCGACGCGCTGCTCGCGCTTTCGCCCATGGACTTCTGCGACTACCTGATGTCGGGCCGGCGCTACAAGGGCGGCCGGGGATGGTACCCGCAGATGCCCTATGGCCCGTGGCAGGCGAAGGACCGCGCGGTCGTGGTCAACCTGCAGGGCGACGTGGCCTGGCCGGCGTTCTGCCACATCACGGGCACGGAGGCGCACGTTGCCGACCCGCGGTTCGCCACGAACGCACAGCGGCTGATGCACCGGCGCGAGCTCGAAGCGCTGCTCGACCCGGTGTTCGCGGGCCGGACGGCCGCTGAGTGGCGGGCAGCCTTTGAGGCCGAGGGCCTGCGCTGTGACCCCGTGAACGACTACGCCGACATCGAAGCCGACCCCCAGACCACCATCAACGAGATGATCGTCGAGCAGGAGCACCCCGCCTACGGCAAGCTGCGGACGGTGGGAATGGCGATCAAGCTCAAGAAGACACCCGGGCGGGCGGGCGGGCCCCGGGGGCTGGCGGCGCCGACCCTCGGCGAGCACACGCGCGAGATTCTCGAAGACCTCGGTTACGACGACGGCGAGATCGCCGACTACGAACGGCGCAACCTCGTCAACACCACCGGCCCCGTCAACGTCGAAGCCGCCATGGCGGCGCTGCGCGATCAGCGCGCCGCTACGCCCCGCCCCCTCTAGGCGGCGGAAGGAGAGCAGGCCCGTGGAAAAGCTGCCCGATGTGGCCGCGCTCGCGAGGCAGGTTTCGGCCGGGTCCGGGGCGGAGGCTGCAGGCGTCCCCGCCTGGATGAACGACCCGGAGCGCCCCTACTGGAACATGGACGCCGAGCTGAAGCTCGAGGAGTTCGCCAGCCCACGGGGCCAGGACCGCGCCTGGGCCCGGCTGAAGCGCGGCATCCGCGACGTCTACGACGCCTCCCCCTACTGGCGGGCGCGGCTCGACGAGGCGGGCGTCGTGCCAGAGTCGATCAAGACCCCGGAGGACTACGCGCGCCGGGTGCCGCTCTTTGACAAGGAGACCCACCGCCAGAGCCAGGAAGATTCGCTGGCGGCGCACGGCCACGCGCTGGGGATGCACCTGCGCGTGCCCCTGGAGCAGCTTCGGCTCATCTGCGCCACGTCAGGTACGTCCGGCAACCCGACCTACTACGTCTACGACGCCAACGGCCTCATGGGGTCCAACGAGGTCTACGCGCGCGCCCTCTGGCGCACCGGGGTGCGGCCGGGAATGCGCGTGCTTCACGGCTTCGCCCTCTCGATGTTCGCTGCCGGCGTACCCGTGATCGAGGCCCTGAACTACATGGGGGCTTGCACGATCCCGGTCGGTGCCGAGGCGGGCACCGAGCGGCTCCTCCTCCAG
>Ga0315281_10007943_pt1 | contig 14848 bp, 13 predicted proteins | sample YL17G07_0_MG_FD_204540 | JGI IMG/M metagenome (GOLD analysis project Ga0315281, IMG submission 204540) | Sediment microbial communities from Yellowstone Lake, YNP, Wyoming, USA - YL17G07_0 | ecosystem: Environmental > Aquatic > Freshwater > Lake > Sediment | place: USA: Wyoming | collected...
GAAGGGCAAGCGCCCGTCATCCGGCGGCTGGTTCACCTCCTTCGACAACCAGGGCACCCAGCTGGCCTTCCTGCGCCGCCTGCGCGTGGCGGCCGACGCCATGAAGGGCGTGATACGCAGTGACGTGGACCACCCCGACAAGTACCGCTTCGAGTTCAACCAGCACCGTGTCACCGTCGTGGACATCAGCAAGCTCAAACCCGTGGCGCAGAAGTTCATCGTGGGCAGCACCCTCAAGATGCTGATGACGCAGAAGGAGGCCCAGGGCCGCAAGCCCTACGTCTTCGTCGTCCTGGATGAGCTCAACAAGTACGCCCCGCGCGAAGGACACAGCCCCATCCAGGACATCCTGCTGGATATCGCCGAGCGTGGCCGCTCCCTGGGTGTCATCCTCATCGGCGCCCAGCAGTCCGCCAGCCGCGTCGAGAAGCGCATCACCGGCAACGCCAGCATCCGCGTCAACGGACGCCTCGACTTTGCCGAGAGCCAGAGTCCCGAGTACGACTACCTGCCCGAGTCCTTCCGCCTGCGCAGCACCATCATCAAGCCCGGCACGATGATCGTGCACCAGCCCGACATCCCTGCCCCCGTCCTCATCAACTTCCCCCTCCCCGCCTGGGCCACCCGCAGCGAAGAGGTTGACGACCAGGACTTGGACAAGGCAGCAAGAGAGTTTGCGGGGAGGTTCTAGTGGTATTGGCATCAAACGAGACACGCTATGAAGTGCTCAGCTCAGATGACCTTCAGCACCTTCTTGCCTGCTCTCGGGAAACGGATCCTGAGCGGCCACTCTACTTCGATTTTCACGACGGGGCGATCGACCTTTGCGGTCCCATGCATGGAGCGGACATTCAACGGAGATTCCATTATGTCCATGGGTACCCAGGGAGAATTCATCCATGGATTCCAATGTATCTACTCGGCATGGACGCGATGTCTTGTGTACCAGGTCCCGTGATCGATCCATTCTCGGGAACGGGAACGATCCCCCTCGAGTCCCTGATCAACCCGGTCCACCCAAAGTCCGCCCTTGCCATGGAGATTAACCCGCTGGCAGCACTCATCACGAGAGTAAAAACCCACCCGATTCGATTCCAGCCGGTTGAAGAACTGATTGCAAGAGTCCAAGATCGGTATTATGGCGAGCGCTCGAGTGATGACGTCATTGAGAACTCCCGGCTAGTGACGTTCTGGTACTCAGGCAAAGCGATTTCTCAGCTAAGTCGATTGAAGGCTGCCATTGAGAGCTGTACTGACTTGGGCACTTGCGCTCAGGACTTCTTGAGACTCGCATTCTACTCTGTTTGCCGAAGCAGTTCCCGAGCGGACCCTCGGATTGCCCCACCCGTTGTACTCAAGAAGAGGAATTACTCACAATCTAAGGAGAGCCTGAGAAGGGTGTCAGCTCAGCTGAATAGGATGAAAGACCCACCGGTGTTCTCAATGTTCGAGTCCACCGTCAAGACCAACTACAACCGCCTATACGCCTTGTCGGCACACGAGCCATTCTGGAACGAGGTAGTCAATGCAGAGACGCTTGAGGGCGATTGTTGCACTCTGTTAAGAGAGCGATTTGGGAGCAGCGACCGGTCCACACCCGGCAGTATTTCACGAGGGAAAGCCCATCTACTCGTTACTTCACCACCGTATTTGACAGCACAGAAGTACATTCGCAGCAGCAAACTACAGTTGGTATGGATGGGATACTCGGAGGAGCAAATCAGGAGGCTCGACCGGCACTCCATAGGGACCGAGCTTTGTGCTTTCCGAAGCGAGCAGGTAGTGCCACTCCTGCCTCTGTCTGTATCATCTCTCGTCGAACGGACTGCAGCAAGATCCGAAGAACGAGCTCGATCCGTCCAGAACTATTTCGAGGGCATGCTGAGGTTCTTCTCAGCTGCCCACGACAGCCTAGCCAGCGACGGGGCTGTCGTGCTCATTACGGGCGACAACAGCGTATGCGGTGAACCAGTGGCCACCCACGCTCTGTTGGCCGATTGTGCCGAATCCGTCGGCTTGCGACAAGTTCTGACTGTCGCAAACGATATCAAGAACCACAGCATGATGACCTGCAGAAATCGGACTAGCGACGTCATTAGGACCGAGTATGTGACGTGGTTCAAGTGCACATCTCATTCTCCTTGATGGTGACAGACCTGGCGATGGATGCTTCTGAGGCCCTGCGGAGACATGATGTAGTTTATGACACTACTGCGATGATTGTGCTGGATCTGAGATCTTGACTGAAAGGAGTCGACGCTGTGAGTAGTATGCTTCTTCGAAACACTGGGACTCTCGGGGGCGCAAAGCCATGACCCAAATAGCGACAATGTGGAACGCCGCCTCTGGGTTCGGGCTGACGAGTCTGTTCGAGACAAAAGAGAAGATCCGGTTGCGGGGGTGGAGCAAGGACACCTATCTCTCTTTTGAAATCAGTCGCAGCTCTGACGGCAGGCAGTTGGGTCCTTTGAGCGTACGCGATTTCAGTCTTGGCATCTGCCCATCACACCGAGACAGCTACATCGACAAGTCTTCGTTTGCGCCGAAGATCCTAAAGAAGCTCAGGAATGACGTGGGGGCTCCTCACTGGAAAGACAGAGCCGGCCAGCTGCTCGAGCTGGCCCTGACGAAGGGCAGCAAATACCACGCCCCGCAGCGGCCTATCGCTGACTTCGGTGCCAGCGTGCGGTCTGCATGGAGTGGATTCGTGTCAGACCCTGGTGCTGACGAACTGATTCAGGGAATGTACGAGTGTCCAACAAGCGATGGGGATGCTATTGGGGCCGATTGGTTTCTCAGTGGCTTGGGGCTTACTCTCGCTTCGGAGGTCAGTTACTGGTGCATGGACAGCTGTCTCTTTGCAGATGGCGCACTGGCGACTACCGACGTCTCCCTTTTTTCTAACACTTTTCAGACCGAAGGCAACCCATTGGGTATTGGTGAGGCGGCACCAGATATCGTGGTCAAACGGATTGGCATGGTGGGCGAGGTGAAGACCGGGAAGAGATTCCACCCAAGCTACCTTCACGCGGTTGCAGGTTATGCCATGGCGTATGAGTCCTGCTTCCATAGGAAGGTCGACTGGGGCGTTGTCTACTTCCTTCAAACCAGCGTTTGCGACGAACTATCGCCCGTCGAGCCAATAACGGGTGGCCACGTATACTTCTTTCGTATAAATGACACACTCAGGAGTCTGTTCTTGGATGATCGCGATGACATCTACGCAGTCCTAGGCAATCCAGTCCCACCTGCGAGACCCGGCAACGCGATGAGATGTCAGAAGTGCAAGTACTCGGCTGCCTGCGACGTTCTGGACGCTCAAGACGAGCGTGACAAATGAGTCTCGATTGAGAGGCGGTCATGAAAGCTCAACAGTCAGTGGGCATCTACAGAGACATGCCAGTCATCAAGGAACACCGTCTGTCACGACTACTGGACGCACTGCGATGCATCAGAAAACACCCATTCGACCGCGATGCGCAGCGCCACTGCGTTCTCTCACTCTACAGCGAGATGCGGTCTGCAAGTCCTGAACATGCTGACAAGAGCGTTTTTCGGGGCATGGTTCTGCCGTCGCTCCGGCACCTGGGACTCATTGTGGGCGAGTCAGAGTACATCAGGCTTTCGGCGGACGGCCACCTCATCTGTCCCGACGAGCGCCCAGACCGCCAAGCGCTGGAGGCAATCCAAGTGCTTTTCGCAGACATCGATAGCCGGCGATTCGGCTTGCTGTCCCGGATCTGTAGACTGGATGCAGGCAAGTACCCAACTCTCGATGACCTCTCTGTGTTCGTTCCCCTCGCCACGCCTGGACAGAGGAGGGAGCGAATCATGTCATGGGTGTCTCTTCTCGCCAGCAGTGGGTTGGCCACACTGGACAGTCGTACCGGAGTGGTCACTGGGGTGGACTCGGTGTACTCTCAGGCATTGGATGCGGGAAAGCAGACCAAGTTTCTCTCGGATTGGATGCAGGAAAACTTCTTCCCGGCATACAAGGCTGGCTGCGATTCGGCTGGCATCTGCGATATTGAAGCCCTACGTATCGGGCTCGTGGAAGCCGGACTTCGCGATGGCTTGACATTGACTACCACTCTCATCGACTCCCTTGTCAATGAGACTCCCGTCGAGACAGCGAAGTGGCATGTCTCCTTCGGCAGCCCGATGGGATGGATTGAGAGGCCTCTGCTCTACAGGAATCGGCCAATCCAGACTATACTCCTAACGAGACAGTGACGCGGCCAGGGAGGTCACGCTTATGCAGCGAAACAATACTGATGTGAGTTTCATGGAGAAGACTTGGAAACTCAGGAGAGACTCAGAGACAGCATTTACTGGTCTGCGGGCCGCCTGCGAAGAAGACCTTGAGTATTGGGTCGGACGAACTCGGGAGACTCTGGCGTGGAAGGATCAACTCGCTCGCCTTGGCAACAGTGCACTATCGTACAACTGCCTGGAATTTGTTGTCGCGAGCTATGGTCGAGGCAAGACTCTCGCGCTGCTGCGTATCAAGCGAGATGCCCTAGCATCACCCGGCAAGTGCTGGGCTTTCTACTTGACGTACGTGGGAGAGGAGGGACTGAAACCGCGTGACTTCCTGACAAAGCTACTTCTCGCGGCGGATTTGGATGGTCTTGCCAAGCAACACAACAAAAACGAACTGTCAGCGGCATTGAGCAGAATTCCTGATCGATACCAGGATGCGCATAATGCCTTTGCCGCCATCCTAATGACATCGACTGCAAAGCCGGTCAGCCAACCCGATACAGCACAGGACATCTTCCAGACACGACTGAAGAGACGACACGATCTTGCCAATGAGTGGTTGAGCGGGCAGAATCTTACCAGGAAGGATGCTGTCGAGGTCGGAGTGGTCGGCAAGGTGAACCGGGTCGACTCCGCAATCAAGTGCTTGCTCGCGTTACGAATCCTTCTGAAAGCACTTGGATACAGCTCGATGGTCGTCTGCGTGGATGAGTACGAGTATCTCTTCGGAATCGTTGGCAGGAAAGCAGCAGCCCCGCATCTTGCTCTGCTCCGACACCTGTTTGACTCTGGTTCTCCAGACGAAGCGACAGGCACGGCCATGGCCAACCTGGGCCTGTTTCTCGCCATAACCGAATCTGGATGGACAGCACTAAATGACATGGGTCAAAGAGAGAAAGGCCTAGGCGGTCCCGTCTCTGCCCTGCTCGAGAGAGGACATGCTACCGTCCTGCCAAGTCTGACTCTTGACGAGACGCGTGAGCTGATAGCTATCAGGCTAAGAAAGGACCATACAGACCCAGCGTCTGACCCAATCTTGCCCTTCACCAATGACTTCGTGGCGTTTGTCTGGAAGTTTACCGAGGGAAGCCCCAGAAAGGTCTATCTAGCTTGTGATGTGGTAGTCACTGTTGGCCTTCAGCAGAGGGTTCCCACCCTGACGGCTGACTTCGCCAGACGTGTTCTTGACGCAGGTGAAACGGGCCCGGCATTACAATGAGAACTTCGGCACTCTAGCGGGGCTAGTAGTACACAGGGCTTCTTGCTCAACGTGTTGTCGTCATCGGGATGTCATTGTAAGTCTCCTTCTACCCCGCCCGGCAATCCACCCGGCCCCAATCGGCCATTGGAGCCAACCAAGAAGATGGTGGACCAACCCAAGGAACAGGCCAAACGCTGACCAGTCGGCGCGCTCGGGGATTCGGGCAATCACAGCGCAGAGTAGTCAGCAACCAGGTTCTCGGCAAGAATCTCCCGGCTGCACCCGACATCTCTTCTACGAGTCTTCTCCTGCGCTCGGAGGTGCCACGCAAGTCCGAGACATTTCGTCATGAGTCCGACGAAGGCGGCCCTCTGCATCAGCTATTCGGTCTTTCACCATCTGTAGCTCGCGAAACGGGAATCCATCAACCTGCATGTCAGCATCAAGCAGGTACTTGGTTGACAGGCCATCGAACAGAGTATTGAATAGGTTCCTATCAGATTCGTTTAGGGTTCCGGGGAACCAATCATATCCTTTGTCGCCGGTATGAGACGCCATCAAAACCTCTTCCTCCGGTCTTGTTGCTATCGGGTACCTGCCAGCCCATCGAATGCAAACGTCAAGCTTATCCAACACGTCTTGTTCCTCGGGCGAACAGTCTCTGCCTACAATCTGAGCAAGACCCAACAGATCATGGCCATCAGGTTCTCCCGCATGACCCCAACCAAGATGAATAGTGTGAGACGCTCTGTCCACGCTCTTTGGGTGCTGCGATAGCCACATGCCCTTCAACAGTACCTCCAACGACAGGCCCGCAAGCATGCCATAGATGTTGGACACTGGTCGCGGCTGCATGGCGAACATGTCGCTATGCATCAAAATCATCTCTTCAAGGTATTGGCACCAGACGACGTCAGCAGATTCCTTCAGTGCAATGGCTTGCATGAACCAATTCCACTTGGCAGTCGAATCCTTGAGAATCCACTGCTCCTTCCAAAAGCTGCTGCTCAGTTGGCGAGACGGGGTCAAGTGTCGCACGTACTTCACTGAGATGCGCTTGTCGAAAACGAGGAAGACGAGATATCCCTGCCCCTAATGAGGCAGGCTGCGATAGTGACTACGGACATACGTGCCATCGGACTGATAGTAGCTATGAACAAACACCGTTTTCGGTCGTCCGGTCAACTGACTGATCTGACCGTAGTGGGAGCCATTCTCTGCAACGAATGGGAAGCTGCTTCCACTGGTCAGTCTCACCGTAGACTGAACCCGCTCCGTGCGCGGAAGTTGCCATATTGCTGTGGTTTGAGTCTTCGGGATGTTCAGCGCCGTCGCATACCGAGATACTGTGACGAAGGGTATTGCCTCCTCCACACCCTTGTAGAATCTCTGAAGCGTGGTCTTGCCGGTCAGATCGCCATGGTCGGCCCAACCAGCGACGACGCCATTCTCAAACTCGACAGTAGACAGCCCGTAGTACCACCAAGACGAACCGAATCCTAGAGTAGACACGCTCTGTGGCGTGCCCATGACGGCAGTGACCTGAGCAGCAGTAGAACCGATACGAATCGGGGAAGCTCCTGGGAGGACATATCCGGTACTGACCTTGAGGGTGCGGCTGCCCTGTCGCCATCCAGTGACTTTCGCGTTCCCGAAGTCCACGGATGACGTGCCATAGTACCATGTCGCGTAGTTTCCAACCTGTGATATCGAAATGGGCGTTCCCATGATAGCTTTGACTTCTGAAAAGCTAGATCCCAGCCCAAAGACCGTCGATGCCTGGCTATGACCGGGCAACACAAGGCAATGAATGAGGGCAAGGGCAATGATCAACCCTACTATGAGACTATTCCGTCGAGTTTTGACATTCATTCGCGTCCCCTCCCCATTTCAGTGCCAATCACCTCGACCTCGTGGCAGAGCCAGTCCACCTCATGAGCGCTACAACGCAGCCGACACTTCCCAGTCGTTGATCAAGTTCTCGATGGCATTGACGTCTCCCTCATACTGCGAGTGATTGACCATATAGCCACGATACTTGATCGCCGTCGAGCAGACAGTGCTTTGTGCCTCCGGAACCATGTTCTTGTACTCTGTCTCGAGAAGCCAGAAGGCTGCCTGTCTAGTGATCTCCTCGATTCTTGGCTGGAAACTCTTGTCTAGCAGTGCTTTGGCGAACTCGGCCGCCCGATCCTGCACAATCCAAGAACCGATGCCCGACACTGATCCCAGCAAGCCTTGTTCAGCATCCACGCTACAAACGCGGTCTAGAACATCTCCGATGATGAGACTTCTGTCTTCATCCGATGCATACTCCAAGTCTGCCATCTGCAGAAGCTCTGTTTCAACCTTGACGGCAGTAGCCGATGTGGCCGCTGTTAGCAGACACGCTATTGCATGAAGTCCTGCACGTTTCTGTGCTGTTGTACCCCAATCGAAGGCAATCCGATATACCTGCGCATCGGCCTTGCGACTCAACTCGGCAGCCGCGCGCATGTCCTCATAGCGCTGAGACTCCTCACTATCATAATCGTAGGGCCAATCAGATATTCGCTCTAGAGTCTCGTCTGGCCTACGACATTCCTCCAAGAAAGCATGAGGGCCAACATCTGCCAATAGTCGAGTCACCTCGGCAGGTCTGGTCTTGCGTAGCATGGTCTCAAGGATCGTGCGAGCAATAACATCTCTCTGCACCTTGTCCAAGACATCTTCAGCTCTGTAGGGATAACGTGTAGCTGATTCCTTGGACAAATCGGAGCACAACTGAAGGACAAATGCGCGGGCGGCCAGAGCCAAGTTATCATTCACGTGCTCCTTAAGCCTCAAGGCACGACCCGGATGAATGAGATTGCGGAAGTCCGCTACTGCCGATGACATCCCATAGACTGTCCTGAGAGTGTTGCTGCCAGATGTTCTTGCTGCCAAACCTGCATCGGCCAGTTGATCAAGGTTCCATCCGGATCCTGGTGGCTGGGCATTCACCAGGACATCTATGCCAATGGCGGCATCTATCAGTTTCCCCAAGCCAATATTAGGTGCAGCAAGCTCATCAACCCCCGCGGTACAGTTGCCCAGTACTGCTATATAGTCCATTAGGACAGCCTCAGCGATGCTGCCAGCCAGGATGCACGCCGATTTCCACATGTTCGCCGAAATTGCCTTCGTCAGCTCTGAGTAGTCGCTCTCAAGGGACTTTCTCAAATCCTCGGAACTTATGAAATCGAAAGATGCTGGACCATTCAGCGATGCAACATCTGCTTTCTCAGTCTGGTCGGACATGTTCAATCTCCTTCCTGACAGCCGTGGTATGTGGCATCCCTGCAAGACATCAAACATCCCCCTCGTGGAGGATACTGGTCACTACTGAATCGATAGCGCATTGCAGATCTATTGTTTTGGAGAGAGCAGTGAGGACACGGGAATAGTGCTGAGTGTCGGCACTGGTGAGGAAGCGACCTTTGCGGTCTTTGAGCCATTTGGAGAGGACCTGATAACCACCGATCTGGTAGGACCAGAGGTCGGGGGTGACACCATCGAAGTACTGCGTGGGGTTGATGCTGACGCGCCCGCGGTCGGCATCGTACTCGACCTTGGTGACAGCACCATCGCCCTTGCCACAGAAGCGGCTGATGGGGTTATCGAGCTCGGGCGAACGCATCAAGTGCAGATCAATGAGCTGCTGACCCAACCCGGCCAACTTGATGAAGGTGTCGCGGTCCTTGGTGAACGGGATGCGCGGGAAGTCCGTCTTGAGAAGCTCGGCATAGCGAGTGCGATAGGCCGGCGAATAGAGGACTGCATAGCTGTAAGCGAAGAAGTCCTCCGGCCCCATCGAACCGTGCGCCAAATCCCCGCGACCATCTGGCACGATATTCAGGCCCAGATCACGAGCTACCCTGTCCACGACGTCCGCGTTCAGGTTTGAGCGACGCGACTGGCCTGATCCAGACTCACGCGAGAACATCTCAGCGCTTCCTGGTGAGGCCGTCTCGTAGGAATAGAGAGGGAATACAGAAGATGCATCCTTAATCTCAAGAAGCAGTGCTGAGGCGGGCTGATCCGTAACAAACGCATGCTTCCATGACGTGCTCTTGGTCTGTCTCATGGCAATCAGACACAGGTTTGCTCTGCCCGCCACGTGATCTTTGAGTTCACTACGCGGACGGTCCATGATAGCTTCATCCAGACAACACCAGCGAGTGTCGAACGGTCGATAGGCGCACTGCTCAATCAATGCGGTCCATTTCCCGGAGGAACCTTGGAGACGTTGGCGAGCCCACGGCAACGTCCAACTGCCGCTGTCCTCGAGTCCGTATCTCTGTCGGACCGTGTCATCTGACAGATCCGAGTCTACCATGTCTGCCACCCGTCTCTCCATTTGCTCTCGCCCAAACGCGATGGCAAAACCATCCCGGTGCGTCCTGAATCCCGTCACGCGCAATGGGAAGACGTTCGTGACTGTGTCCCATCGTTCATACTCCTCGGCCAGAGCTGCGTTCTGTCGCACAAAGAGGTACGCCTCACTACGTGGGGCGAGCATTTGCCACGGGGTTCGTGCGAGCTCTTTCTCCCCGAGCATCCCATACTTGCTCTCGCGCGTACCCCACAGATCGGACCGCCAGACACCTTTCTCCAGGCCATTCTTCTTGACCGCCAGCAGGATGGCAACACCTTGTTGGATGTCAAACACGTTCTCGTCCTTGGTGCCGTCAGGCGCCTCCTCCTTCTTGAGGGAATTGCCGTGCAGGTTGAGAATGTGCAGCTGGTCAAAGGATGTCATCAGTGACTGGCGCATGCCACGGAAGGTCGGGTTGTCCAGATAGCTGTGGTTGGTGATGAACCCGAGGACGCCTTCGCCCGCCTGATCGATCTTCCACTGCGCGAAGCGGATGAACTTGACGTAATCGTCCTGCAGCATCTTGGAGTTCCTTTCTCCCAGGGGCTTGCCGTCCACTTGCTTGTAGTCGTCGATGAGGGCCGAAATCCACGCGCCCTTGTTGCTGCTGGTGCCCGAATACGGCGGGTTGCCCATGATCACCAGGACCGGCTGGGTAGTCTTCACGGCCTCGGCCATGTGGGATTCGTCTGCCAAGGGTGACAGGCCAGGGATGGGGTTCTGCTCGGCCGTGCTGACGTCCAGCGTATTGGTGAGGTACAGCTTGAAGCGGTCGTCGGGATTCATGATGTAGCCCAGCTCAGTCAGTAGGGTACCCATGCGCAGATGACCGATGGCATACGGGGCCATCATCAGCTCAAAGGCGTAGAAGTCGCGCAGTACATGCCCGTTGATCCAGCTGTCCAGACTGCCGTCACCGTACTTGACCTTGTAGGTCTCGGCGGCCAGGCGCACGGCGGTGGCAGGGAAGGTCATGGTGCCCGCCGCAGGATCGAGGACGGTGACGCTAGGATCAGCCAAACCGTCGGGCTTGCCAAAGGTGTCTCGTAGGATGGTGTCTATGCTGCGGACGATGTAGCTGACCACCGGTTGGGGCGTGTAGTACACACCATGCTGTTTCTTCTTGGCTGGATCATATTCGCCAAGGAAGGTCTCATAGAAGTCGGCTACTGGATCGCGCCCGTTCGCACCATAGCTCTTGAAGATGATGTCGATGTCGGCAACTGCCAGGACGTCGGCGATATCGTCAATGATGACGCGCAGGCGTTCGGGAGTATCGCCGATTGAGATGTACTTGAACAGTCGGCGCAGGATACCAATGGTCGCCGGGATGCCGTTGAGCGCAGTCTCGCGGGTAAAGGCGCCGGTCACGCGCATGCGCGCTGCGAACAGGCCATAGGTGATGGTCTGCGCGTAGAGGTCGGCAAAGGTGTCGCTGGTCAGGTCGGACATCAGCACCTGCTTGAATTCTGCCAGCAGGTTGACCAGTTCGCTGTTGCGCTTTTGGTCCTCATCGTCGAGCAACTGCGCCAGCACCTGCTGCTGCAGATAGCGCGTGCGGTCAGCGAGCGCGAGCGCCAGCGTCTGGGCTGTATAGGCGCGGGGCAGCTGGAAATCGAAGAAACGTTCCACCAGCTCGCGGAACTGGTCCTCGTGCTGAAGCGGCACGCGCATGCCCGCTTGCAGCGCCTGCAGGGACCCTATGATTACGGGCTCGCCCATCGGCCGGTTGAAGCGGTACAGGCGGAACTCTAGGAAGTTGGTGAGGATGACGTTGGGGAAGGCGGCGCGGTACCGCTTGAGCTGCTCACTGACTTCGACATGGTCCAGGTTGGTGATGCCCGGCTCCTTGGCCTCGATGTAGCCGGTGACATGCTGCTGTCCGCTCCAGACACGCATGTCCGGGTTGCCTGCCTCGGTCTGACGAGGGAGGACGGTCAGCGTCGCGTGCGCGCTGCTGAGCTGCGACCCCAGCTCCTCCCAGAGCTGCTTGAGCACGTCATAGTATGACTCCTCGCGCGCGTCGCCGCGGTGATACTGCTGGGCGACCGCCCCCAGATACCTTTCCACCAATGCCTTGAACATCATGTTTCCTCCCTGAGTCCAGCGAACGTTTCTATGTCAAGTATTGTAGCAAGAACTGTGCCGTGTTGACAGGCACGCTGTGCTACTTCTTGCGCCGGTTGGCATGTTCCCTTTCGCCAGTTGCTCCAGCTGCTTCTCTTGGGCCTGCGTCCACGGCTCATGAGAGTGTTCTGGTTCCTTTGCCATTTGTCACCTCCTTTCGCCACGATGGCAGTAACTGAGCGCATGCACTGAAGTCACTTGCATGTTATGTCGCAATCTAGTCTCTCTCACGGTAACTACATTGGTGTAACATAATACAACTACCACTTGTAATTTTACGTTACGTAGCTATTGTGTCAATCGAGGGAGAAAGTGAGGTGAACAATGATCCGTGACGAAAGCAATCCCGACGATCTCCTGAGCAAGCGGATCCGGTCTATTCGAGAACGACATGGCTACAGCCAGGAACGGCTTGCAGAGCTTCTGAATGTTTCGAGAGTGACTGTATCGCAGATGGAGGCCGGGCGGCGGAAGCTCTCGGCGGTTGACCTCAAGAAGCTGTCGGAGATCTTCCAGATGCCAGCAGACTACTTGTTGAACCCAGAGAAGGAGCCGGAAGTGACTATCCAGGAAGTGAGAGAGGCCGAGGTACCGATTCGTCCTATGCGTGTCAGCGTGCCACAAGAGAAGGTAGACAAGTTTAAGGAAGTGCTGCTGTACGTCTTGAACAAGGTGGGCGCAAAACCCAACATAGGCCAAACGGTTCTCTACAAGCTGCTGTACTTCATAGACTTCGATTACTACGAGCAGTACGAACAACAGCTCATTGGCGCGAAGTACCAGAAGAACCGCTACGGTCCTACACCAGTTGAGTTCGCCAAGATCGTAAGCAAGATGGAGCAAGCTGGTGAGCTGACCGAGGTCAAAGATGAGTACTATGGGCACCCTCAAACAAGGTACCTGCCGCGACGACTGCCCAACCTCGCGACGCTATCGGGTCAGGAAGTCGAACTGATCAACGATGTTCTGCACCGCCTGTCCGATATGAACGCTTCGGAGATCAGCGACTACTCCCATGGCGATGTGCCATGGCTTGCGACTCAAGACAACGACGCACTCGACTACGAGCTGGTATTCTACCGTACCCCGCCGTACGCTCGGCGGCATTACAGCGAGGATGTTTAGCGGCGTCGTCCACACATCCGGATTCGACAGTGATCTCAAGCACCTCCGGAAACGCTATCAGAGCCTTGATCAGGACCTCGATGTCCTCGTCAAGGCTCTCTACGTATGGTTGTGCCTACGGCACGGGGCTGGTCAGTCACTTGGTAAGATCTATGTTGTGCTAGGTGGTTATGGCTCCAACGGCTGTTGCCTCTACAAGGTCAGGTACATGGCATGTGCTTCAATCCCCGGCAAGGGCAGTTGGACTGGACTGCGCGTCATCTTTGCCTACTGGCCCGAAAGCGACACGCTTGAGTTCATCCAGATCTATCTCAAGGCTGACAGCAAGCGGGAGGATCAGGCTCGCATAAGGAAGTACTTGAAGACAGTACGGCAATAGAGAAGCCTAGACCGCCAGCTACGACACTCGAATCGCAGCTGTCGAATCGCCTAGTGTCAGAGTTGTGCCACATTAAGATACAAGGAGGGAACAGATGGATTTCAAGTTCGACTTGAGTGGACTTGACGAATTGCAGCGACGAGTCAAGAGACTCGATGGGTCCCATGACGTGCCGATGGTTGAACCGTTGACCGCGGAATTCATGGTCCAGCACACGTGCTTCAGCTCATTCCAAGATATGCTTGATCGCTCTGGCTATGTGGTAAAGACTTCAGAGGACTTCAAGGCGATTCCAGATGCTCCCTGGGACGCGTTCATTGCGGCCAATTCGACGTTCCCCGACTGGCACGAAATGCTGGAAGCAGCCACTGCTGCTTGGGCGAAGAGGCAACTGAGTTTGTGACACCAGAACTACTTGGCGGAAGAAGCGTTTCAGCATCTTGAGCTACTGACAGCTCCCTACAACCCCCGAGGACTGTTGTTATCGTCAGGGATAATATGGAACGCAAATCGATGTCTTATTATCGGAAATGGGCACTTTCCGATAATAACACATCCTGGGTTGAGCCACGACATTCCGGATTGGCGGAGAGCCCTCTACGTTGAGTCCGCCCGCTCGGTCTCAAGGTCCAGGACAAACTGTGGTACGCTGGAGCGGAAGAAGTGCTTGACGGCCGACCACTGCAGGGGCTTTCCCGCGTATGTGGGGTCAGGCTGCGCGTCCGCGTCAGCGAACCAAGCGAGAGCCTTGCCGATGATGACCGGTTCGATGAGTGTCGGGCCGAAGCGCTGAAGGACGTTGTGCGCGACGACGCGAAATGGTGTCGCCTTGAGCACTGTGTAGAGATCAACGAAGTCGCGCCTGGCTCCGCGCTGCATGATGGCGATGAGCTTCATCCCGGCAATATCGACGACGCCCGCCACCATGGCTCCACTGAACAACTCCATGGACTCGACAAAGGGGTACGGATATTGGAACAGCGACACCTTGACTCCGCCCACCATCATTACCGCTGTTCCTGGCTCCAGCTTCAGCACGCGAACCTCGGCTGAAGTTGCCTGCATAGTTTGAACGACAGCGGCGAGCTCGACCTCGCGGTCGGTGAAGAAGTCGAAGTCGACGGACACGCGGTGACCCATCTGTAATGCAAGAGCAGTACCGCCTGCCAGGACGGCGTTGTACGGTTGGAGAGCCGTGGCGACTACGGGCAGGAGACGCGCTGCCTCGGGCCACAGGCACTCAGGATGCACAGGACACGTCCCTGCCAAACCACAGGTTCCAGAATACCCGCGAGCGCGGTGAAAGCCCTTTGGAGAGTGTCAGGACTTGCGCGATCATTGTGCCGGCATAGCGGTG
>Ga0315281_10007945_pt1 | contig 14848 bp, 14 predicted proteins | sample YL17G07_0_MG_FD_204540 | JGI IMG/M metagenome (GOLD analysis project Ga0315281, IMG submission 204540) | Sediment microbial communities from Yellowstone Lake, YNP, Wyoming, USA - YL17G07_0 | ecosystem: Environmental > Aquatic > Freshwater > Lake > Sediment | place: USA: Wyoming | collected...
GGCGAGCGGCGAGCGGCTGGCCGTCGGAACGGTCGTCATCGACGGCCTGGCCTGGGCCCCGGATCGGGGCATCGCCAGGGTGGAGGTCAGCGTGGACGGCCTGACCTGGCAGGAGGCCCAGCTGAGCCGGGCGATCTCGAAGGCGACCTGGGTCCAGTGGCGGCTCGACTGGCAGGCCACGGCCGGCGACTACCAGATCGAGATCCGGGCGACGGACGGCGCTGGCAGGATTCAGACCGCGCAGCAGTCACCGCCGGCCCCCGACGGCGCCCGGGGCCATCACCGGGTGCGCGTCACGGTCGCCTGACGGGCGGTCCCGGGGGCGCCCCCTGCGTCTCGCCCGCCGGCCGGTCGCTGCCGAACCCGCTCCCCTCGAGGTCTCCCCGCACCGAATCGCCGTCCATGTTGATTCGCAGCGTGGCCACCTGGCGGCGTACGACCAGGGCCAGCCCACCCGCCGCGACGATCGTGGCCCCGACGCAGACGAGTGCGAAGAGCGAGTTCGTTCGCTCGGCGATCGCCCCCTCGATGAGCGCCCCGAACGGCATCAGGCCCCAGTAGAGCAGCGTGAAGAGCGACGTCAGGCGGCCGCGGAGACGGGCCGGCGAGAGCGCCTGGACGAGGGCCAGGCTCGACGAGGCATAGACGACGAAGCCGGCCTGGGTGAGCCCGATGGCGACCATCGCGACCGGGAGCAGGCCGACGGCGCCGGTCGTGAACAGGCCTGCCCCGATTGCTCCGAGGCCCACGAAGATGCCCCGGCCGTGGCCGAGGCGCTGCATGAGCGGCGCCGCGATCAGGCCGGCGAGGAGGCCCCCGGCGCCACCGCCCGCGTACAGCAGCCCCACCGCATCCGGCGCCGCCCCGAGATCGCGGATGACGACCGGCAGCATGTACATGTACGAGAGCCCGACGGCCCCGGGCGCGATCGCGAGGAGCAGGATGACCCCGAGTGTCGGATAGCGGATCGCGTAGGCGGCCGACTCGATGAGTGGTCGGACCAGCGAGATCGTGGTCGTGGCCCCGGCCGGCGCGGAAGCGACCTTGATGCGGGCCACGGGGATGGCCGGCAGCGCCTGGAGTACGCCCGCGACGAGGATCGTCAGCCCGGCCGCGACGCGCGTGTCGGCGCCCATCAGGGCGAGGAGGATCCCCGCGGCCACGCCGCCGGTGATGCGGCCGACGTTGAAGCCCAGGAACGTCAGCGCCACTGCGCTCGAGATCGCCCGTGGCGGGACCAGGTCATTGACGATGGAGATGAACCCGGGCGCTCCCAGGGTCTGCAGCGTGCCCATCGTGAAGCCCACGATCAGGAGCAGCCCGAGCGTCGCGTTGGAGAGCGCGAGGCCGCCGATCGCCAGGACCGCGACGCCGCTGCCAGCGAGCGAGAACGCCACCATCCGCCCGGCCCCGAAACGGTCCGTCAGGATCCCGGCGTGGAGCATGAAGAGGGCGCTGGGCAGGCTGTAGACGAATGAGGCGAAGCCAACCGTGCCGGCCGATCCCGTCAACTGGAGGATGTAGGTGTTGAGCGCCGCGCTGAAGATGAACCACGACGCGTTGGAGGCCAGATTGGCCGTGAAGTAGACCCGGAACGGGGGGTAGATGAGCGCGGTCAGGCCGAACCGCTCGAGGGAGTCGGCGACGACCGAGCGCGTCCGCACCGTTCCGGTCACGGGGTGCGCGTCAGGAGGCCCGTGGCGGCCTGCAGGGCCAGGCTGGTCACGGCCACGAGGCACCAGCCCGCCAGCCCGAGGACAAGCGGCCGGGGACCCGCGCGACGGAAGGCGCGGATGTCGGTCCCGAGTCCGATCGTCGCCAGCGCCAGCACGGTCCCGAGCTGCGCCAGGTTGCCGGCGGCCCGCGCCGCATCGTGGGGGACGAGCCCGACGCCGTTGAGCAGTGAACCGCCCAGGAAGGCGACGATGAACCAGGGCAACGCTCGCCGGAACGCCGCCCGGCCACGCGCCGCGAGGCCCTTGTCCCCATCAGGAAGGAGCATGGCCGCGCCGATCGTGACCGGCAGGATCATCAGCGTCCGGGAGAGCTTCACCACGGCGGCGTAGGCGGCAGTGCCCGACCCGAAGGCGAACCCGGCTGCCAGTACGGAGGACGTGTCGTTGATGGCCGTGCCGGCCCAGACCGCGAAGCTGTCGCCGGACAGGTTGAGGGCGTGCGCGATGACGGGGAAGGCGACCACCGCCGAGACGTTGAACAGGAAGACCACCGATACGGCGTAGGCGATCTCCGCCGACCCGGCGCCAACGACCGGCGCCAGTGCCGCGATCGCCGAGGCACCGCAGATCGACGTCCCAACGGTGAGGAGGCCCCGCAGCGGCGCGTCCACGCCGAGCCAGCGTCCCATGAGCCAGATTCCCACCAGCCCCACCCCCAGCGTCCCGAGCATGACCGGTAGCGAGGTCCAGGCGACAGAGAGGACATCGGCGACGTTGACCGAGAGGCCGAGGAGGACGATCGACACCTGCAGCAGGCGGGCGCCCAGCGCCGGCGCGACGGCGGTCATCGACGGGTCAAGGGGCCCCAGGACCCGGATCGTCGCTCCCAGCAGGAGCGCGATCACCGCCGGGCCGAGCAGCGGCAGCGCCCCGCCGGCCAACCAGGCCACGACGGCAACGATCGCGGCAGCGGCAAGCAGCGGCACCCGTCTGTCGATCTGTCGCCGGGTCGTGCGGCCCTCAGCGGCCGTCATGGTCGGCCCTCAACTGCCCGCATGGTCCGACCTTCCTCCATCTCCCTTGCCTGCCGCTCGTTCGTTCGCCTCCGCCCGTTCGAACGCGAGGATCGCCTGCTCCATCCGCACCAGCTGGTCCGCCTGGGCCTTGATCGCCTGTTCGATGGCAAGCGTCCGTTCGGAAAGGGCGGTCAGGTGGTCGAGCGACTCCTTGGCCCGCGCGATGAGCTGCTCGTTCTGTTGTTCCTCGATGTCGGCCTCGGTCGCGGCGTGCTCCAGGGTCATCCGGTCGTGCACGGATGCCCGGTTGCCGGCGAGGAGGATCAACGGCGCGGCGTAGGCTGCCTGGGTGCTGAAGGCCAGGTTCAGCAGGATGAACGGGTACGGGTCGAACGGCTGCGCCAACAGGATGATGTTGCCGGTCAGCCAGAAGGCCACGATGACCGACTGGATCACGATGAATCGCCAGCTTCCCATGAAGCCCGTCACGCGATCGGCGATGCGCGCGCCGAGCGGTGCCTCGTCGATGAGCTGCCGATTGACCGGGTGGAGATGGCGCCTGGCCACGAACGTGCCCCTTCCGCTGTGCGGGTCGACCTGCCGGAAGCCTACGGCAGCGGAGGCGGACCCGGCTTAACGGTCCCGCCCCATCCCGTGACCAGGGTCGGCTCCGCCGCGCCCGGCGCCGCCGCGACGAGGAGGAGCGCCCGTCCGCCGCCGCCTCCGCGGAGCCGTCCGGCCGTTGAACTGGCGCCGTTCGGCACTGGCGGCCCGGCACCGTCCGCCGTTGCATCACGCCAAAGGAGCTGGCCATGACGCACCTCTCACCGACGCGCGACCCCTGGGCGGACCTGGAGGACGACGGCGAGTCGAACCTGATCCTGGGTCGCCCGGTGGAGGACCGGACCTTCGAGGTCATGGAGACCGGCCTGGGCTTCGCTACGGGGATGGCCATCGGCACCGCGGTGGCCGGGCCGATCGGGACCGCCATCGGCGGCCTGGTCGGGGCCGCCGCCGGGCTCGTCGCGGGAGAGGCGCTCGAGCGGGCCGCGGGACGGGCCGCGACCACGACGAACGCTGGACCTTCGGACTTCCCGAACTGAGCAGATCGTGGCAGACTCCACGGACGTGAGGCGGGGCGCCGCTGCCGCTGCCTGACGAGTCGCTCCGCCGGCCGCCGGTGCGCGGCCCGGTTGGTCACGTGTCTTGGAAGGGGCACGGCATGCGTCTCGACCACCTGTGATCCGCGCGACGCCAGATCGGGCGACGATCATCGCCTTCCTGGGAATCGTTGCCCTGGGCGGCTTCAATGCGGTGGCGATCCGGTTCAGCAACCGGGAGCTGGCTCCCTTCTGGGGAGCGACGCTCCGGTTCGCCGTTGCTGCCCTCGTGCTGTTCGGGATCGTCTTCGCCCGCCGGGTGCCGCTGCCCCGAGGTCGAGCGCTCGTCGGGAGCCTCCTGTACGGCCTGCTCGGATTCGCCGGCGCGTTCGCCCTGGCCTACTTCGGCCTCGTTCAGACACCTGCCGGGGTCGCCCAGGTCATCCTGGCCGTCGTGCCGCTCCTGACCGCGGTCTTCGCCATCGCCCTCGGACTCGAACACCTGCGCTGGCAGAGCATCGGCGGCTCGATCATCGCGATCGGCGGCATCGCGCTCGTGTTTGGAGACCGCCTCGGTGCCGCCGCCCCCGCCGTTTCAATGCTGGCCATTCTGGGCGCCGCTGTCTGCATGTCCGCCGCGAACGTCGTGGTCAAGCGCTTCCCGAAGTGCCACCCGGAGGCGAACAACGCGATCGCCATGGGCGTCGGGGCGGCCACCCTGGCTCTCCTCTCGTTCATCTCCGGCGAGGCGCACCCGGTTCCCGCCGCCACGCAGACCTGGGTCGCGATCGGCTATCTCGCCGTGCCGGGATCGGTGGTCGTCTTCTCCCTGTTCCTCTACGTGATCCAGCGCTGGACGGCCTCGGCCACGAGCTACGTGATGCTGCTCATGCCCCTGGTGACCGTCGTCGCGGGCGCGTCCCTTGCCGGCGAGGGCGTCACCCCCCTGTTCGTCGTCGGTGCCGCCCTCGTCCTCGTCGGCGTCTATGTGGGGGCCTTCGCCCCGCGGGTGCACCTGCCGGGCGTGGCAACGTCGAAGGCGGGCACGTCGCCCCCGCAGGTGGGTCCTTCGGCGCCCGAGCCTTCAGTGCCCTCCCGGTCGACGGTCGCCGCCGCCCAGGCGCCCGGCGGCCGAGACCCGGTCGTCCCGGGCTGCGCGTAGCCGGGCGGTCGCCGCCCCACGATCACTGCCGACGACGGCTCGCAGGAGTGAGCGCTCGGCCCGCCGCTAGAACGGCTCGCCGGCGAGACCGCCCAGGTACGCCGTCCCGATGAACCACACAACGGCAAGCACCGGCACGGCGACGGCGACCAGGACGTACCACGCCAGGACGCTGCGAAGCCGCGCCGACTGACCGGCCACCGCGATCCCGAGCGGGCCAAGAATGATCTCCAGCAAGGCGGCCCCCTGGAGCGCCTGAACGAATGGCCCGTTGGGTTCGAGCTGAACGACGCCCCGGTCCCAGACGAAGGCAACAGCCAGGCTCGAGAGCGGTTCGACGAGGGCGATGAAGATTCCGAGCAGGATTCCCCGTCCGGACACGCGGCGTCCCGGCGGCGCTTCCTGCGCGGCGTCATCGGGCCCCGTGAAGTCCTCGCCGCAGTTGCCGCAGTAGCGCTTCCGGTCGGCGGCGATCGGCTTGCCGCAGTGCGGGCAGATCCGATCCGGCTTCACCAGTGCCTCCCCCGCCCTCAGCTCTCGGCGTCGAGTCGCTTCGTGAGGTCCTCGAAGGCGTCGTCGGCCATCCCGAAGTAGTTCTCCGGCTGCGGGAACTGGCCTTCGTGGACCTCGCGAACGTACTCGCGCAACCCGTCGGCGATCACCTTCCCGGCGTCGGCGTAGAGCTTCGCCATGCGCGGCTTGAACCGCGGATACAGGCCGAACAGGTCGTGGTAGATCAGCAGCTGGCCGTGGGCGCGCGGGCCGGAGCCGAGGCTGATGATGAACGAGGTCCTGGCCCGGCTGGTGATCAGCTCGCAGACCCGGTCCGGTACCAGCTCGAGCAGGACCGCGAAGGCGCCGGCGTCCTCGAGGGCCCGCGCATCCTCGACGATCTTCTTCGCCTGCTCGGCGCCCTTGCCCTGCACCCGGAAGCCGCCCTGCGCGCTGACGCTCTGGGGCGTGAGGCCGAGGTGGCCCATGACGGGGATTCCCGCCCGGGCGATTCCGGCGACCTGGGCGGCCATCTCCCGGCCGCCCTCGAGCTTGACCGCGTCGCAGCCCGCCTCGGCCATGAAGCGGCCCGCGTTGCGGATCGCTGATTCGACACTGGCCTGGTAGCTCATGTAGGGCATGTCGCCGACGAGCCACGCGCTGGGCGTTCCACGGCGGACGCCGGCCGCGTGGCGGATCATGTCGTCCATCGTGACCGGCAGGGTGCCGTCGAAGCCCAGCATGGTCATCCCGAGGCTGTCGCCGACGAGCACCATCTCGATGCCCGCCTGCTCCTGGAGGTGGGCGGTCGAGTAGTCGTAGCAGGTCAGCATGGTGATCGCTTCGCCGTTCGTCACCTTCGCGAACAGCGATGGCAGGGTCATCTTCTTGCGGTCGCTCATGACGTTGCTCCCTGTAGCGGCGGAAGGCCGGCGAAGAACCCTCGAAGCCGTTCGATCTCCTCGTCGGTCAGGCTCTCGAACGGTGGTCGCCGCCAGCGCCCGGCGATCCCGAAGATCTCCTGGGCGCCGTGGTACATGGCGTCGAATCCGCCGTTCAGCGTCTTCGAGAAGTCGAACCACGCGTCGTCGTAGTCGCGAATGATGCGCGCCGAGCCGGCCAGGTCGCCGGTTTCGATCGTCCGCCAGTAGGCGTGCGCAATCTCGGGCATGAAGTGCAGGTACCACGACATGTAGCCGTCGCACCCGTGCGGGTGCAGGGCGAGGTGGTCCGGCTTGAGGCGGCCCGAAAGGACGGCCCAGCGCTCGTGGGCCATCAGCGCCACCCGCCGCGCGAACTCGCCGCCGACATCGTCCTTGATGGCGACGACGTTCGGGACCTCGTCGACCAGCGTCCGGATGACCTCCAGGCCGAGCGCATGCTGCGCCTGAAAGGGCCCGGTCACGATCATCACCGGGATGTGCTCCGAGACGGCCCGGTAGTGCGCCACGAGGCTGTGGCGGGTGACTGATCCGCCCCAGTGAGGCGGCAGGAGCATGACCACGTCGGCACCCGCTTCGCGGGCGAAGTCGGCGAACTGGATCGCCTTGCCGGTCCACCACTGGCGGTCGGCCGCGACGACCATCGCCCGCCCCCGGGCATGCTCGACGACCGCCTCGAGCAGCGCCGTGACCTCGGCGTCGGTCAGCAGCGCGAACAGGCCATCCCAGTAGGTCATCAGCAGCACGCCGCTGCCCGCCGCGATGTTGTGATCGATCTCGCGGCGCAGTCCGGCCAAGTCGAGAGAGCCGTCGCGCAGGAAGGGCGGCTGCACGGCGGCGATCGGCCCGGAGAGCGCGTGGCGGACCCAGTCGCGGTCGATCGACGGCGCCTTCACGATTCCTCCCCCGACTCCGCCCCGTCAGGCCCCTGCACGGGCTGCTGCACGGGCCCCTGCACGGGCTGCTGCACGGGCCCCCGCGCGGGCTGCTGCACGGGCCCCTGCACGGGCTGCTGCACCCGCCATGGTAGAGGTGGGCGAGGTCGGGCGGGGGAGCGTCCCGGCGCGGCCGGGTCGCGCTTCTCAGGTGCGCCGGTTACCTCAGCCGCGCTTCCCGGCCTCGGCCAGGTAGTCATACACGATCCGGCCGTAGCCCTCCCGGAAGCTCGACTCGTCGAAGAAGGCGCCGCCGTAGGATCGCGGTTCGAGCGACGTGAAGTTGGTCAACGGGGCCTTGCCGAAGGTGACGGTGCCGCGCCCCCGGAACGACGCCGCGATCGTCACGTCCTGGCTGGCGCCCGACGCATCGATGAGCTGCTTGAGCGCGGCCCCGGGACCGTCCGCCCGCGGGATGACCTTCAGGCGCAGGTCGGGGGCGAGCGACGGCATCGCGCCGGGCGGGCTCGGCTCGTCGAGCGTAGAGGCGATCGTGATGGCGTGGACGCCGCCGACCGACACGACGGTCCGCATCGTGGGTCCATCGAGCTGGATATCCAGGGACGCGTAGACCTTGGGGGCGCCATAGATCTCGCGGCCGGCCGCGATGCCCGCCGGCCCGTCGTGCCAGATGATCGGGATGTACCACCCCTCGTTGCCCTGGAAACGCACTTTCAGCATCAGGCATGCCTCGTTGAAGGGGCCGTAGGCCGTGCAGAACGGGACCAGGATCCCGATCGCCACGCACGCGCCGTCCGGGCTCGCTTCGAGCGGCTTCGGCAGGAACCGCGCGACCGCTGCGGGGTCGGTGTCGAAGAAGACGTACTGGCAGCGCACGTCGCGATAGGTGGACGGCAGCGGTGGGTAGTAGGGATGGCCGAAGGGCATCGCCCCGTCTTCGTCGTTCGTCAGGTCCACCGCGAGGTCCTCCCTATCGTGGCGCCCGGGCGGGCGTCATCAACCTGAGCTGCGAGTCATGCATATTACATTACCTTATCGTCCGAGCCTTGGCGGCGCTGAACCGGGGGGCCCGAACCCCGCGGTGCCACGCCCACGATGCCCAACCTGCGACTTCCGGGGGCCATCGTTTTCAAGCATCGCTGAACACGGCACGGAGGTCGAGACCGAAGGAGGCGGGCCCGACCTTGCGACGTTCACTCTGGGCGCAACGCAGGCGCCTCGATGCAGTCAGGCTGCAGCGAGGCGCCGAGCGACCGCGGCACATCTGGGCCGGCGACGCGTCCAGGGCCGCGCGAGGCCTTGGATCGCGGCCCCCGCCGTTCCCTGTTCAGCCATCGTTGAATCCCGGGGGCCGTGACGAGGGACCCCGCGACGAGGGGGCCCCGGGCCGTGAAGAGGGGGCCCCGGGCCCGGCCCGGCCCGCGCCCCCGGCCCCCCCGGCCCGCCCCGGCCCCCCCGGCCCCCCCGGCCCGCCCCGCCCCCCCGGCCCGGCCCCTACCGGTACGCGGCGGCCTGGGTCGAGTAGAGCTGCCGGTACAGACCGTCGCGGCCGAGCAGCTCGGTGTGCGTGCCCATCTCCGTCACGCGGCCGTCCTCGACCACGGCGATGACGTCCGCCATCCGCACGGTGGACATGCGGTGCGAAACGATCACCGTGATCGAGCCGGTCGCCCGGGCGAACTCCGAGGCCGCGGCATACCGCTCGAACAGCCGCGCTTCCGAGGCTGCGTCGAGGGCTGCGGTCGGCTCGTCGAGGAGCAGGATGCGCGGCGCGACCCGCATCATCGCCCGACCCAGCGCCAGCTTCTGCCACTGGCCCACTGAGAGCTCCAGGCCGTCCGTCCAGCTGGCCCCGAGGGGCGTCGCCAGGCCTGCCGGAAGTGCAGCCATCACGTCCTCGGCTCCGGCCGCGTCCACTGCTGCCGTCACGCGTTCGGCGTCATCGATGTCGCCGAGATCTCCAACCCCGACCGTCTCCTGGGCGATGAGCTCGAACCTGCAGAAGTCCTGGAAGCAGGCCGTCAGCGAGCGACGCCACTCGGCCACGCTCACCTCGCCGATCTCCTGGTCGTCCAGGGTGATGCGGCCTGCGGTCGGCTCATAGAAGCGTGCCAGCAGCTTGACGAGCGTCGTCTTGCCGGCGCCGTTGTCGCCGACGAGCGCGAGGACCGAGCCTGCCGACACGGCCATCGTCACGCCCGCCAGTGCCTCCCGGTCCGAGCCCGGGTAGCGGAAGGCGACGCCCTCGAACCGCAGCGCGCCCGCGGCGGGCATCGGCGCACGGGCCTCGGGCCGACCAGCGCGACTCGCCTCGACGTAGTCGGCCAGCCACAGGTAGCCGCGCGTGGAGGCGACCGTCCGCCTGAAGTTCGAGATCGAGTTGAAGAAGGACTGCGCCTGCCAGGTCAGGCCCCGGACGAGGTAGAACACGAGGAACAGGTCGCCGATGCCGAGCCGTCCGGCGCGGATCCCACCGACCGCCACGACGAACACCAGCCCGAACGCCACCGCGAAGACGCCCCAGCCAAGGCAGGAGAGCAGGATGTCCGAGATCGCGGCCCGCGCCAGCTCGGCCCGCACCTTCCCGTCGGCCGCCGCGTGCCGCGCCAGCAGTTCGGAACCGGCGTCGAACAGTCTCGACTCGCCCGCCGTACCCGGATCCGTGGCGAGCTCGAACATCCGCAGCCGCAACCGCCGGTGGGGTGCGGCGTTCCGCTCGGCCGACTGCAGGAGGCGCTCCTGGCGCCCGGTGAGGTAGATCGAGGGCAGCATCGCGAGGGGAACGAGCAGCAGGGCGGGATCGACAGCCGCCATCAGCACGCCGCTGATCGCGACGTTGAGCAGGAGCGCGGGCAGCTCGAAGATGGCGATGATGTTGCCGAACCAGTGGCCCTGTGCGCGGAGCGTCGCCAGCCGATCCAGGTACTCGGGTCGCTCCAGGTGCTCGATCCCGCCGATCTCGCCGGCGAGGCGCTGGAGGCGCTGGTCGAGCTCGTGGACCGTGCGCTCCTTCAGCGTCAGGCGCACGAACTGGCGCAGGTTGTTGAAGTACCAGAGACTGCCCATGGTGACCGCGGCGGCGGCGGTCGCCGGAACGGCCAGGCCGGGGTCTGCCCCCACCACGGCCGTGATGTACAGCTTGATCGAGAGCGCCTGCAGCGGGATGACGATCCAGCCCGCCACGGAGAGCACCGCGCTGGCCACCGTCAACCGCCGGTCCGCCGCCAGCGCCGCGTCCAGGATCGTCGCGACCGTCCGCCAGCCGCTACGCATCGGAAGGCTCGAAGTGGCGCGCCTGCTGGCCGAACATCTCCGCGTAGCGTCCGCCGACCGCCAGGAGCTCCTGGTGGGAGCCGTCCTCCACGACGCGCCCCGACTCCAGCACGACGATCCGGTCCGCGTGCCGGACGCTCGAGAAGCGGTGCGAGATGAGGACGGTGGTGAGGCCGGCCGTCAGCTCGAGGAAGCGGTCGAACAGCGCGGCCTCCGCCCGGACGTCCAGCTGCGCCGTCGGCTCGTCGAGGATCAACACGGTGGCGCCGCGCTCCACGGCGTAGATGGCGCGAGCGAGCGCCAGCCGTTGCCACTGGCCGCCCGACACGTCGACGCCGTCGAACTCGCGCGAGAGCGTGGTGTCGAGGCCCGCCGGAAGATCGTCCACCACGTCGGCGGCCATCGCGCGTGACACCGCCCGGTCCAGTGCCGCCGGATCCTGCACGGACCGGCCGAGGACGACGTTGTCGCGGGCCGTGAAGGGGTAGCGGACGAAGTCCTGGAAGATCGCCGCCACCCGCCCGTGCCACGCGGACCGCACCCGCCGCACGTCCAGCCCGTCGATGGTGACGGTTCCCGCGTCCGGATCGAGGAGTCCGCAGAGCAGCTTGACCAGCGTCGTCTTGCCCGCGCCATTGGCACCCACGATCGCCAGCGCCGAGCCGGCGCGGATTCGAAGGTCCAGGCCCTGGAACACCGGTTCGGTGCGGCCCGGGTAGCGGAAGGAGACCCCCTCGAACACGACATCGCGGGACGGGGCGCCCGGCGGAAGAGGGGCCGTGGCCGCCATGTGGGCGCCCTCGCGCCGCCAGAGTCGCTGGAGGGCCGGGAATGGTCTGGTCGCCTCGCGCAGCGCGACGACATGCCACGGCAACCAGAAGTTCACCAGGCCGCCCGCTCCCTGCAGGTAGAGCGCCGCCTGCGTCACGTTCACCCGATGATCGAGCGCCGCGGCCATGATCAGGGCCAGAACGAAGAGGTGGCTGCCGATCAGGACGGTGATCGTGACCAGCGCCGTCCGACGGGTGCTGGCACGCCCCTCCCAGACGACCTTCATCGCCCGGCTCCAGTCGCGGTCCGCGCCCGCCCGGAACCAGTCGGCCAGGCCGAAGACGCGTGCCTCGCGGCCGCTCGCCGGCTCGAAGGCCTGGTCGCGCAGGTACTGGGCCCGGCGGAGTCCGGCCGACGTTCGATCGGCGCTGTCTCCTCCGAGGTCGCGGACCCTGGTCCCCCAGACGGTCATCAGGATGAACCCGGAGGAGAGGACCAGCGGGACCCACCATGAGAACGCGGCGACCAGCAGGATCGAGCCGGTCGCGCCGACGGCCGCCTTGACGACCTCGACGAGCGAGTAGACGGCCTCCGACGGCGGGTAGGCCGAGGCCTCCCAGTTCCGCGCACGATCGGTCGCCTCGCGGAAGGCCGGCGTTTCCATGTGCCCGATGGTCTCGGGCCGGATCGCTGCCAGCATCACCCCGCGCTGGACCCAGGCGTCGACGCGGCGCCCCAGCGCGCTTTCGAGCTGATAGAGCGCCTGGGTCCCGACCTGCAGGAGGAAGAAGATCGCCGCGATCAGCGGAACCCAGAATTCGAGGCGCGCACCCGCGGGATCGCGCGCCACCTCGCCGACGAACAGCGAGACGGTGACGTAGAGCGCCACGGGCACGCAGCCGGAGAGGACCGCGGAGAAGAGGACGGCCACCGTCGACCCCGGGGCTGCCCGGAAGCAGACGACGAGGGCACGGAACACCGGGAAGTCGGCCAGGCGCTGGCGGGCCCAACGGCGTGGCCCGCGACGCCCGGGATCCGGTTCGTCGGCCATCGCCAGAGACTACTGCATCGTCTCCGCGGTTCCCCCGCACTGAGCCGACCCCGCCGGGAGGTGCGCCCGCGCACCGGATTACGATCGAAATGGAGCCCGGATACCCTCGAAGTCCGGGGTGCCCCCTAGTACGATAGTCCTACGATCCGCTAGGATCGGGGCAGGCCGCAGGCAGCCCGCCGCGACCGCAGACCGCCGGTCGGTGATCGATCCGATCCGGCCGGCACCGTCCCGGGGAGTCCTCCGTTGCCTGGTCGTCGTTCGACGTTCGCTGCCGTTCCGCGGGCCCCGCGAGAGCCGGCTTGCGAGTGATCGGGCGCCGCGTCCGGGGCGCATGGCTGATGGGGCTCATGGTCCTGGCGGCCGGCCTTCCCGCCACCGCCTCCGGAGCGACCCCGGCCAACGATTGGATCGGGATCCTGGCACCCGCGTCGGCCGGCTCCCGCGCGACGTGTTCGCTGGGAGGCGCTGTCGGCGTCGACGTTTCCTCCAGCGTCTGGGTCGCGGTTGCCGGCGGCAACTTCCTCGACATCGTGCAGGTGGGCGCCCAGGTCACCCCCGACGGCCGCCGCTTCTTCGCCGCCTACGGGCGCGGCACCCCGCACGGGCCTGATTCCCTCTACGTCGAGGAAGACCTCGGCCCCGCGGACGCCCGCAGCCATGCCTACGAGGTCAGTCTGGTCGACGCCGAGTGGACGTTCAGCATCGACGGCGCCGTGCGGCTCACCGTCCCGGACACGTTCCGGACGTGGCAGGCGCGCTGGACCGAGGTCGCCACCGAGACCAGCGGGCGCGACGACCTCCTGGGGGGCACGAAGCTGCGTCCCGTGGCCTGCTCGGGGGCTCGAGCCCTCCACGGAACGTGGCAGACCGAGAGCTGGGCCTTCTTCGGCTACGGCGCCAAGGCAGCCGCGGCCCGCTCCCGGTTCGGCAGCGACCGGTTCGCGATCTGGCGCTGATCGCGACCTGAGCGCCCCGGGCCCCGGCGGCCGAACGTCTCGCGACGCGCCGTCGTCCCGGCGCTCCGCGCATGATGTCGCGGTGGACCTCGACGGCGCCGACATCCCTGATCGTCTCCGCGCCATGCATCGCGGCTGGAGCATCACGCCGCACTACACGAGCGGGTACGGAGTGGCGACGTTCCGGCTGCGCGGTCCGGGGGGCGAGCTTCGGTACCTGAAGCTGGCGCGGCGATCCCCTCGCACCATCCCGATCCGGGACGAGTGCGAGCGGATGTGCTGGGCGGCCGCGTGGCTGCCGGTTCCGGTCGTGATCGGATGCGGGACCGACGGCGACGTCGAGTGGCTGCTGACCAAGGGCATCGACGCGCCCGACGCCACCGATCCCGCGCTGATGCGGGATCCCGATGCGACCGTCCGCGCCCTGGCTCGTGGGCTCCGCCGGTTCCACTCGGCCCCGATCGACGCCTGCCCGTTCGACTTCCGGCTCGACGAGGCCCTTGCCCGGATTCGTCGGCGCGTCGAGGGAGGCCTCGTCGAGCCGACGCGCGACTTCCACCCGGAGCACGCCCATCTCAGTGCCCGGGCGGCCCTCGATCGCCTCGAGCGGGACAGGCCGACCGCCGATGATCCCGTCGTCTGCCACGGCGACTACTGCTTCCCGAATGCCCTGATCGCCGGCGGCGAGGTGGTCGGGTTCGTCGACCTCGGCGAGCTCGGCGTCGCGGATCGCTGGTGGGACCTTGCCGTGGCCACGTGGAGCGCCACCTGGAACGTCGGGCCAGGGTTCGAGGACGCGTTCCTCGACGCCTACGGGATCGCGCCGGACCTGCATCGGATCGCGTACTACCGCCTCATGTACGACATGGCCTCGTAGGCCCGTCGAACCTTTGCAATCGCTCATCAGGGGCACATGGCGGTCCAATCCCCGCGCCTGACCCTGTGATCGCGTCTCGAGCACGTCGCCGACGCGCACATCGCCAGCGGAGTCCACGGCCATGTCCTACGTCATCACCGAACCGTGCATCGACCATGCCGACCAGTCGTGCGTCGCGGTCTGTCCCGTCGACTGCATCAGCGCCGACCTCGACCACGATCGCAAGTTCTACGTCGACCCCGACAGCTGCATCGACTGCGGGTCGTGCGAGACCGCGTGCCCCAACGGGGCGATCTTCCGAGTCGACGAGGTGCCGCCCGAGTGGGCGCCGTTCGTGCAGATCGACGCCACCTGGTACCAGGATCCGGCGGAGGCCCGGCAGGCAGTGGATGCCTGGCTGCCGGCGGCCTGACCGGTGAAGCCCGCGGTCCTCGAGGGTGGCCTCCGGTCGTCGGGTGACGAGTCGGCTCCTGCGGCCCAGGCGTCGCCCATGGGTCGCTCCCGGTCGCCGCTCGCGCGCCCGGCCGCTCCGGCCCCCAATGCGACGCTCGTCCGTCGACACGACCTCACGCCCACGATCGCCCACCTCTGGATCGCGCCCGACGAGGGCGTGCCCGCCTTCGTCCCGGGCCAG
>Ga0315281_10007947_pt1 | contig 14848 bp, 8 predicted proteins | sample YL17G07_0_MG_FD_204540 | JGI IMG/M metagenome (GOLD analysis project Ga0315281, IMG submission 204540) | Sediment microbial communities from Yellowstone Lake, YNP, Wyoming, USA - YL17G07_0 | ecosystem: Environmental > Aquatic > Freshwater > Lake > Sediment | place: USA: Wyoming | collected...
TGATGATTCCTGGTATCCGGAATTTCTCGGTGCCTGTCTCAGGCCTTACGAATCGTCGGATATTGTCCTGGCTTACCCGGACAGCGTGTTTTTTGATTCGGCAGGCGTGAATACGGTGACCGTGACCCACGAGGATATCCCTCCCACTGCGGGAATAAAAGATCCCGTTGAACGACTTCGACGTATCTATCGAGGATCCGACTTCTGGGTGCTGTTCTATGGACTGATGCCGACGCAGATCGTCCGTAGGCTTATGCCCATCCCGCGCGTGCGCAGTAGTGACGCGGCGTTTGTGGCCCTGCTGTCGCTGATGGGCGAGTTTGCGCATGTGCCGGAAGTGCTGTTTCGATTTCGCCAACAAGAGCAATCGCTCAAGCGCCGCCAAGGGGCAAACTGGCTGGGATACACCGAGGCCAGGACGGCAAAAAAATATGTGAGTTTTCGCCCGACTGCGGCCGCCATTTGCAAACGTGTACGTCGAATGCCGCTTACCCGGCGGCAAAAATTGTTCGCGTGCATGGAAACGATCCGCTGGTGGGTCACGGAGCAAGACGTCATCGGTCCGAAAACACGAAGATTTCTCAAACGCATCGTCCGAGTTTCACCCACCAAAACTGCGTGACCGCCACAGAAACAAGACGTTGAACAAACGAGGATGCAAGCAGTGAGAATATTGTTTTTCCATCGCGGAGGATGCTCCGGAAGTGTCGATCCTCTTGTTCGCACCTGGCAATCACAGCAGCCACAAGTCCGCCTTAGCAGTTTCGATCTCCAGGCGGCAATATTCGAGGGACCGCTGAGCAAGCTTCGGACCTTACCTCGTGCGGTCTGGCGGGGAGGTCTTCGCACGCTGACCGGGGGTGACGGTTCGTTTCTGGATGCCGTCAAACATTCGCTGTGGATGAGCCGGCGTATGTCACGATTTGCAGCGGAAATCCATCGACGCCAGGAGGCGGACATTTCCTTCGCCATGGGCACGACCTATGACGCCAGCTTCGACGGCCGACCGCATTTTATCTATACCGATCTGACCATTCTGGCAAATCTGTATTACCCCGATGGCGAAGAGAGCGTCCGGCGGTGGCAGAAATGGTTGCCCTATGAGACGGAGGCTCTGAACCGAGCTGAAAGGGTATTCACCCACAGCAGCCACGTAACACGATCTCTTCTCGAACAATATCGTTTGCCCGCGGAGAAGGTTGTCTGTGTCAAAGCGGGTGCCAACGTCAAGACCCATAAAGACCCATATCCTCAGCGATACGAACAAAAGAATGTCCTGTTTGTCGGCTTCGATTGGGAACGCAAAGGCGGACCTCAACTCGTTGAGGCCTTTACCCGGGTTCGCCGCTGCCTGCCGGAAGCAACGCTGACCATCATCGGCTGCAAGCCCAGGATCAGCGGTCCGGGGATCCGCGTCGTCGGGCCGGTCTCGCAAGACCAGGTGGCGGATTATCTCTCCCGGGCTATGGTTTTTTGCATGCCCAGCCTGAGGGAACCCTTCGGGTTTGTCTACCTCGAAGCCCTGCAGGCTGGATTGCCGGTAATCGCGGCAAACCTTGGGGCCGTACCGGATTTTGTAATCGACGGCCAGACCGGCTACACGGTGCCGCCCTACGATATCGATGCCTTGGCAGCGAGAATGGAAGAACTGCTGTGCGACCCTGACAAATGCCGACAGATGGGAAACCGCGGGCAGGAACTGATTGCTGCCGAATATACCTGGGAGCAAACCCACCGAAGAATCGCCCAAGCCATTCACGAGGCACTGCAGAAGGATAGGTGAGCGTGGTTGCGAATGAGAAGAAACCAAGCATCTGCCTGGTCGCCCACTTTGCCTATGGGGCGATCTCGGGCAATCCCAGCGGCCACATCGGCGGCGTAGAGCGGCAGACGACCTTGATGGCTCGCTGGTTGGCCGACCGGGGATATCGCGTCAGCCTGCTGACCTGGGACGAAGGCCAGGATGAGAGGGTCGATATGGACGGTGTCCGCGTCCTGGCGATTTGCCCGCAAAGCAAAGGGCTTCGTGGCCTGCGGTTTTTCCATCCCCGCTGGACCGGCCTCGTCCGCGCAATGCGGCGGGCGGATGCCGATGTATATTATCAGAATTGCGGAGAATACGTGACCGGCCAGGTGGCCGCCTGGTGCCGCGCTAACGGCCGGAAATTTGTCTACTCGGTCGCAAACAATCCTGATGTCGATCCAAAACTGCCGGAAATGAAAACGTTTCGCGAACGAATCCTTTATCGCTACGGCCTTCGCCGGGCCGACCGCGTGATCGTTCAGACCCGATATCAGCAAGAGCGTTTAAGAGACGGCTGGGGAATCGCCTCCGTCGTGATACCCATGCCCAGCCTGACCGACGACCAAAGATCTTTTGACCCTCCAAGCCCGCCAGATACTGCTCCGGCGCGTATCCTGTGGATCGGCCGGATCGCCGAGCAAAAGCGACTCGAATGGCTGTTGGACCTTGCCGAGGCCTGTCCGGACCTTCATTTTGATGTCGTCGGCGACGCCAATGTCGAAAGTGAATACAGCCAAACTCTCAAGAAGCGGGCCCGGACACTCGCCAACGTGACGATGCACGGATACGTGCCGTATTGCGAGACCGCGAGGTTCTATCGTCAGTCGGCCCTGCTGTGCTGCACCTCCACGTTCGAAGGCTTTCCCAATACGTTCCTCGAAGCATGGAGCCAAGGCCGGCCGATCGTTTCCACCTTCGACCCCGATAACCTCATCGCTGAAAAGAACCTCGGGCTCAGCGCCAACGACGTTCCCGGCCTGGTCCGCGGCATCCGCCAATTGCTGCAGACTCCCGGCCTCTACCGGCAGGCCTCCGAAAACGCGCGACGATATTTCCTGGACAACCACACCTCCCAAGCCGTGATGTCCCGCTTTGAAAATGTTTTTCTGGATGTGTTCCGCAACGGAGCGGAAGCCATCGCAGCCACAGGCGGAGAGCAACCTTGAAAGTCGCCTTCGTCACCTCGTTTCCGCAAGATCCCGGTCGGCCTCACGGTGGCGTGGAGGCCGTCAGCGTCAACCTGATCGAGGCCCTGGCTAAGTTCGACGACCTCGAGATCAACGTCATAACGACAGACCGAGCGTGCTCATCGCCGACGACGTGCGCCTGGAACGGCGCGACGATCCACCGGCTGCCGTGGACAAGCCAAAAGGTCTTGGGCCATGTGCTCGGCGACGGTCGTCGCAGTGTGCGTCGATGCCTCGAGACGATCGAACCTGATTTGATCCATGCCCATGACATTTACGGCCTGATGGTCAAGGGATTGGCCACGCCGCGAGTGTTTACTATTCACGGATTTATTCACGCCGACACCGAGGTTGCAGGCGAGCGGTTGGCCTGGCTTCGCTCGCGGATCTGGCGGCGCCTGGAAACCGCCGGATGGGCCGATCAACCGCACATCGTCTCGATCAGCCCGTATGTCCGCGGGTATATTACGGGCATCGCACGCGGTGTCATCCACGATATCGATAACCCCATCGCTGAGGCTTGCTTCCACATCAAACGCCAGGAACAAAAGGGGACCCTCTTCTCCGCCGCTCTGATGTGTCCGCGAAAGAACACACTGGGATTGCTCAAGGCCTTTGATCGTCTCATTTCTGCCGGCGTTGACGCCCGGCTTCGTTTGGCGGGCAAGGCGATTGATCCCGATTACGAACGTCAAGTCATCGGGTTTATCCAATCGCATCGTCTGACCGATCGCATCAATCTGCTCGGCGCGATCACCGCGTACCAGGTTCGCGAGGAACTTGCCCACGCCAGCGTTTTCGCCCTGGTTTCGCTTGAAGAGGGTGCACCGATGGGCGTGGCCGAGGCGATGGCCGCCGCCGTGCCGGTAGTTACGTCAAATCGATGCGGCATGCCCTACATGGTCCGCAACGGCGAGACCGGCTATCTGATCGACCCGGACAATCCCGACGAAATTGCCGCCCGTCTGGAACATCTGCTGCGAAGCGACGATCTTCGCGCCGATATGGGCCAAAAGGCCCGGCTGATCGCCGAGGATCGTTTTCACCCTGCCCGTGTAGCGGAAAAGACCCGCGAGGTCTACTATGCAGCCATCCGTAACCATTGAAGGCAAAGCTGACATGGCCGACGTTGCACATGATACACAAGTCGTGCTTCGGCTGATGCCTTATCCCTATCGGGCCATGCTGGCCATTTGCAGCGACCTGGACGAGACGCCCGATCGCCAGGCCTATTGGGACACGGCGAGATTTCTGAATACCACGCAGAAAACGCCGATGGGCCCTGGAGTGGGGTTGGAGGTCGGCAATACGATTTATTTTGACATGCCGCCGGATCAGTTCGCCTACTGGAACACCGATGACGCCGGCAGGGAGATGGTCCGCACCCTGATCCATAGCGGCCACATCGACGCCCTGCATTCCTATGGCGACCTGGCGGCCAGACGTGAGGATGCCGGCCGGGCCCTCGATGAACTCGCCCGACACGACTGCCGGCTGGCCGTCTGGATAGACCACGGTACGGTTGCCACCAATTTCGGTGCCGACATTATGAAAGGTCATGGCGACGAGCCTGGACATACCGCTTATCACGCTGATCTGACCCTCGGCCACGGTGTCCGTCATGTCTGGCGGGGCCGAGTGACCAGTATTATCGGACAAAACACACCGCCCCGACTGGGCGGGATATTCACGGCCAACCATCCGGTCGTATCGGCCAAGACGGTCGCCAAAGAATCGGCCAAGCGGTTGCTGGCCCGGTTCGGCAGTGAGAAATACGCAATGCACGCCTCTAACAACGTTCAGCGGCGGATCCGGCTGCGAGACGGCTTGCTGGTGCATGAGTTTCTCCGGTCAAACCCCCATTGGGGCGGCGTCAGTTCATGCGACACCGGCAAAGGTATCGGCCAGGTTCTCACCGGCGACATGCTCAGCCGGCTCGTCGATCGGGAAGGCCTCTGTATTCTCTATACGCATCTCGGCAAGGCATGCGACCGGCAGGTGCCGTTCGACGAATCGGCAGTGGCGGCGTTTCGTCGATTAGCCGATTATTATCGTAACGGCAAGATCCTTGTCACCACGACCCGGCGAGTGCTGGATTACGTCGCTATATGTGAGACGCTTCACTGGGATGTACAGCGAGATTCAAACGTGTTGATGATCAATGTCACGACTGAAAAAGACCACGCCGTCTGGCCGATCGACCCGGCCGGGCTGACTTTCTATGTGCCGGAGGCGACAACGTGTCGTGTCCACATAAACGGCAAGCTGGTTGACAATTTGCAGAGCAATCCGCCGGACAAAACCGGTCGGTCAAGCGTGTCGGTTCCCTGGTCCAAGTTGGAGTTTCCTGAACTGAGCCTATGACAACTTCGAGTGAAACCTCTGTGGTGAACGTCGCAGCGATGGGGCCGCGGATCGGCCGGGCCAACCCGACCAGCGTTTCGCGGTTCCGACAAGTTCGGCGATGGTTGGCTCATCGCCTGATCCGGCTGCTGATGACGACTTACTTTGCTGCCCTCTTCATGGGCAACTACCTCGGGCGCCGGCGGCGAAGGGCGCAGGGCGGAAAGCGTATTTTGCTGACCGGCACGTTTTTTTCCGACAACTGGATAGCCGCTCATCTCGGACCGCTCGCAGCGTCGCGACACTGTTCCAAGGTCTGGATGGTTTCAACTTCTCCCGTTCCGCCGATGGCCAATGTGATCGGCATTTGCCCGCCGCGATGGCTGATAAAGCTGGTCGGTCAGGTGCCGGCGCGGCTGATGATCTTTGCCTGGACGGCTCTTCTCAAACGGCCGGACATTGTGGGCGGGTTTCACCTGCTGGTCAACGGGCTGCTCGCCTCGTTGCTCGCGCGTTATGTCGGAGCCCAATCGCTGTATTTTTCTGTGGGCGGGCCGATGGAGCTGCTCGACGGCGGTATCTGGGCGGAAAATCGCCTTTTCGGAAAAATGGAAACTCCCGATCCCGTCGTCGAACAAAAGTTGATCAGAGCCGTCGGCACGTTTGACCTGGTCGTCACGATGGGAACCGGGGCGATCACCTTCTTCCGAAATCAAGGCATTGAGACCCGTTTTCACGTCGTTTCCGGCGGAATCGACGCCGAGAGGTTTCAACCCGCCGACTCGCCGCCAACGTCGGATATTATCCTCGTGGGCCGACTGGCGGAGATTAAGCGCATTGATATCTTCCTGCAGACTGTAAAATACGTCGCCGACAAAATTCCCACCGTAACCGCATCCATCGTCGGTGACGGAGAACTGCGAGAACCGCTGGAGCAATTGGCCCGGGACCTCGGCATCGAACAGCGGGTGCAATTCATGGGCCACCAGCCGAACGTGATCGACCTGCTCCGACAGGCCAGGATTTTTGTGTTGACCTCGGATACCGAAGGGCTGTCGCTCGCACTGATGGAGGCGATGATGTGTGGCCTGCCGGCGGTGGTTTCCAATGTCGGCGATCTGGGCGACCTGGTCAGCGACGGCGTCAACGGATTTCTGGTCGAACGACGATCGCCGCACGATTTTGCCGACCGCATCGTCAGACTGCTGAGCGATGACGATCTTCTGAGAACGTTCTCGCAATCCGCCCGCCGTTCGGCCATGCAAAACGAGGTGAGCGCGGTCAGCCGCCGATGGGATGACATCCTTCGGCCTCAAGCCGGAGAGGAATGAGCAAGATATGGATATGAGCGTAGAGGCCAACACACACAGCATACTGGCTGAGAATTCGCGCAACGTCGCGATGGCTTGGGGTCCGTCGCGCTACGACGTCGCCCCACCGTTTTCGCCGGCGATACGTTTCCCGGAATATCCATTTTCTGGCGACGAAACGCTTTCGGAAACAAACAGCGTTTACACCACCGTGCGAGAGAGTCTTCGTCTGCTCAATCTGGATGCGTCGCGATTTGACACCAAAGCGTGGAACCCCTTGTCCGGCTTTGTGCGTCCGGGTGATACCGTCGTGCTGAAACCCAATTTCGTCCGCGAGTTCCGCGAAAGCAGCCCTGACCACGCCAACTGCCTGATCACCCACGGCGCGGTCATTCGAGCCGTGGTGGATTATGTCTACCTCTCGCTTGGCGGAACGGGCAGGATCGTCATCGCCGACGCACCTCAAAACGATGCCGATTTCGAAGCCATCCGCCGGATCAATGGGTTGAGTGAGATGCAGGAATTCTACCTCCGCCATGCCGGTTTTAACCTGGAAGTATATGACCTTCGACCAGAGCAGGCTCAAAAAATCGACGGTGTCATCGTCGGTCATACCGCCCTGCCCGGCGACCCCGCCGGTTACGTAAAGGTCAATCTCGGCCGTCATTCGGCGTTTGCGGAGGTCAATCATCTCTGCCACTTGCTCTATGGCTCCGAATACGATATGGGCGAGCTGTATTCGCATCATCACGACGATGTTCACGAATATCTGATCTCAAAAACCATTTTGGACGCCGACGTGGTTATCAGCCTGCCCAAACTCAAGACGCACAAGAAAGTCGGCTTGACCGTCAACATGAAAAATCTCGTGGGCATTAACGGCAACAAGAACTGGCTGCCCCACCATCGCGAAGGAACCGCCTCTCAAGGAGGCGACCAGTTTGCCGAAGACGACTTGAAGCGCCGATTGGAACGGACGGCGGTGTCTCGATTCAAACGGCTTTTCCCTTTGTTGGGTCCGTTGCGACCGGTCATCGCTCGACCCATCAAATCGCTCGGCAAGCGAATCTTCGGTGATACCAACGTCGATACCGTCAGGTCGGGCAACTGGTACGGCAACGACACGACGTGGCGGATGGTGATCGATTTGAATCGCATTCTCTTCTACGCCGATTCGGCGGGCAGGCTGCATGAGCGACCTGTGCGACGGTTCTTCAGTCTCGTTGACGGCATCGTGGCGGGCGAAGGCAACGGCCCGCTCGATCCGCAACCAAAGGCTGCGGGCGTGATCCTGGCTGGGATCAATCCGCTCGCTGTGGACCTGGCCTGTGCCCGTCTGATGGGCTTCGACTGCCGGAGATTGCCGGTCTTGTACCGGCCCTTCGACGATCATTCCATGCCGTTCATACCATTCAAGATCGATGACGTGCTCGTGCTATCCAACAAGCCGGAATTCAATCGGCCGATAGCGGCGATCGAGGGGCCTGGTCTGGCCTTCGAACCTCACTTTGGTTGGAGAGGCCATATAAGACTTCATGAGGCAAACGATGAAACTGGCCCTGTCGCGTAAAAACCTGTGGGACAAACTGCCCAAGGCCCTCAAAGGCACTATCGGCAGAGCGTTGTCGATCGTGCCGTTGGAGCGTGTGCTCGGCAGGCAATTTCGTCGGACCCTCGCGTTCGCCACCGAAGCGCAGTGGTGGAATGCCGACACGGTACGGACCTACCAGCTCGAACAACTTCGCCGGATCGCTACGCTCGCCTACGAAAGAACACCGTTCTATCGCAAGCTGTTTGACGCCCACGGTTTTGACCCGAATGGCCTGAAGTCTCTTGACGATTTTGCAGAACTGCCGACCATCGACAAGAGCACGGTGTTGAGCAATCTCAACGAGATGTGCGCCGTGCCACCTCAGTCCGCGGGCGTGGACTTTGTTTCGACCGGGGGCACGAGCGGGATTCCGCTCAATTTCTACATCGGCGCCGATCGCTCAGCCGTCGAATATGCTTATCTGGTCGCCAGTTGGCAGCGAGCAGGATTCCGACTCGGAATGCCCGTGGCGATATTTCGCGGCCTGATGGTTCCTGAAGACGCCGACGGCTTGCGACACAAATACGACCCGCTGCTTCGCCAACACGCCTACAGCAACTTTCACATGACCGACGAGAACATGCAGCGATATCTCGCCCACCTGGCGACAATCGGGCCATGCTTCCTGCATGTTTATCCTTCGTCGATCGCTGCGTTGACGCGATTTATCCAGCGAAGGCACGTGCCCGTTCCCACCAATGTTCGCGGGATCATCGCCGAATCCGAGATGGTCTATCCCGATCAGCGTGAAGCGGCGGAAAAAACGTTCGGCGTGCGTTTTTTTTCATGCTATGGCCATACCGAAAAGCTCGTTTTGGGAGCCGAATGCGAACATTCGACCGATTATCATGTCTGGCCGACCTACGGCTATTTTGAGCTGATTGATGAACATGGCCGGACGATTACCACTCCCGGCCGACACGGCGAGATCGCAGGAACAGGATTTATCAACAAAGTTATGCCGTTTATCCGGTATCGTACCGGCGATTATGCAACCTACGTCGCCGATCGCTGCGAGGCTTGCGGACGACAGCACGTGCTTATCCGCGATGTCCAGGGCCACCGCACGCAGGAAATGCTCATCGCGTCCGACGGGGCGGAAATTTCCTGGACCGCTATGAACATGCATGACGATACCTTTCTGAATGTGCGACAGTTTCAGTTCTATCAGACGGTTCCGGGCCAGGCGGTGCTCAGGCTCGTCCCCGATAAAGGCTATGGCGACAACGATCGCGACCGGATACTGCGAAATCTGGGACGAAAATTCGACCATCGGCTTGATTTTACCATCGATCGGGTTGACGCGATTGCCCTTTCGCCGCGAGGAAAAGCAATTTACATCGATCAGCGGATAACCACAAACCAAATGTCCTGACAACGGATATCAACGATGCGCATCTATGTGCTTTTCATCCTGGTCGTGTTCCTCAGCTTTTATGCCTACCGTGACTGGTTCAAGTCGCTTTGCGGCCTGATTCTGCTGATGGCTGTCATCGAGCATCCGGACATGCCCAAGAACATTATGAACATCCAGGGGTTCAATCCTTGGAATCTGCTCATGCTCAATGTGGCCATCGCATGGATTATCGACCGCAAGCGCAGGGGGGTGGTCTGGGACATGCCCCGGCATATCAATGTCCTGCTTCTGCTTTATCTGGGCGTGATTCTGGTTGCCTTTACCCGAGCTTTCGTCGATCAAAGCTATCTGGGCGATGTCACGACGGCTGAGCTGATCAGTGAGCACCTGGTCAATACCGTCAAATGGGTTTTCCCCGGTATGCTTCTTTTTGACGGCTGCCGGACACAACAACGCTATACTCTGGGTCTCGCCTGCGTCCTTTTGCTTTACATTTTTCTTGCCGTTCAGGTCGCCAAATGGATGCTTCCGTACACGGGCCTCGGCGGGGCTGAGCTTGAGGCGACAAGTCGCAAGCTTATTCTCAACGAAATTGGCTATCATCGGGTCAACATGTCGATGATGTTGGCCGGTGCGTCATGGGCCGTCCTGGCCACAGTCGTTTTGATGAAGAGGCGTTGGCAGAAGGTGGCCATTGTCGTGACGTTCGCCCTGATCGCCTGCGCCCAGGCAATGACAGGAGGCAGAATGGGGTATGCCACCTGGGGTCTGGTGGGTCTGGTCATGTGCATGATCCGCTGGCGAAGGTATCTGGTGGGAGTGATTCTGGTGCCCTTGATCATCGCTGCCGCACTGCCTGGAGCTCGTGAACGCCTGTTTCATGGCTTCGGCGAGACCGATGTCATGGGTGGACAGGTGACAAACACCTATGAAGTTACTGCCGGAAGAACACTCATCTGGCCTTACGTCATCGACAAGATCGAACAATCGCCGATTACCGGCTATGGTCTGTTGGCGATGAATCGCACCGGGCTGACGGATTTTCTCCGATCAAATCTTGGCGAGGATTTCCCGCATCCCCACAATGCGTATCTTGAGCTGCTGTTGGATGACGGATTGATAGGTTTTCTCATCATCATGACTTTTTACGTCGTCATTCTCTGGCATGCTGTTCGCCTCTGCCTGGACACTCGACTGCCGGCGTTTGTCGCTATCGGCGGCGTAACGTGCTCACTTATTCTAGCCCTGCTGGTCGCAGGCCTGGGCAGCCAGACATTTTATCCGCGGGAAGGAGCGGTGGGCATGTGGGCTGCCATCGGACTGATGATGAGGGTGTGGGTGCAACGGCGCAGGTTAGTCACGCCAAAAACAGAGATGCGAAATGTTTGCAAGCCGGAACCTCCAGCGATCCGGGTCCAAAGACCGCAACCGATCAGACCCCAGACGTGAGAATCTCAGATCGGGATCATCGGCCGTTTCGAGAATGATGGTCGATGTGTCTTGGGAACACACTTAAGGCGTATGTTTTTTCACCGGGGCCGCCTTCTTCATAAAGCCGATTTGTTCGAAACCAATTCTTGGCTCAGAGATGATCCGAGAATCTCGCTTTATCGACCGCTCTAAGCCTTGACCGCTGGCCAAACGTTTCCGCATCAGCCCTGACTATCTGCTTCTTATACCCATCGCTCAAATCGTTGCCCTTTTCTTCTTGCCAGAAGACGGGAAAGCGACGTTGACCTTTCGACAGACATGCATGCTGAGTGCTGTGATTATGGCGATACTATCAGTACCGCTCATTCGCCGAATATCTTTCAGGAGGGGGGTCGAGTAAACTCACAGAATCTCGGTCGGTGATGAATGCGCCCCATACAGCCTATCCGTCTGCCGCATGCGGACCATCCATCACCGACCTTATGCTCGACCCTCGACCGCTTTACTTCATGTTGTCAGTGCTCAAGTGCTCCGATATCCCACCCGGCGCCCTGAGGCCGGGGCGTGTGGGCCAGGTCTACGTTGATGTTGATGCCGTACAAATTCGCAAACGTCTGATAAACATCTCCCGACGAACTTGCTTTACCGGCATCGATACAAGGCGAACCGGAGGCAAGCGTAAGATCATTCCCGGCGGCATTAACAAAACTTGGATTGCTGCTCAGGCAGCCCGAACCCCTTCCCGTTCCCGCCTGGAAGGTCGGAATGGAGCCGTAACTTGCACCACCCCACTGGATCCGAATCGGCTGACCACCCTGATAGAGCAGGCAGTTGCTCACATCCGACGTATTTGCTGCCTCTTGGAACTCAAGGAAGATGTGCCGACCGCCAGACGTGGCGATGTTGGAAATAATATTGTTCACCAGGTGATATGAGCCCATATTCGCGCCGTTCACACCACCGTCGGCGTCATAAATGGTGTTGTTGACGATGTACAACTGATCGCCGCCTGCGGTCATGATCCCGGCGTTGGACCAACTGGTGTTGGGATTGTAGTCTCCGTTGGTGTCATGAATATTGTACATGAGATTGCCCACAATGTACGTGTACGTTCCAAATCCCAGACCGCTGGTACTTTCCTGGATGATGCCGTAATTGCAGTTGTAAATCTTGTTGTAAATGAACCATATCCTTTCCGGACCGTACTGACAGCCCATACCGGCACCCGTCGAGGACCCGCTTGGCACGTGATCGTGGGCAATGTTCTGCGAAAAGATCACATCGACCGCTTCCTTGCACCACAAGCCGGTTTGTTTGTTTTCGTAGGATTCGTTTCGCCCCACATAAATATGATGGGTGCTCGCCTGCCTGTCCAGGCTGCCCGCGTTGATCTGGAGGCCGTCGCCGCTGTTGTGATACATGACGTTATCAACGACCCAGATATAGCTGCAATTGTAGCCCACCTGGATACCGTGGTAGTCCTGGTCATAGGCAGCGTGCCAATCGCCATTGTCGTGAGAAACATTGTTGTAGAAGACGACATCATGGTTGTAAGCAGATGACCAGCTCATCGCCCGCAGCGCACCCCAGTCACCCTGACCGGTAATATCACAGTTGCGTACCGAAATATAGGCCGCCGGAGCCAACACCGTCAGCCCCTTGAGGCTCATCCCTTCAACCACGATGTATCTGCTCTCGCTGGAAACATTCGTCGGGTTAAGTATGTACGCGCCGTCGCCGACGAACCGAGGAGACCCTATGCCTCGCACAAAGATCGGCTTGGCGGCAGTGCCCTGACCGCAGATGGGATTGGTCGTGCCAGACACCGCATAGGCATAAGGACCGCCGTGAATTTCAACGACGCTGCCCGGAGTCAGATCCAGGGGGATTGTCGCCCGCGGCTTGCTCGGGGTTCCATAAGTATTGTTCGTGTCGGTCGCACTCGGATGAGTGTTATCTACATAATGCGTATACGGGCCATTTCCCGCATCCGGGTAGACCGCCGCCCCGGTGCTGAAATTATACGTCTGGCCCTGGTACATCATATGTGTTTCTTCGATGCCGAACGACGGAGTCGGAATGCCGATCGGCGCGACCCAAGTACCCGCAGTGCCGCTGGAGCTGACCGTGATCCTGACGGTGTCCGTAGCGGTGTAACTCCTGTTGTCGGTAACCGTCAACGTTATCGTATGCACTCCGATGGCCAGAACAAGACTGGGCGTCGCTCCGGAAGCTATCTGAGCGCCAGCTTCTTTCCAGACATAGCTGCTGATCGTGCCGCCATTCGACGTGGAGCCTGTCCCATTCAACGTGACCTGCTCACTGCCGTTGGCGTCGCCGTCGATAAGTGTCTGATCCGCACCGGCATTGGCAACCAAAGGCTGGAACACAGTAATTACCGTAGTATCCGTACTCGACAGACCGCCGTCATCGGTGACAGTGAGAGTGATGGTGTGCGTGCCCACCGGCAGAGTGACAATCGGAGTGACGCCGGTGGCAAGTTTCGTTGCACCCTCGTTCCAGACGTAACTGACAATCGTACCGTCAGCGTCACTTGAGCCGATACCGTATAGAGTCGCCGCCTGTACGCCGTCTCCGTCGCTGTCGGCCACCGTCTGATCCGGACCTGCATTGGCGACAGGGGCCTGATTGCCCGGAACAGCCGCACCGGCGTAACCGTCGAGTTGAGGAACCACGCCCGCATCGGAGCTGGTCAGGCCGACGTTGTGAGTCTCGATGGCAAGAACATTATTACCCGCCTGCAACAGGCCCGGCGTCAAACTGATATCAAAGGTTTCTTCCGGATCCTGCTCATCGTGCGAGGCGGCGGCGAGCGTATTGTAGTAAACCGGCGAGCCCGCAATGCCGCCCATGCTGACACTTCGGGCAACTTCCACGCCGTTGATGTAGGCGACAAAACCATCATCATAAGCGAGAGTCAGAGACAGCTTGACCATTACAGCAGGATCGCTGACCTGAAATATCCTGCGTGCATAGAACGACGCATACGAATTGTACATGTCGCTCAGTACCGTCGGGTAGACAACGTCAGTGCTGTATCCGATTCCGCTGGCCCCGAGCAACCAACCTGAGTCGTCAAAGCTCACGGCGTTCCAATTCTGTGGCGGCGCCGAATTGCCTTTTCTATAGCGCCACTGGGCGCCAACCGTGATAAGCGTAACCGGGCCCTTGCCGACGGTTACGGTGATGCTCTTGCTGGCCACCTTGCTCAGGCCGCTTTCGGTATAACTGACATGGAGGCTTGCCGGAGTATCGGCCGACACCGTTGCCGGAGCTGTGTAGACGCCGTTGGCATCGATCTGACCCGGACCGCTGCCGACCGACCAGGTTGCACCGGCGGTAACGGCGGCGGTTGTGCCGTCATCATAGGTGGCGGTGGCGGTGTAATTGGCAATGCCGCCTTCCGGCACCGCATTGGCTCCGGAAATCTGGACCGCCGAGAAAACCTTCGTGCTGTTGGTTACCGTGATGACCTGGGTACCCTGCCGGGTAACCCCGGACTCAGCATAACTGACCGCAATAGTAACACTGGTATCGGCCAAAACGGTTGCTGGAGCCGAGTAGACACCGCCCGCGATCGTTCCGGGTCCGTTCGTAACCGACCAGGTTGCATTGGCGGTAACATCTTTCGTGCTCGCGTCGTCGTATGTGGCCATGACCGTGCAGGTGCCATTCGCGCCTTCCGCCACGGCAGCCGGCCCTGAGATCGTCACGCCGGTCAACACCTTGCTGGTATTGGCGATTTGAACGGCCTTTTCCGCAGACAGAGCGCCCGTGGCAGCCCGGTATGTGCCACGGATCGTA
>Ga0315281_10007948_pt1 | contig 14847 bp, 15 predicted proteins | sample YL17G07_0_MG_FD_204540 | JGI IMG/M metagenome (GOLD analysis project Ga0315281, IMG submission 204540) | Sediment microbial communities from Yellowstone Lake, YNP, Wyoming, USA - YL17G07_0 | ecosystem: Environmental > Aquatic > Freshwater > Lake > Sediment | place: USA: Wyoming | collected...
CCTGATCGCCGAGATGCCCGGCGGCGGCGGCTACGGCAGGAAGTAGCGCGGCGGGTTGCCGATGCGCGTGATGGGGCGCTAAGCTATGGGTTCGAGAAACACTCACGAAGGTCTGACATGAAAAAGAACTTTATCCAGTTGGCAGGTGCCGCGGTGGTCATGGCCGGAGCGGTTCTTTCGTCGGCGGCTTGCGCTCAAGCGTATATCGGCGGCGGCATCGGCAGGGACCATGCTTCCTTTCCCTCGTTGAGCACCACGATCGTTCGGGTTCCCGTCACCGGCTCGGGCAGTAACGCCAACCGGACGAGTTACAAGGGCTTCGGCGGTTACCAGTTCACGGAGAACTGGGGCCTCGAGGCGAGCATTGCTAGGGTCGGAGACGGACACACGGCGAGCGCCCGCGTCCGCGGTGTTGACGGTAGCGGAAAATATAACCTTGAGTCCGTGACGTTCGCGGCAACGGGGACCTTGCCGTTGGAGGGCGGGTTTTCTCTGCTCGGCAAACTCGGCGTAACGCGAAACCACGTCTCCGGAGAGCAGTTCTGCGTCGTCGGTACTTGTATCCGGCTCGGTTCATCGAGCCACGTCAATGCGCTCTGGGGCGTCGGCGCCCAGTACGCCCTGTCAAAAGCGTGGGCCCTGAGGCTCGAGTTCGAGGACTACGGCAGATTTTCCGGCGACGATGTCTGGGGGACCGGACGCAATAGCGGATCGGTGAAAGCCACTGATTGGAGTTTGTCGTTGAAGTTTTCCTACTAGCGGGTAGTGCAACATTGCGGCGCGAAGGAATGAACGCATGAATGCCCCATCTGCGGGGGGAAAGAGGCTGGAAGGCAGGACGGCGCTGGTGACGGGCGCGGCGCGGGGAATCGGCGCCGCGACCGCGAAGCGCCTGGCCTCGGAAGGTGCGCGAATCGTGATCGGGGACCTGCGCGACGAGCCCGGCGCGCAGACCGTGGCGGCGATCCGCGCTGCGGGCGGGCAGGCGCAGTACCTGCATATGGACGTCGCGCGCGAGGCCGATTGGTCGGCTGCCTGCGAGCTCGCGAAATCGCGCTTCGGCGCACTGGACATCCTCGTCAACAACGCGGGCGTGGTGTTCGCGGCTTCGGTGGAGGAGACCTCGCTCGAGGACTGGCGCAGGCTGCACGCGGTGAACGTCGAGGGCGTGTTCCTGGGCATCCGCATCTGCACGCCGCTACTGAGGGACAGCGGCCGCCGCTGGCCGGGCGGCGCGGCGATCGTCAACCTCTCGTCCATCGCCGGACTCGTCGGCTCGCCGCGCATGCCCGCCTACAGCGCATCGAAGGGTGCGGTGCGGCTGCTGACCAAATCCGTCGCGCTCGAATTCGGGCAGAAGCAGTACCCGATCCGGATCAACTCGGTACATCCGGGCGTGATCGACACGGACATGGGCCAGCTGGTGGTGAACCTGGTGATGCAGCGGATGGCCAAGGACGAGGCTGCGGCCCGGGCGCTGCTGGTCTCGCAGCATCCGCTCGGGCGGCTGGGCACGGCGGAGGACGTCGCCAACGTCATCGCGTTCCTGTGTTCGGACGACGCGGCGTTCGTCACCGGCAGCGAGCTGGTGGTGGACGGCGGCTACACAGCGCAATAGGGCATCCGTATTGCGTCTTCGCGCGCCGGCCTAGCGGCTGCGGGCCGCTTTCACGAACTCCAGCGACGCCTGAAACAGCTCGAGATCCTTCTCGTACTCGGCCGCCTCGGCACGGTCGATCTGGATCCATTCCCTGGAACTCGTCATGCCGCCGGGCTGAAACGGCATGACGTTGTCCCTTGAGAACTGCAGTTCAGTCGCGGTGGCGACGGGCAGGCGCAGTCCGACGCCGTGGCCGCTGATGCAGGCGAACATCCTGTCGCTGACGAAGTAGGCGTCAAGGCCGTTGATTTTTCTCGCGCTGACGCCCGGGAGCTTGAGAAGCAGGGCGTCGATCTGCGCCTTGCGGCTGGTCTCGGGTGCATCGGCATTCATAGGAAATCCGCTTGGGTTGTCGTCAACACAACGCTTGCATCAAGAACGCCAATGGTAAACTGATACGGTCATGCCCGCGCACTCGCCCGATCGCATTGTGGTAGTTGGCGTCGCATGGTTTGACCGCAAGCAGTGGCGGCGCCTGACCGAGGCCGTCGCAGACCGGGGCGAGCTCGAGGACACCTACGAACAATGGGAACAAAGTGCCCTCGAGGCCGTGCGCATGATCGAGCGCGAGGGACGAAAAATGGAAAAGGTGCACGTCGAGGTCGAGTCGCTGGTGTCCTGGTGCAAGGAGAAGGGATTGCCCGTAAACGGCGAATCGCGTGCGCAGTACGTGACGCAACTGGTGCAAAGGCGGCATGGCCAGAGCACGCGAGCGCCTCGCGAATGAGCGGTATTCGCCGAGCCCAACCCTGTCCCGCCCTTCCATGGAGGCCGCGTGCGCGCCTATGAAGATGTGATCTACGAGGTCAAAGACGGCGTCGCCGTGGTTTCCCTGAATCGCCCGGCTGCATTGAACGCCTATACCGTCGCCATGGGCCAGGGCCTGAAGCGTGCCGTGGCGGAGGCGCTGGCCGACGCCGCGGTGCGCGTCATCGTGCTGACCGGCGCGGGCCGCGGGTTCTGCGCCGGTGCGGACATGAACCTGCTGCAGAAAATCACGCCCGGCGCAACCAGCGTCACCCAGGCGCAGGAAGTGAAGCGCGATCTCGGTGCCGGCCCCGCCCCGGAGGTCGACGCGCATTACGGCGGGCGCTTCGGCTACCTGCTGCAGGCGCCCAAGCCGGTGATCGCCGCGCTGAACGGACCGGCCGCGGGGCTCGGCCTGGTGCTGGCGCTCTACGCAGATGTGCGATTTGCCGGCAGCGACGCCAAGTTCACCACCTCTTTCGCGCAGCGCGGCCTGATCGCCGAGCACGGCATCAGCTGGCTGCTGCCGCGCCTCATCGGGCCCGCGCACGCGCTGGATCTGCTGTTCTCCGCGCGCAAGCTCAGTGCCGCCGAAGCCGAACGCATCGGCCTCGTCAACAAGGTGTTCCCGCAGGAAACATTCATGCAGGAGGTCATGGCGTATGCGCGCTCGCTCGCCCGGACCGTGTCGCCCCGGTCGACGGCGGTGATCAAGGCGCAGATCTGGCAGGCCTTGCGCCAGGACTTCAACGCAGCGCTCGCGTTGGCCGACGAGGAGATGAAGAAGAGCTTCGCGAGCTCGGATTTCAAGGAAGGAATCGCGCACTACGTTGAAAAGCGCGCGCCGGCGTTCACCGGCGCCTGACGCAACCGAAGCGCGCAGCTAGCTGGAAGGGGTAACCAGGTCGGCCTTGGTGGCCGGCACGGAGTACGAGGCGTCGGGGTGCTTCGGCAGCGCCGCTTCCCATTCGGCGTAGCGCGCGCGCATCTCGGCGAGGCGCTGCGGATCGCGCTTACCGAAATTCGCCCGCTCGCGCTCGTCCTTCGCGAGATTGAAGAGGAATTCGTCGCCTTCGACGGACAGGTATTTCCAGTCACCTGAACGCAGCGCTTTCTGGTTGCGATAGAGCATCTTCCAGAAAAGATCCCGTTTTATCGTCCGCTTCGGGTTTTTCAATACATTCATCAAACTGATGCCGTCGAGCGGATACTGCGCATGCGGCTTGACACCTGCCGCATCGAGAAACGTCGTCACCCAGTCCATGGTGATCGCCTGCTGCGCGGTGACGCCGCCCGGTTTCACCTTCCCCGGCCAGCGCACGATGTAGGGCACGCGGATGCCGCCCTCGAGCAGGTCCATCTTCTTGCCCACCAGCGGCCAGGTATCCGAAAAACGCTCGCCGCCGTTATCGCTGGTGAAGACCACGACGGTATTTTTTTCGATTTTCGAGGACTTCAACGCCGAAAGAATTCGCCCTATGCCCTCGTCCATCTGCCGGATCATGGTGAGGTAGGTCGCGACCGAGCCGCCGTCGAAGTGATAGAGCTTGTCGATGCGCCTCGCCTCGGCCGCGTCCGTGCGCGTCTCCCAGGGCCAGTGCGGCGCGTTGTAGTGCAAGGAGAGGAGGAAAGGCTGCTTTCTCTTGCGCTGCACGAATTCAACCGCGCGATCCGAAAACAGATCGGTCAGATAGCCTTTCTTGTGCACTTCAATTTCATTTTCAAAAAGATCGTGAAATCCCGCCGTATCCCGATGCGTGAAATAGTCGAGGCCGCCGGAGAGCGCGCCGAAAAATTCCTGGTAGCCGCTTTTCAGCGGCCCGAAATGCGGCGCAAAGCCGAGGTGCCACTTGCCGACCAGCCCGGTCGCGTAACCCGCATCGCGCAGCAGCGAGGGCAGCGTGGGGTGCGCCGGCGGCAGCCCGAGCCGCGCGTCGCCGCGCGCGGCGCCGCTGCGGATCGGCTCATCCGCCCCGCCGCGCAGCCGGTGCTGCCAGCGCCCGGTCATCAGCGCGAAGCGCGTCGGCGAGCACACCGAGGAGTTGGCGTAGCCCTGCGTGAAGCGCAGCCCTTCTTTCGCCAGGCGGTCGAGCGACGGCGAGCAATCGGATCTGCCGCCGTAGCAGCCGAGATCCGCGTAGCCGAGATCGTCGGCGAGGATAAAGACGAAATTGGGGCGCTGCGTCACATGCTCACCCGACGCCGCGAAGACAAGCTACTTCTTCGCCTGCCGCTGCTCGTAGGCGGCGACTTCCTTCTTCAGCTTGGTGTATTCGTCGCAGCCGAAGGTGCACAGGTTGTCCAGCTGCGCCAGGTGCTCCTTCGCCTTGGCCACGTTGCCCGACATCAGGTAGGCCTCGCCGATGTACTCGTGCGCGCCACGATGCTTGGGCTCCAGGCGCAGCGCCTCGTTGTAGTGGCGGAAGACGAGGTCCATCGCCGGCTTCTCGCCGTTGCGGATCGAGTAGGCGTAGAGGTTGTGGTAGTTCGCGTTCTGCGGATTGCGCGCCACCGCCTCGCGCAGCGCCGCCTGCGCCTGCGGCCAGTTCTTCGCCTCGATCGCGGCCGTGGCCCTCTCCATGACCGGGTCCGCCGGCGGCGCCGACGAACTGCCCGAATCGCTGGGCGCCCCCCAGGCCGGTTGCACGGCCAATAGAGCTATGATTGCCAGGTGGCACAGCGCGGTCTGTCGCATGTCGGGCTCCTCGGGTTGATTCTCAGCCTTACGTTAACATGCGCCCCGCTCGATGTATTCCCCGCGCCCGCGACGCGCGGCGAGGCGCTGGCCGATCTGGAGAACCCGGCGGCCGAGCGGCGCGCGCAGGCGACCGCCTGGATCGCGAATCACGGCCGCATGGCGGACCAGCCGCTGCTCGTCAAGCGCCTGCGCGACGACAACGAGTTCGTGCGCGGCTTTGCCGAGCAGGGCCTGTGGCGGCTCTGGAGCCGCTCGGGCGACGCCGCGCTCGACCGCTTGCTCGCCGAGGGCCTCGAGCGGATGCAGGCGGCCCGTTTCAAGGAGGCGATCGCCGCCTTCAGCGAGGTCATCCGCCGCAGACCCGCATTCGCCGAGGGCTGGAACAAGCGCGCGACGGCTCATTTCCTCGCCGGCGACTACAAGCGCTCGCTCGCCGACTGCGACGAGGTGATGAAGCGCAACCCGTACCACTTCGGCGCCCTTTCGGGCTACGGCCAGATCTACTTCCGGCTCGAACAGTACGACAAGGCGCTCGAGTACTGGCGCCGCGCGCTCGAAGTGAATCCGAACATGCCGGGCGTCGAAATGAACATCCAGGGCGTCAAAGAACTGCTCCAGCGACAGCGGGGCCGCGCGATCTAGCCGCCGGGCAGCGCTAGACGTAGTCCTTCGACGCGGTCTCGGCGTCCACCGGCGCCCCGGTGAGAAAGCCCTGCAGGTAGTCGCAGCCGCAGGCGATCAGGGCCGCCTTCTGCGCTTCGCTCTCGACGCCCACGGCGGTCACTTTCAGCTCGAGCGCGTGCGCCAGGCCGATGATGCCGGCGATGATCGAGCGGCCCTCCTTGTGCACTTCGGCAACGAGGGAACGGTCGATCTTCAGCTTGCTGACGGGCAATTGCCGCAGGCCGACGAGGCTCGAATGAGCGGCGCCGAAGCCGTCGATCGCCACGCTGACGCCGATCTGCCTGAGCTTGTGCAGAACCGCAAGCGCGAGGTCCATGTTCAGCATGACCGTCGGCTCGGACACCTCCAGCTCGAGCAGCGCCGGCGGCAGCCCGCTTGCCTTGAGCGCCTGCGCCACCGTATCGAAGAGCTTCGGATCGTTGAACTGGCGCATCGACAGGTTGACGCACACCGGCAGAGCGCGCTCGGTGCCGATGATAGTTCCCCAGCGGCAGGCTTCGCCCAGCATCCATTCGCCCAGCCGCAGAATGAGACCCGTGTCCTCGGCGAGATGGATGAAGTCCACGGGCTCGATCAGGCCGCCCGCCGGATGCTGCCAGCGCAGCAGCGCTTCATGCGACACCGTATGGCCGCTGGCCGGATCGACGACCGGCTGGTAGTACACGCGCATCTCGCCTTTGAGCACCGCCTGGCGCAGGTCGTCTTCCAGCGCGAGGCGCTTGGCGGCGGAATGGTTCATCTGCTCGGTGAAGAACTGGTAGTTGGCGCGCCCGCTCTCCTTGGCGTGGTACATCGCCGCGTCGGCGTTGCGGATCAGCGTCTCGGCGTCGCGCCCGTCGTCCGGAAACACGCTGATGCCGACCGAGGGCGTGATGTGCAGCTCGCGGCCCTCGACGACAAAGGGCTGCGCCACCGTCTCGAGGATCTTGGCCGCGACATTGGCGGCATCCGACGCGCGCTTGATCTCCGGCAGCACCACCACGAATTCGTCGCCGCCCATGCGGCAGATGGTGTCCACGATGCGCAGCTGCTTCACCAGGCGCTCGGAAACCTCCCTCAGCACCACGTCGCCCGCGGCGTGCCCGAGCAGATCGTTGATGCTCTTGAAGCGGTCCAGGTCGACGAACATCACCGCAGTCTGCTTGCGGTTGCGCTGGCTGAGCGCGAGCGCCTGGGTGAGGCGGTCTTCCAGCAGCCGGCGGTTGGGCAGGCCGGTAAGCGCGTCATGGTCGGCGAGGTGCTGCGCCCGCGTCTCGGCCTGCCGGCGGTCGGCGATCTCGGCTTGCAACTCCACGGTGCGCTCCCGCACCGCAATTTCGAGCGCGTCGCGCGAGGCTTCGAGGGATTCCCGCGCCGCGTGCTCGGCGGTGATGTCCTCGTAGATGCCGATCGCGCCCTCCTCGGGATTTTTCGGGTCGATCGCCTTGGCTACCACCTTGCACCAGAACTTCGAGCCGTCCTTGCGCCGCAGCTGCCGTTCGATCACATAGGCCTCGCCGGTCGCGAGCTGCGCGAACATGAGGCCGCGTGCGGCCTCGAACTCCTCGCTTGAATCGAACACCACCGCGCCGCTCGTGCCGATCAGCTCGCCGGCCTCGTAGCCGAACATCTGCTCGAAGCGCGGGTTGCAGCGCTGCAGCAGGCGATTGCGCGCGAACGCGATGCCGACGGTGGCGTTGTCCAGAATCAGGCGCTGCTCCTCCAGCAGCCGGCGGATCTCGCCGTCGGCGCGTTTTCTTTCGGTGATGTCCTCGAACAGCCAGATGTAGCCCTTGGCGAGATTGCCGGGTTCGATCGCGCGGCCGGTGCGGCGGCACCAGAACCCGGAGCCGTCCTTGCGCCGCAGCCACTGCTCGAAGTCCGGCATTTCGCCCACGCCGAGCTGCTCGATGTGGCGGCCGCTCGCCTCGAAATCCTCGTCGGTGAAGTAGTAGCGCCGCGTCGACATGCCGTTCGCCTCGCCGGGATCGAAGCCGAACAGCTCCTCGAAGCGCCGGTTGCAGCGCACCAGCTTGCGCGCGCGCAGGAAGGCGATGCCGATGACCACGTTGTTGACGATCGCGTCCTGCTCGACCAGCACGCGCTCCAGTTCCTCTTCGGCGCGCTTTTGCTCGGTGATGTCCTCCAGCAGCCAGACCGAGCCGCGCGCCGGGTTTGCCGGCTCCACCGCCCGGCCGGTCGAGCGCTCCCAGAACACCGTGCCGTCGCGGCGCCTGGCCTGCATGATGTGCGTGTGCGCCTGACCGCGCGCCATTTGCGCATAGGCCTTCTCCACCTCGGCGTAGTCGGCAGGATCGGCGTAGGTCACCGAAGTGGGCTTGCCGTTCATTTCGCCGGCAGCGAAGCCGTACATTTCCTCCAGGCGCCGGTTGCAGCGCACGATATGCCGGTCGCGCACGAAGATGATGCCGATGGACGCCGTGTCGAAAATCGCGCTCTGCTCGTGCAGCAGCCGCGCCACTTCGTCGGCGTGCCGTTTCCGGTCGGTAATGTCCTCGACGATCCAGACGGTGCCTTTCTGCGCGTCGGTCAGGCTTACCGCTTTGGCGATCATCCGGCACAGGAACGTGGAATTGTCCCGGCGCCGCACTTCCCACTCGACGTCGAGCTGGCGCCCGCTGCCGAGCAACGGAATGGCGATCGCGCCCATCGCCTCGTAGCTCGCGCGCGAGGGGTACACCACATCGCCGGGCTGCCCGATCAGCTCCTCGGCCTGCCAGCCGAACAGTTCGGCGAATTTCGGATTGCAGAGCGTGAACTTGCGCTCGCGCGTGAAGGCGATGCCGATAAAAGCGTTGGCGAGGATCGCCTTGAATTCGAGCTGCGCGTCGCGCGCCCGGCCGGCATGGCCCGCAGCCGGGCTTTGCGCCCGCTCCGGGGACGCGGATTCCGCGCCGGGCGGCGGCGCGCCGTCCTCGCGAGCATTGCGCTCGTTCATTGCCTAACCAGCGAATCGAACAGGCTGGCGTAGCGCTTCAGGCGCCTCGCCGCATGCTCGCGCTGCTCGGCGCTGAGCGTGCGATCGAGATCGAGCAGCAGGTCGACGTACTCGGCGCGCGTCGCGTGCGAGGCCGCCACGTAAGCCGGCTCGCGGCCGGCTTCCCAGTCCTGCGCCCACTGCGCGAGGCGCCGTGTTGCTTCCCGCGCGCGCAGGATGGCGAGAAACTCGGCCTGGCGGCGCTTGCGGTCGCGCTCGCGCATTTCGGCGGAGAACGGCGCGCGCGCGCTGTAGCGCCGCACGCGCTCGACCTGTGCGTCCTCGAGCGAGCCGAACCATTCCTCGAGGCGCTCGACATTTCGCTTCACACGGCGCTGCTGGCGTTCTTCCACGGTGCCTTGCACCTGCTCTTTCGCGAACTTGCGGTTTTCCTCGGCCAGCCGCCGCTCGAGATGGCCGATTTGCTCGGGGCTGAGCCGCTCGAGGAGGCCGGCCGTTTCAGCGGCCGCCGCACCCAGCGCTTCCCGGATCTGGGCGCGCACCGCATCGTAACTCCAATCGAGGTCCTCCGGCTTGATGCCGCTCAGCATGCGCGCCGCCGCTTCCTCGCCGAGGCGCGCGTACTGCGGCAGCGCCTTGTCCCGGTGCCAGGCGAGGAACGCGGCGAGGCTGCGGTCAAGCTCCGCGGACTGGTCGTCCTGGAAATCGAAGTAGCTGTTCGCCTGCCAGCGCAGGAACAGGTCGGCGTTGTTGTAGGCGATACGCGAGACGCTGCAGCCCTGCAGGACGGCCAGCGCGAGCAAAAGGAAAATCCATTTTGTCTTCACCAGAAGCTCTCGACGGTGATCTGGCCCGGGGTGCGGCGGCGGTTCTTGCGCAAGCCCCGCCGCGCCAGCTCGGCGGCGACGTCCTTGAGCATCTGCGGATTGCCGCAAAGCATGAATTGCGAGCGCTCCGGCGCAATCGCCGCTGCGGCCGCGGCCTCGAGGCGCCCGTCGCCGATCGCCGCCGGGATGCGGCCGGCAAGAGATTGCGGATGGGTTTCCCTGCTGACAAAGCTGAGGTATCTGAATTGCTTCTTGCTGGATTGCAATTCAAGAATAATATCCCGGTAAACCAGCTCGCTGGCGCGCCGCACCGCGTGCACCAGGATCACGCGGCGATAGCGCTGCCAGGTTGCCTCGGTGCGCAGGATCGAGAGGAACGGCGCGATGCCGGTGCCGGTGGCGACCAGCCACAGGTCCTCGGCCGCGGGCACCTCGGAGAGCACCAGGAAGCCCGAGGGATTGTCGGCGATCCACAGCGTGTCACCGTTCTTCAGGCGCGCAAGCTGCGGCGACAGCGGCCCCCCGGGCACGATCACGCCGTAGAACTCCAGCACCGGGTCGGCGGGCGCATTGACGAAGGAGAACGGCCGCGCAATGCGCTCGCCCTGCAGCTCCAGAGCGATGCGCACGAACTGGCCGGCTTCGAAGCGCAGGCGCGCAGACTCGACGCGGAGCGAAAACAATGTTTCCGTCCAACCACGGTTCTCCAGCACCCTGCCTTCAAGCCATTTGCTCATTGCAGCTTGTAGGGTTCCAGTTGCATGTCCAGCAGCTCGCCGCCCAGCATCACGATGGCGCCATGGCGGCGGTTATTGCCGGTGTCGGAGAACTCGAACGTGTAGGTGCGCCGAAAATGCACGCGGCCCTCGTGGTCACGCGCAAGGCGCAGCTTCGCGAACTGCACGGTCGCATCCAGCAGCTGCACGCCGTAGCGCTCGCAGGCGCTGCGCCCCGCCGCGAGCGCGCGCTCGCGCGCGCGCAGGCTGTCGATCCAGAACCAGAGGCCTGCAACGATCAGGAGGATGGCCGCTGCTTCCAACTCATGCAATCCTCGAACGAGCGTGTGGAGCGTCACGCCAGAGCAGCTTGACGCCGTACTTCGAGAGTTCGCGGTCTCGCGAAACAAGGATCATCGATTCGCACATTGCCTGTGCGACCAGCATTCGGTCGAAGGGATCACCGTGGTGCCGCGGAAGTTCCGCGACCCGCGCGGTATGCTGCAAGCTGATGCCCAGCGGCTCCACGCCCACGGCGGTAAGTGCGTGAGCCAGGCCCTGTGCATCAAAATCAAGCTTGCCGAGCGCCACTTTGATTGAGATTTCCCAGGCGCTGGCAAGACTGCCGTACACATCGTTTTCCGCAGACTGGATGGCGCGGTGCGCCGCCGCCGGGAGTTTTTCCGGGGCCGTGAGATACCAGAGCAGGGCGTGCGTATCGAGCAGGAGCCTCAATCGCGGCCCTCAAACGCCGCGAGAATGTCCTCGGGAAGCGGGTCATCCCACCCCTTATGGAACTTGATCTTGCCGCGCAGGATGCCGCCAAACCGGCGCGCGCGCTTGGGCGCGTAGCCGACCAGCTTGGCTACCGCCCGACCATGGCGCGAGATCACCACTTCCTCGCCCGACTGGGCGCGATCCACCAGCTCGGACAGGCGGGCCTTTGCTTCGTGCAGCTGGACTGTTTCCATAGTTGGTCAGTTTAGACCAAATTCGGCAACCGGTCACGCCTCGGGCAGCAGCTTGCGGATGAGCTTGAGCAGGTCGAAAGGGCTGTAGGGCTTGGCGAGATAGGCGGTGGCGCCGGCTTCTTTCGCCTTCTGCTCGTCGCCCGAGAGCGCGAAGGAAGTGATGGCGATGATGGGGGTATTCGCGGTCGCCGCGTCGGCGCGCAGCTGCCGCGTCGCCTCCATGCCGGAGATCTTCGGCAGCTGGATGTCCATGAGAATCAGGTCGGGGCGGATTTCCAGCGCCTTCGCCACGCCCGCCTCGCCGTCGAAAGCCTCGACCAGCTGGTACTTCGTGCGCTTCAACAGATCGCGCACGATCTTGCGGTTCATCTCGTTGTCCTCCACGTACAGAATCGTCTTCCCGCTCATGGTGTTTTCACCCGCAGTGGCACTTCAATGATGAACGCAGAGCCCTTGCCCAGTTCGCTCTCGATCCAGATGCGCCCGCCGTGCATCTCGACGAACTTCTTGCTGATGCTCAAACCCAGGCCTGTGCCGCCGTACTCGCTCGCGATGGTGGCGTCGGTCTGCTTGAACTCGGTAAAGAGGCTGTCGATCTTGTCCGGCGCGATGCCGATGCCGGTGTCGGAAACCTTGTAGACCAGCAGTTCGGCCTTTACCTCCACCGAAATCTCCACCTTGCCGGCCTTGGTGAATTTGAGCGAATTACCGGCGAGGTTCATCAGGCATTGCGCGATGCGCCCGCCATCGCCGTAGGCGAGCGGCACATCGTTCGGAATGGTGGCGAGGAACTCCAGGCCCTTCTCCGCCGCGAGCGGCCGCAGGGTCGCGTGCACGCTCGCCACCGTGTCGTGCACCGAGTAATCCTGCAGCGACAATTCCATGCGGCCCGCCTCGATCTTCGCCAGGTCCAGCACGTTGTTGATGAGGCGCAGCAGGTGCTTGCCGCTGGTCTGGATGTCGGCGAGCGGCTCCTGCATGTCGGCCGGCACTTCGCCGTACACCTGGCCGAGGATCATCTCGTTAAAGCCGAGGATGGCGTTCAACGGCGTCCTCAGCTCGTGGCTCATGCTGGCGAGGAAGTTCGACTTGTGCTGGCTCGCCTGCTCGAGCTGCTTGCCCTTCTCGGCGATCTCGCGGAACAGGCGCGCGTTCTGGATCGCCATCGCCGATTGCGTGGCGAAGGTCTTGAGCAGTTCGACGATTTCCGGCGCGAACGCGCCGGACGTCTTGCGCGTCACCGACAGGGCGCCGATGACGTGCTCCTCGCGCCGCAGCGGCACCACCAGCACCGCCCGGTACCCGGCGCGGATGAGAGCGTCACGCAAGCGCGACTTGTAGCTGCCGTCCTGCACGTCGGGAATCTGCACCGGCTCGCCGGCCAGCGCCGCCCGTCCAACCGCACCCTCGCCCTTGCGGATCGGCGTAGTGCGCAGCACCGCAAGATATTCCTCGTCCACATTCTCCGTCGCGCGCAGATGGAACTCCTCCGCCCGCTCGTCGTACTCGTAGATCGAGCCGCCATCGAGGCCGGTGAGTTGCACCGCGCGCGACACGATCGTCTTCAGCACCGTCTCCAGATCGAGCGACGAACTGATCGCCTGACCCACTTCGCCCAGCGCCGTGAGCTGCCCGACCGACTTCGTCAGCGCCTCGGTGCGCGAATCCAGCTCCTTGAACAGCCGCACGTTCTCGATCGCGATCACCGCCTGGTCGGCGAAGGTCTTGAGGAGCTCTATCTGGTGATCGCTGAAGTAGCCCGCTTCGCTGCGGGTCACATTGATGACCCCGACCGCCTCTCCGCCGAGCAGCATCGGCACCGCGAGGGAGCCGCGGAAGCCCCTCGCGCGGGCGGCCGCCCGGACATTCTCGCTAACCTTCGGGTCGTTCTGAAGGTCCGCGATCGCCTGAGGCAGGCGAGTGCGGATCGCAGCAACGATACGAGATGCACCCATTTCAGTGACCGGTCGCGGGAAGGCCCGGCGCAACGCTTCGTCGCCCGCCGGACTCGTCGAGGTCAAGGCCGCGAGATGAAGCTGGTCGCCCACGAGCCGCAGTACCGCAACCGAGAAGGCGCCGACGAGCCGCCTGGCGGCCTGCGCGATGGCGTCGAACACCGGCTGCACGTCTGACGGCGAGCTCGCAATGACCTTGAGGATTTCCGCGGTCGCGGTCTGCCGCTCGAGCGCCTCCCTGGTCTCGTTGAAGAGGCGCACGTTCTCGATCGCGATGACAGCCTGGTCAGCGAAGGTCTGCAGCAGATCGACCTGGCGCTGCGGGGTTTCGCCCGGCTCGCGCCAGCACACGACCAGCGCGCCAAGCGGCTGGCCCTCGCGCAGCATCGGTACCCCCAGCATGCGGCGCCAGTGGCCGGTGGCGGCGGAATTCGGGTCGTAATGCCCGTCGGCGGCGGCATCCACGAGCTTCACGATGGACTTGGCAAGAATCGTCCGCCCGCTCATGAGCGCAGGACTGGGCGGCGCGGGATAAACGCTGGAAAAGTACTTCAGCGCATCCTCCGACCAGTTATGCGTCGCGCCAAGGTGCACGAGCTTCCCGTCGTAGGGGAACACGGCGGCGATCTCGGCACCGCACAGGTTGACCGCGCTGCGCAGGATCGCGTTAAACACCGGCTGTACGTCCGCCGGCGAGCTCGCGATGACCTTGAGGATCTCCGCCGTCGCCGTCTGCCGCTCCAGCGCCTCTTTCGTCTCGTTGAACAGGCGCACGTTCTCGATCGCGATCACCGCCTGGTCGGCGAAGGTCTTGAGCAGATCCAAATGCTTGGCGTTCAATGCGCCTGGAGCCTTGCGCGCGACTGCGATGGCGCCGATGGCGACGCCTTCACGAAGCAGCGGCGCGGTCGTAATGGCTCGGTAACCCATCTTTCGCCCGTACTCCCGCGTCCATGAAGTAACGTGCGGATCTTCGGTATCACCGACATCCGTTACGGCGCCGTCGAGAATCGCGCGCCCAGCGACAGTTTCGCGATCCAGCGGTATCGGGAACCGGCGACGCCTCTCCTCGAAGTCCACCGCACCGCCGGCCGCAACGAGTTGAATGCGGTCTCCCTCCACCAGCAGGATGGACGCATCCATACCGCCAAAAAGGCGTAGCGTACTTTGCACGATCGCATCGAACACCGGCCGCGTATCGGTCGGTGTGCTGGAGATCACCCGCAGGATCTCCGCCGTCGCCGTCTGCTGCTCGAGTGCATCGGTAACGTCGCGGTTACGCGCCTCGAGCTCTTTGAACAGCCGCACGTTCTCGATCGCGATCACCGCCTGGTCGGCGAAGGTGCGCACAAGATCGACCTGCTTCTCGGTGAACGGCAGGACTTCCCGGCGGTAGATGCCAATTCCGCCTACCACGCGCCCCTCCTTGAGCATGGGCACGGCAAGAAACGTACGCACGCCTTCCACATCCACCATGGCCACGATATTCGGGACTCCATCGCGGTATTGTTCGGATTCCCTGTAATCCGATATCTGAACCGGCTGGCGTTCCGCGATCATTTTCGCGAGAACCGTTCCGGCTGGCGGCTCGAAGCCGCCTCTGCTCATCACGAATTTCGCGAAGTCTTCACTCGCGCCGCGCTGCGCCAGG
>Ga0315281_10007949_pt1 | contig 14847 bp, 14 predicted proteins | sample YL17G07_0_MG_FD_204540 | JGI IMG/M metagenome (GOLD analysis project Ga0315281, IMG submission 204540) | Sediment microbial communities from Yellowstone Lake, YNP, Wyoming, USA - YL17G07_0 | ecosystem: Environmental > Aquatic > Freshwater > Lake > Sediment | place: USA: Wyoming | collected...
AGCGGACGGTCACAAATTGCGTGCGGCCAGGCTCGGAAATACTTTGAATATACATTTCGGCCACACGTTTGCTGCAGCCCATGACGCTCGTCGGATTGACCGCTTTGTCTGTCGAAATCATCACAAACTTCTGACATCCACAAGCGGCTGCGGCGTCGGCGCAATTCTTCGTGCCGAACACATTGTTCTTGATGGCTTCGGCAGGGTTGAGTTCCATGAGCGGCACGTGTTTGTGGGCCGCTGCATGATACACCGCCGCCGGTCGCTCGACCGCAAAGATCTGATTCACGCGTTTACGGTCGTAAATGTCGCAGATATACGCCGTTATGTCTATTTCAGGAAAATTGCTGCGCAGTTCGCGTTCGATATGAAACAGGGCATTTTCTGCCTGCTCAACGAGCACCAATCGGGCCGGTTTGAACCGGGCAACCTGTCGGCACATCTCGGAGCCGATCGAGCCGCCCGCCCCCGTGATCAAGACCACCTTGTCCTGAATGTACTCATTGATGGCTTGGGTGTCGAGTTTCACCGCTTCGCGGCCCAGCAGGTCATTGATGTCCACGTCCCTGATCTGCGAGACCTTCACCCTGCCCGCGATCAGGTCCGCCATGGCCGGCAATGTCAGAAAGCGTACATTCGTTCCCTGGCAACTTTCGACCACACGCCGCACATCCTTCGGAGAAACCGACGGCATGGCCAACAGAACCTGATCGACCTGATGCTTTTCGCACAGAGCGCGGAGGCGATCGGTGCCTCCCAAGACCTTGCAGCCAAAGATCGAAGCTCCGTGCTTGGTCGGATCGTCATCGATCAGACCAAGTACATCGTACTGTTCGACGTGCATGCGATGAATTTCCCGAAGTGCCAACTCGCCGGCATCGCCCGCACCGACAATTAACAGTCGGATCAGTCGGCCGCCAGGGATCTGGCTGAACTCTTCGTGATAAAGCCTGACGGCAACCCGCACTCCGGTGACCAGGGCAATCGTGCAGGCCCAGTCCAACAGAAATACCGATTGCTTAAAGTCACTCAACGGCAAGTTGGCCAAGGGTTTGTATATCTGATTGCTATAACCAGCCAACCAGAAAATACCTATGAAAACAAGCGTGCTGCCTACGGCGGCGGTCATGATGCGCAGAAGGTCTTGCAGAGAGACATATCGCCACCAGCCATAATATAACCCGCTGCGCCAAAAGATGATAAGCTTGATCGCCAAAATGATCGGCAGCATGGGCAAGAACAGATCGGCAAACCAGTCGGTCTCGTAGGTAAATACTCGGAAATTATAGGCCAGACCGAATGCGAGGAGAAAACTTAGCGCGAACAAGCCCATGTGGACGAGTACGATCAATACCCGGCGAGAATACAGCCTGAGCATCGTCGCCTTGTCGTGCCTTTTCGTCTCTGCCGATCCTTGTTCAGCGGCCGATGGCGCCGAAGTGGGTTCCTCGGGTGAGAAGTTGTTTCGGTTATCGTTGTTCGTTAGATCTGCCATTATCGAGCTGTACAGTATCCGAAAAACCAGATTGTATCAGGCCACAGCGGTATATGAAAATGTTTATTTGGTTGCCGCACACTTGGCCAGTCGTCCGGCCCGAGCCGCGACGTCCGGCATGGGGTTCATCGGCAGTATCCTGGCCCGAAATTAGTTGTCGCCGCACGTTATCCTCCGGCGCTGATTACCATAATTCTTTTCTCAATAACAAGTTACAGCAATCGCAAAATTATGCATCGATCTGCTCTTGAGCATCCGTGGACGGGACTTGTCTTAACATCTTATTGTAGAAGATGTTACGTTAATCATTATTCCGTAATAAAGTTTACAAAATAGCAGCCAAAACTATCGTAACGATGACCTTGCCGAAACCATTACCGCCGATATAATAAGATACGCCGAAATTGTCCCCGTGGCTCAATTGGATAGAGCGTTGGCCTCCGGAGCCGAAGGTTACAGGTTCGAATCCTGTCGGGGACGTTTACAGTATTCTGGCATACAAATCGCTACAGGGGTGGCTTGCCGCAGAAACCGCCGACGGAGGATGAGCAACGACAACGGCGAACGCGGAAGAATTTGAGTCGCCAAAGCGAAGGTGATGAATGGCGTGACCTGAATTGTATCCAAGGGGGCAGAGCTTACCCAATGGGGCGGAAATTCAGAGAAAGGAAGGATGCTATGGCTAAGGTCGCACGACAGATGGTGGAAAAGGCGGGAATCAACGTCGATCAACTGGTGGAATTACTGGTCAGGAACGCGGCTGCCGAACTGACCACATTCTACTACTACACGATCCTGCGAGTGAACCTGATCGGACTCGAAGGGGAAGGAATCAAAGAGATCGCGGAGACGGCTCGCATCGAAGACCGCAATCATTTTGAAGCGTTGGTTCCTCGAATCTACGAACTCGGCGGCAAACTGCCGGAGGACATGAAGGTATTCCATGACATGTCGGCCTGTCCACCCGCCAGCTTGCCAAAAGATCCAACGGATGTCCAGGCAATGCTGACGGTGCTGGTGAACGCGGAACGATGTGCCGTCCGCGGATACACCCATATTTGCAACCTGACGGCCGGCAAGGATCATAGAACCTACGATCTGGCTCAGGCGATTCTCAACGAAGAAATCGAGCATGAGTCGTGGTTCTCCGAGTTCCTGGGCGAGGGGCCTTCCGGTCATTTCCTGCGTCGCGGTGAGACATCGCCGTTCGTTGGCAAGTTTCTGCGGTAACGCTTAAATCAGGCAAAGAAGATTTGCCGACAAACGCACGAAGCATTACCGCGTGCCTGCAGGTCCGCAAAGTGGCAGGGCGTGTCTCTCGTGTGCTCATCGCATGGGCGGCCGGCCGACGTTACAGCCTTGACGCGTCGGGCGCACCAGGATGACCGCAGAGCGATTTTACCGGCCTTGGCCGATTTCTTAAATACCAGCTTGGTGATAAGAACATAGCCTGAGTCAAATCTGTGCGAATTTCGACTCATTCCAACTGCTGTCCGGTAGTCTTCTATGCTTTCCGCCGACGCAGCAGAGCCGATCCGCCGAGAACCAACAAGCAAAGCGTCGCCGGTTCGGGAGTGGCCAGGATTGTCGCGTTGGGGTCGTTCTGATAGATTTCCACTGACCAGTTCGTTCCGTCAAACCACTCACCGCCGAGTATACCTGTGCCAAGGATGCGCTGCCCATCAAGGGTAAGCCCACTGCCGAGGATGAAGGTGCGAGCGGAGAAGTTTACCTGGCTGGTGTGGCAGGTCTCGAGCCCGCCGGAGACGGTCACGGCGCTGGATTTCCAGGCGCCGAACGCGCCCACGTCCACGTATCCGCCGGAGATGTTCACGGTGCTGGAGTAGTTGGCGATGAGGCCGTCCACCTGCCCGCCGGAGATGTTCACGGTGCTGCCGCCGCCGTTGAGCCAGGCCCAGGCCACCCGCCCGCCGGACACGTTCACAGTCCCGCCCCAAGCGAAGAAGGGGCCGTCCACGTACCCGCCGAAGACGTTCACGGTACTGGAGTTGACGGCGTAGAAGCTCCACACGTACCCGTCGAAGACGTTCACGGTGCTGGAGTCGAAGGCGTGGAGGCCGCCATACTCAGCCACCCGCCCGCCGGAAACAATATCGGCCCGGCTCTGGTCGTGTAGCGTCCCATCGGAATAATGCATATCGACTGTCAACTGCTGATTGCCGGTCAGAACGAAGCTTGGAATCCCGCCCTGAGCCGCTCCTGCTGCCAGTGTCAAAACCAATGCCACAAAATACCCTGTCTGCCTTTTCATGATCCGCCTCCTTTAGCATGTTTATGGGAATCGCTCCGCCACAGTCTTGATAATAACAAATTAGCCACGGGAAAGCAACTCTGTGCGTCGATTTCGCTTGACGGGCTGGGCGGGATCGAGTAATATGATGCTTGGGTTGCACGAAACCAACAAATCAGGCCGCTAGTCATAGGTGCCCTCCCTGTCTGTGTACCCCAACCTATTTCCGGCGGCCTTGTTTTTGAAGGGTGATGGTATGCTAAAGCTGACCGAAGCACAGGCAAGGCAAAAGGGGTTCTGGATCGACAAGGGCGGCTGGATCGACAAGGGCGGCTATATCGGCACGTGTGATGATCGGGCCGACCGGTGGTATATCAATCGGATCGGCCAGCCGATCGCCCACCGAGGCAAGGGATTTGCCACCAAGGGTGCGGCGCTACAACACCTGGCGGAGTCGCTATCCAGTGGGGACGCGATTAAGTGAGGGCTGAACCATGAGAGTTTTCCGGATGACTTACACAAGCAAGACGAGTGAAATGAGGACCGTTTCAAACCACTGGCTTGCGTTCACCGATCATTTTGGCCGACTGCATCGGTTCGCCGGCTATACCGACAAGCGGGCATCCTATTGCGGTTACACCACGTAACCCCAATCCTGGCCAGTATTCACAAACGCCCGCCACGGCGTTTCTCGGCCTTGGGCAAGGGGTGCAACATGGGGCAATAATATTAGTAAGATAGGATTGGCCGGGACGGGACACGAACCAGATGCAGCAATTACTTGTAATTTCGGGGACTTAGCCAAATCGTCTGAATCAAGTGGTGTAGAATCCGGGCATTCCCGGCTTGGCCCAACCTTCGCACTTTGGGATATCTGACCTCGCTGGCGGAGTCGGGAATAGGGAAGGAGGTCAGTTGCCTCCGCCGAAGGCGCGTTCCCAGGTGGCGCGGTCGTTGACGGGGGTCATCTGTTCGTTGTACTTGGGGCTTTGGCCCTCGAAGTTAACGTAGTTGTAGGGCGCGCCGTTATAGTATTCGCCGGTGGCGGTGTTGGTGGTGCCCCAGGAGTCGGAGTGGTAGACAGCGCCGCCCTCCACGTCGGAGATCCAGTCGGAGGCCCCGCGGATGTAGCTCGTGCGCTGATAATCGATGTAGTCCATACTTCGCATGCGTTCCTGGAAGGCGGCGTTCATCATGCTGCGGATTTCCTGGGCGTTTCGGGCAACGAGGGCGGAGGTCTGGCGTTCCATTTCACGGACTCGGGCCATGCCGACGGCGATGTATCGTTTGGCGAACTCGTCGTTGATGGCATAGGAGTGGAGCATGTCGGCGTAGTTGGGGACGAAAGCGTCGAACTTGTCGGCCGGCCCGGTGACGGTCATGTGCCAGAGCCGCCAGTTGATGTTGAGACGCGAGCCGAAGCTGATGCCGAAGGTGTAGCCCTTGGAAGGAAGGCCTTGGGCGTTGGTGAATGTATAGACGAATTCCTCGGCGTTGGCGGGTCCGTTGTATCCTTGGGCAAGCTGGGCATTGACCTCCCGGCAGGGGGTGACCTCGAGGAAGCGGATGTTGTTCATGAGGCCCTGTCGGCCGGCGAAGAAGGCGAGGGCCTTGTGGGGATCGAGCTGGTTGGAGACGACGATCCCGGGTCCGCTGGCGCCGACTTTGGGGGTGATGGCCTCGGCGGAAGCGACGAGGAAGGCGTACTGTCCGGTGGGGTCACCGGCAATAAAAGCGCCCACGCCGATGTCGCGGACCTGCCAATCGTTGGGGACATGGAAGGACGCGGAACCATCGCTCAGACGGTGGGTGATCATCGGGAGCTTTTCGCCGGCCATCGTGTCGTAGGCACCCTTGGTAACCTGGATGTTGGAGAGGATGGTAAGAAGCTGCTGCCGAGCGGCATCCAGCTTGCCGCGTGGGGCCTCGATGACGCTGGCGGTGAACCATCCCTGTTCGACGGAGGTCCAGAAGCGGAATTCCTTCGGGTTTTTCTTCGCGTCGGTGTAGGTGCCGTCGAATACGAGGCGGCCCTTGGCCATTTTCGCCTCGGCGGCTTTGAGGTCAGGATAGGTCTTACGGATTTCCCTGACGAAAAAGCCCGTGAGTGCGGCCACATCGTCGCCGGCGGGACTGGCCCCGCAGAATAGGGTGACCTGGTATTGCCCGGTCGGATCGGTAACGGCGATGGAACGAAAGCCGGGATTGGCGGTCTCGTTGGCCCGCCAGTCCTGGGGGGCGTAGACGACGAAGTTGGCTTGATCGGTGACCATTTTCTTCATGTCCGGCTTCTTGTCGGCAGAGCCTGCGGAATGGATGGCGGGCGATGTCGTGGGCGTGGGCGATTGGGCGGCGATCCGGGTGGCGGGGGTTGTCGCGGCGGTCTTGCGGAAACTGGCAGAGCGGAGGGTGAACTCGACGGACGTGGCGGTGTCGCCCTGCCGGTCGGTGAGTGTAAAGGTCTTGACGAAGTGTACGCTGTTGGTCGTGCCATAGGTCCACGCGCAGTCGAGGCTCTGGACGGTCTTGTCGGGACGATGGATGGCCATGGACATGGAGGTGAGCGTCGCGGCCCCTTTCTTGGCTGAGACGCCTTTGCGCAGGACGTGGATCTTCGTGCCGTCCTTGAGGAGTCCGGCCTCACGCACCTGGAGAAAGTCCGGCGCGACGAAGAAAAGATCGGATTCCAGGTTGGGTACGGCGCCGGCGCCGGAGATGTCCACGATGATCTGGTCGCCGAGCTTGACGGCGTAGAGGGGGTAGCCGGTTTCCGCCTCGGGCCTGATGAGGTACCCACAGAGGGGCCCGGCCATGACGGGGGCGTAACCCTCAGCTTTGGCGCGGTCCTGGGGCGGCATCGTGTCCGGGCAGGTAACGGCGATGGGCTGACCCGCTCCGGCCCAGCGCACTGTGACGGCTCCGACCCCGCGTTTGTCCAAGGTGAGGTCGAAAACAGCCTCGAAGGCGGTTACTCCGTGGTCGGCGAGACGATAGTAGGCGGCGTTGGCACGATTCACGACGGTCTGTGCGTAAGCATGTGTCTCATCGGAGATGGGAACCTTCATTTGAGGCTCGGGGGGGTCTGGCGCGTCGTCCCGGCTGAGCGACCCCCAGGTACCTTCCCCCTGCATCGACTCGCACCATGCTGGCGGCGTGCCGGCAGCCAGGCAAATCCCCAGGGCCAAAGCAAAGGAAATCTCGGCCGTCCGTGTCATGGCAACCTCCCGGCGTCTCGCGCCCGTTCATCAGGTTCCCCTGACAACTTAGTATAACACGGTTGCTGCAACCGTAAAAGAGGTTGCCTGGCGTTGCTACAACAAAGAAAGGCTGAGCCAGATCGGTGTTTTGCGGCATTGGGGAAGGGGTGGCAACATGGGGCGATAGTATTAGTAAGGTGAGATTGGCCGGGACGGGACTCGAACCCGTACGACCTTTCGGTCAGGGGATTTTAAGTCCCCAGCGTCTGCCTGTTCCGCCACCCAGCCAACAATGCCAAATCCGAATCCGATGGCCATTATAGAGGAGGTAAACGCCTGAGACAAGCATCTGCAGAATCGGTTGAGCGAACGGGTATCTGGCCGACCTCAGGCTTCAGGTCGTCCGGAAACCAATGTCGCTCGACCACCCGTAGCCGTTCCTTGCAGCGAGGGCCATAGGCCTGATCCGACGAGATTTCCGCTGTCTTCGTTTCGCCGGGGCTCGGCCCGACGATAGCTTTCTCAAGGCCAAGGATCTTATTTCAGCTCCAATTGTTCTTCAAAGTTTCTTCTTTATTTCGGGTGCCACGAAAACTATAATAGTAACACCGACTTTCTTTGCGACGGAGACCTGAGCGATGCACATGGCGAATGAATTGTTATCACCGGCTGTGGCTATGGGTGGCTACGTTATCGCCGGCGGATCGGTGGCGCTGGCCGCCCGCAAGCTGCGCGACCATCTTGGCACGGAGTTGGTTCCCCTGATGGGTGTGATGGGGGCATTTGTCTTTGCCGCCCAGATGATCAACTTCACACTCCCAGCCATGGCCGGCACGAGCGATCACCTGATCGGCACGGTACTGCTGGCGGTGCTATTGGGGCCCCATGCCGCTGTAATTGCCATGACCGGCGTGCTTATTGTGCAGTGTCTGATTTTTCAAGACGGTGGGCTGCTGGCGCTGGGAACGAATGTAATCAATATGGGCATCTTGCCGGCGTACGTGGGCTATGGTCTCTGGCGGGTGATGATCGGTCAGCCGGGGAAATTGACCATCGGGCGATTGCTTCCCGCCGTCTGGTCGGCGGCGTTTGTCGCGGTCGCACTCGGAGCGGCGGCGGTTTGTGTCGAGGTGGCCCTGTCCGATCGCCTGACGATCCCCATTGGCAAGTTCTCGATGGTCATGGTGGGCGTTCATCTCATCAGCGGGGCGATCGAGGGCGCGATCACCTGCGTGGTCCTGGTGGCACTGTATCGACTTTACCCAAATTTCGCTCCCAAGGAACTGAACTGGCACGGACCCCGGCTGGAGCGCGGTCGCGCCCTGGCGGCGATAGCGATCGTCGCGGTTATGGTCGCCGGCGCCGTTTCGTGGTTTGCCAGCCCCTACGCGGATGGTCTGGAATTCGCGGTGCATGAGAAAACGCACGAAAACACACCCGAGCGTCTCAAGACGGATAACACAGTTGCCGGCAAGGTGGATGAATTGCAGGCGAAGTATGCGCTGCTGCCCGATTACGGCAGACGCAGCGCCCCGCTCGGCGCCCCCCCCCAAAAAAACAACGAGACGGAGAAAGCCGCCGCTGTAAAAAACTCCTGGCCGAACGTGAGTGTCTGGACGAGCGTTTCCGGCCTGCTCGGGTTGGGGCTTACGATGATCGTCATTCAACTGATCGCCAGGGCCATTCGCCGGGGCAACGTGCAGACGAGCTGACAGCTATGCATCATCAATACATCGATCGCTATGCCCGAGGCGATTCGGCGGTCCATCAACTGGATGCCCGAACGAAGTTGCTTTGCGCCTTGTTCTTTACCTGTTATGTGGTCTCGGTGCCCAAATATCAGATTTCCCCGCTGATCCCGCTGATCCTGCTGCCGTTTGCCTGGATCAGTTTTGCGGGCATTCCATGGCGGTTCGTGGGCAAGCACATTTTGATCTGCAGTCCGTTTATCGTTACCCTGGCTGTTTTCAATCCGATGTTTGATCGCACCAGCCATTCGGTTGCCATTCTGGGTCAGCGAGTCCACCTTGCCGGCGGATATCTCGTAGCGGTCAATCTGCTTGTAAAATACCTTCTCGGTCTTTCGTGTCTCGTTGCCCTGGCCAGTACGACGCGATTTGATCATCTTCTTCTGGCGTTGACGAAATTCAGACTGCCGCGGATATTGATCCTTCAGCTCTCGTACTTATATCGATATCTGTTTGAGCTGATCGAGCAGGCCCATGAAATCCTCCGCGCTCGCCGGGCACGATCGGCTGGACGACTGCCGCTCAGCCTGAAAATCCGCAGCGCCGCGGGCATGGTGGGCATTCTCTTTGTTCGGTCGTATGAATCGTCGCAGAAGGTCTTCCTGGCTATGCAGGCCCGTCTGTACAATGGCGAACTGCGGCCGGTGCACCAACTGCACGTGCGAACCGTCGATGTCGTTTTGCTTTTCTCGGTAATGACCTATCTTGCATTTTGTTTTTGGATAACCCATCAATGAATTCCATCGCTATTGGCGTACACAATCTGAGCTATGCCTATCCTGACGGCACGCCGGCACTTCGCGGTCTGACGTTCGAAGTGAAGACGGGTGAAAACATGGCACTCGTCGGACGGAACGGCGCCGGTAAGAGCACGCTGCTCCTGGCCCTCGGAGGCTTTCTCGACGCAAAGAGCACCCAAGGCTCCATCGAAATAGGGGGGCTGACGCTGGAAAAATCGGCGGTCGATGCGATCCGTCGAAAGCTCGGCATCGTTTTTCAGAATCCCGATCATCAATTGTTTATGCCGACGGTTGAAGACGACATTGCCTTCGGTCCGTTAAATATGGGTCTGGAACACGACGAAATCGATCGACGGGTTGACGGCTCGCTCCGGCAGACCGGTACCGAACATTTACGCGGCAAGCCGCCGCATCATCTTTCCGTCGGCGAGAAACATCGTGTCGCCATCGCGACGGTCCTGTCGATGGAGCCTGAAATCCTGCTGATGGACGAGCCGTCGAGCAATCTCGATCCCGCCGGCCGGCGGAGCCTGATCGAGCTTCTGCGTTCGATGCCGCACACGATCCTCATTGCCGGACATGATCTGGAACTGATGCTCGAACTATGCCCAAAAACGTACATCATCGACGACGGCCGGGTCGTCGCCTCTGGCCCGACGATCGACCTGTTAGCCGACGAACCGCTGATGCTCAAACATGGCCTGGAAGTGCCCGCGAGCCTCAGAAACGGCAAAGTCCAGCGAACGAGTTAGCAAGGATTCACGCCCCGATTTGCCCGATATGCCCCAGACAAAAGGCGGGTCATCGACCCGCCCTACGTCCTTCGGCTCCAACTGCCGTGGCTGGCCCATCATTGCTTTGTTCTCCGTAACAAAAACTGGCTGTCACGACGATTTTAGCGCCAGAAATCAGCTATGCAAAATCTAAATCCGAATCGTAACCGATATTTGGGCAACACGCCCCAAAGCCTAAAGCCTACCCTCGGCCTTGGGCCGCCCCCTCTGCCCGGTCGGCTTAGCCGGGATGAGTCGTCGACCCCCGCCGAACCAGACGATGACCCCGGCAATAACAAGGAGGGCGGCCGATCCGCCTGGTGGTAGTCCCGTCGGGCCGAGGTAGGTTGCCAGAACGATCGCGAGACAGAGGAGGATCACCCAGACGAAGAACGTGAGGACGATTACGATTGCAACATGCGTGACCCGGAGGCGGCGGCCCCTTGCTCCCTTGAAAATCCAGATGAGCGGGACTAATAGAAACCAGAGCCCCAAGAGTCTGCTCAGCAATAAGATGGAAATCTGGGCTACGTCCACTGCCTCCAACCCAACCTCTTTGGGCAGGGTCAGAAGATTTAAGCAGGCGTAAGAGATGAAGGAGACAAGTACCCCAGCAATGTTTATTTCGCCGCTCGGGGCAATCACGGTGAGGGAACAGAGGCCTCCCAAGGCGAGGTATAACCACGGGTGGACTGCGCTGTGGGCATATAATGACGCGACGGCAAAAATCAGCCCTGCGTAAAGTGTGGAGGGGACAATCGTCCCCATCAAAAATGCAAGGGCCATGAGAGGCCAGAAGAGCCTGCGTCGCGGGCGTTTTGCCGGCGTCGGTTCGTCAGACACGACCCATTGAATAGTCTTCGCCACACCGTACCCGGGTAGAGAGATGATGAGATATAGAACGTGCCAGAACAGCCAATACGAACATCCCAGTGTCAGGATGAAGGTCAAAAACTTCATAATGAACCCCCTTTCTTAAAAAAAAACAACTACAATCTCCGACTGACGATTTCCAGCCGGGTACGGCGGGTCGGTTGACCCGCCACAAATACAGCACCCGCTCATGCCCGCACATTATGCATCCAAGAGCGTTCTAAAACAATGAAAAGTTTATAGCTATTCCCAAGGCTGCCAACTCGATGGAGAGGTCAAAGCGGCATCGATTCTTCAGGAAACGATGCCGGTTCCCTCGCTGTTCAAAGAAAGGCGGGTCAACGACCCGCCCTACGCGCTCCGGTCGAAGTCAAGACGACGGAAGGGTCAGGCCTTGAACCAACTCGTTGATATCGATGAAACCATCTGCTGGCCTGAGTTCCTGGCGCAGAATCCGGTGCCGATGCCGACATAGGACATAGACACGCTGTGCCCCGTTTTGTACAGACACAGCGCGACACTTCCCTCCGTTGACCTCGCACGCAGTCTTGCTGTCGCAGGCGATCGCGCATCCGCCATATTTCAGAACCATCTCAGCCAACGGGCTCTGACGACGCTCCTCACGGTAGTGCGGGCAGTACAGCATAGCACTAATCCCAGACCACGAACGCGAATATACTGCCATTGCTTCTGGCCAGAGAACGATCGGGAGTCGCTGTGGCCATACTTAAACCAGCACATTGCCCCGGCGCTCAGTCCGGCGAGAACGGCACCGCGAACAGCCGCTTTTGAGAGTTCGTTGTCAACGCCAAGCGACCGCCAGCGTTTCATCATTCGCAGAGTATTGCCTCCTCCCGCATAGATAAGGCTTGCGGAGTGGATCTTTTCTCGAATCTCACTTTGGGAGGGTGTTCCCGCAATCAGCCGCAGTACGGTGACCTTACAGCCTAATCGGCGTCCATAGAGGTCTGCGAATGCCGCGACATAGTCTTCTGAGTCGCCACTTGCAGTCGGCAGAAACAATACAGTTGGGCAGCGTTTGCCTGTCAGTTCGACAATATGCCGATCCAACACCAGCGTCTCATCTTTCCGGATTTCGCCACCCCCAATCGCAATGATCTTCATCGAGACCTCTCTTTTTAGCCGGATAGGGCGGGTCATTGACCCGCCACAAATACCGCACCCGTTCATGTCCGCAGATTATGCATCCAAAAATGTTCTAAAACAATAAAACTTTCACAGGTATCCCCAAGGGTGTCAACCCGGCGGAGAGGTTAAACTGGCATCGATCCTTCAGGAAACGCGCCTGTTCCCTCGCTATTCAAAGCAAGGCGGGTCAACGAGCCGCCCTACGTACTTCAATAGATATTCCAATACAGCATCTCTCGACGAATAGTCGCTCAGTCAGGATTGTCCGAGTCCTCCATCAGTTCTCTTAGCATCATCTCATGCTTGTTGAGAAACGCCTTCGTCAGCGTATAGTATTCGGTCTCCGTATAGCTGACTCGTATAATCCCCTGTGCGGTCAATTGCAGGATATTTGCGTTTGGATACGCCATAATGATCGGTGAGTGGGTTGCGATCAGAAACTGCGACCGCCGCTGAACCAGTTGGTGCAAACGGGCAACCAGGCTCATTTGTCGCAAAGGCGACAATGCCGCCTCGGGTTCATCCAATATGTAGAGCCCCTGTCCGCCAAAGCGATTCATAAACAGTGACATGAACGACTCGCCATGTGATTGCTCATGGAGTGACTTGCCCCCATACCTGCTAATGATAGGCGGATCGGGGCAGGTCGGCGGGATATCCGCAGACCCGTCCATTCGCTCAATCTCAGTAGCAAAGTTGTAGAAGCTCTCGGCACGAAAAAAGAAACCATCACGAGGCCTGGCAACTCCCCGGACAAGTCTTAGATGTTCATGCAATTCGGAGTGCGAGGGTCTCGAGCCGAAGCGGAAGTTCTTCGATCCTCCCTCCGGATTGAACCCGCATGCGATGGCTATCGCCTCCAGCAGCGTGCTTTTCCCACTGCCGTTTTCGCCTATAAAAAAAGTTACAGCCGGATGAAATCTGGTAGTCGTGAGGTTCCTGACGGACGACAAGCAGAAAGGATATTCATCAAAGCTCGATACTGAACTTCGCTGTAGACTCATCTCGATCAGGTAGTGAGTTTCATTCATCTGAATTCCACCCTACGTACTTGGAAGTACCGGGGAGCCTCAGAAACAGCAAGTGCAGCGAACGAGCTATGGAGAATCCAACATGCTCCCGACGTGTTTCCAGGCTTCTTTCAATATTCGCGTGCATTCCGCGACCGTGGCCCAGGGGTCATCGCCTGGAGCGGAACGGGTTTCGACCGCGACCGTCGGCTGCCGCTGGCCGAAAAGGCCGATCGCCACCGCCGTGTCAAACAGCTCGGTGATTTTTTTCACCGTCAGAAATCCGGGCCGTCCGATCCGCATGTGATGATCGCCGAAGTTGGCTTGGCGGCGGTCGAGCACGGCGTTCGACAGGTGAATCTGGCCGACATACACCTGAGCTTCCGCCAGCGTTTCTGTAACTTGCTCACCGTTCAGGGCTGAATGGGCGCTGTCCCAACAGAGAAACATATTTGGGCAGGACCGGCGAACCCGCGAGACAATCGCGACCGCTTCCGACATCGGCCCGATCAACCCGTTCTTGTGTGCACCGCGGTCAAACGGCTCGAGGTACACCGCCATGCCTGAGAGGCCCGACGCCGACTCGCAAAGCTCGCAGAGACTCATATAAAGCTGCTCGGTGGCTTCGGCCCGGTGATCAGACCCCGGGTCGGGTCCGCTCGGCACACCCACGCCCATTGCCCCGCACTCGGACGCCTGTTCCAGACATTCGGCAAGCCGCCGGATCGATTTGGCCCGCAGCGTCTCGTCCAACGACGAAAGGTTAAGCCCTTCCGAGGCTATCACCAGGGTAAACCATTGCGTCAGCGACAAACCGTGGCTACGGACCACCTCGCCGATGCGTTTTTGCGCGTTCAAATCGCCGATCGTAACCATCTCAAAGCGACGATAAAAACCCTCATCGGCCGCTCGGGCGGCTGCATCCGCCAGGCCCTCGCCATCCGCAAGATACGGAAAGTGTGTCTCGCTCAACAGGAGACTGGGTTGAAATGCCTCGTGTATCGTCATCATTCACATTCCTCGTTGTGCCGGCGGTAACACGCCGTACTTGTCGATCCCATCCAGTATGGCATTCAAACTGATCCGCCACCGGTTGGACGGGATATCCTCAGTAATGCCCAACAGAAAACGATCTGCGGTTCCGATGGCTTCGAGAATATCCTTCGTCGTCGATCGAATCTTCTCTGCCGACGCCAGGTGCACCGACGACGGAAAATTGGCCCATATGATCTTGTCCTTGAACGCCCGTCGAGCTTCCGCCATCGTCATGTCGGTATCCGGAGCAGGCGTAAACGCTTCGATGATATCCACCGACGATGCAGCTAGGTCCTCAGCCCAAACCGCATTGTCCCCGTCCACATGAACCGACTGAAGCTTGCCTTTCGCGTGAAGATACCCGGCGCATTCATTCAGACACGGCAGGATCTTTTCCACAAACAGTTTTCGGCCGAGCAGGCTCGCGACAGGATTGGCGCAATATTGGATCACTTTTACGGGCGCATCGGCAAGAATGGGATATTTCTTTCGGTCCTGCTCTCGAAGGGCGTCATACAGGGCCCAGACGCAGTCCGGCCGGTCCATCAGTTCATAGCAATACTGTTCGATGCCCGC
>Ga0315281_10007950_pt1 | contig 14846 bp, 23 predicted proteins | sample YL17G07_0_MG_FD_204540 | JGI IMG/M metagenome (GOLD analysis project Ga0315281, IMG submission 204540) | Sediment microbial communities from Yellowstone Lake, YNP, Wyoming, USA - YL17G07_0 | ecosystem: Environmental > Aquatic > Freshwater > Lake > Sediment | place: USA: Wyoming | collected...
CCGAAGGCATTCTTCGCGGAAGCCGGGCTGTTCGCCATGCACACAGTGTGGCTTAACGCGAGACAATCCCGATGAGGAAACCGCCGACTGGAGAGCCGTATGCGGGAGAACTGCACGTACGGTTCGGGGGGAGGGGAGGGCGGAGGCTCTTCTCTACCCCTATCAGCGAGACAAACGCTCCGCATAGCGGACAAAACCTCAATGCTGGCCCGCTACGCGGGGATTATTTGAGCAACTGGATTTCCGCCTACGCGGGAATGACGGTGCTAATGAACTATCCGGGTTAATGGCAATATGCCAAAAGGCCTGGATAATTCCAGGCTTCGCCGTGTTAGCATTTGCCGCATGACAATGCCCGTCTTATTCGTTTCACATGGCGCACCCACTCTGCCGCTGGAACCAGGCGCTACGGGTGCTGCGTGGCAGCAGCTCGGCGCGCAACTGCCCAAGCCGTCTGCCATTCTGGTTGTTTCCGCGCATTGGGGAACACGCACCCCGGCTGTCAGCCTTGCCATTCACCCGGAAACCATCCACGACTTCAGCGGCTTTCCCGAGGCGCTCTACAATCTGCACTATTCCGCGCTCGGCGCGCCGGAAATGGCGCAGGCCGCAGCCCTCGCGCTGCAACGAGCGGGGATTCCGGTACAAGTGGACGAAACGCACGGGCTGGATCACGGCGCGTGGGTGCCGCTGAGTTTCCTGTTTCCGCAGGCGGATATTCCCGTTGCACAACTCTCGCTGCAACCGGAGCAAAACCCGGCATGGCATGTTGCGTTAGGCCGCGCCTTGCGTCCGTTGCGTGAACAGGGCGTGCTGATTGTCGGCAGCGGAGCCATTACCCACAACCTGCGCGCCGTATTCAAACATCAGCCGGGCGAACCGGCGCCGGAGTGGGTAACAGAATTTTGCGACTGGATTGCGGCAAGAATTACCGCAGGTGATTTACCGGCGCTCATCGAATACCGCAGCCGGGCGCCCCATGCCGTGCAAAACCACCCTACTGATGAGCACCTGCTGCCGCTGTTCGTGGCACTCGGTGCGGCGAAGAATATTGATACCTCACTGCATCTGAATCGCGTGATGACCTACGGCCTGCTGGCGATGGATGCATGGGTATTTGATTAGCAGCAGCCTTGCAAGAAAACTTTGTGGCACTTTCCGGCTTGATAATTTGCCGGGTGAATTGCAGTTTTTGTCTGGCTATTCCGCGCAAGCTGCCTGCCGTGGCAGGCGGAACTGGGTTAATTTAAAGCTAAAGGGACTAGGGTCGCTTCATCTAGCCTGACACCGCATCACAGTTATGCAGCATTTTGAAACAGCATTCTTAATGCTGAGATTCCAAATACGGAAAAAATTCCCTATCCGCACCCAGCATGTGTTTGGCAACCAGGTCGTGAGCCAGGAAATTGAACAATTCGCCGATGCCCAGTGTGCCCGCGTGGAATCTATCCACCAGCATGGCGGCGTCATCGACGAGTGCGCGATGGATGGCGGCATGCTCCGCAACTCCGGGGTAGCCGGCTGTCGCGAGAATCGCAATTTCGTCCTGGAAATGTTTGACCACATCGCGAGTTAATGTGTCTATAAGTATTTTTACTTCATCTGCCGGCCGCCCGGAAAGTATCGCGGCCAGCAGCTCGTTGGCATCATTGAACAGGCCTTGGTGTTCACGGTCGATCACCTCATTGCCGCTTTTGTATGCCGCGTGCCAGACAAGTTGCACAAAACTCGCGGCGATATTCTCCCCAACACTGGTGCGACTCGGTGTTTCCGGGGCAATTTGCACCTGGTTCCGGCCTCCTGACTTGGCCCGATAAAGCGCTTCATCGGCCCGGTGAAACCACTGCTCCCAGGTTTCTCCGGACACGCATTCGGCCACGCCGACACTCACCGTAATGTTTTCCGCCCCCGGAAAGTTTGCACTGGCAATTTTTTTGCGCAGCCGCTCGGCAAGCAGTGCCGCTGTGGAGAGCGTTGTGTTGGGGCACAGCACGACGAATTCTTCTCCACCCCAGCGCGTTAGGGAATCGGAGGTGCGGAGGGATGACCGGATCTGTGCCGCCAACTCAACCAGTACCTGATCGCCAACGCCGTGACCGTAACGGTCATTTATCTTCTTGAAAAAATCAACGTCTAACACCATTATGCACAGTGGATGGTCATACCGCTTCAAACGATCCATCTCGTTCCTGACGGTTTCCTCAAGCCGTCTACGGTTCCATGAGCCGGTAAGTTTGTCGGTACTGGCCAGGCAATCAAGTTCGCCAATGATGACTTTCAGTTTTTCCTGCATGGTAGCCAGCGCGCCCAGCACTTGGCCGATTTCGTCCTTGCCGGAAACCGCGATGATTTCGTTCAGGTTGCCCTGGGCGATATCCTTGAAGTGGCCGACCGCCCTGTTGAGTGGTCGCATGATCGAGCGGATCAACAGCGTCGCTGCGATGGTGACCAGCAAAATGCCCAGCAATGTGCTGCCAATGACGGCATTGCGAATCCGGATGTAACGCTCTTCGGCGTTGTCATATTTGGTTCTGGCGGTTTCGAGGATTTTTTGCAACAAGGCAGCCGCCTGAGCATTGGCGGTTTCGTAATATGGATTGATTTTTTGCAGAAGAATTTCGTTGGCTTTTTGATAGTCCGCCACTTGCAGTGCTGCAACAGCCGGCATCAATCCTTCATTGACGTACAGGGCGCGCGCCGTCGCGTAATTGTCCGCCAATTCCTGCTCTTCCGCAGTCAGGTTGCGCTTCTTGTATTCCGCGACAAGAGTGGTGATTTCATCGCGGTTTTTGACAATGACTTCGGTGTGTGTAGCAAGCGGGTGGTCGTGCATTTTGGAAAAAGGGTTTTCCGGATTGTGCTGTAACCCCAGCATGACATGGGCGCGGTTATCGCCCATCAGCAGCATGATACGGCTGATCATTCTGGTCGGTTCGAGGCTATCCTTGTAGGTGGTCTCCAGTGCCTTGTCCGCCATCACGATACCGGCCAGCCCGACCCCTCCGCCGATCAGTATCATCAGCGCCATGAAACACATGATCAGCCAGAGCCGCGTTTTGATACTGACGTTGTTGAAAAAATCCATTATTTCTTCTTTTGACCTGACAGGTTGCTTGCCTTGTGTTGTTGCCGATTGTACCAAAGCCTTGGTGGCCTGGTGACCATGCATGGTGTTGTTCCAATTCGGGAGCCGGCATCCGTTCAGGAGTTTGAGCCTAACGGGCATGGCAAATATGCCGTCTCTGATGATGAGCCCCGCCATGCCCGTTTCCCTCTCCCCAACCCTCTCCCGCAAGCGGGCGAGGGGGCAAACGAATCGCTACGCGAGCTTCACGTTAAAGAAAATGTTACCGGGGTCAGCACCTATGGGGCAAGGGTTAATTCAGTCACTGTCTGTCAGGCCAATTCCGGGCTAAAACATTTATTTGCATTTACCGCTTGCGCATATTGCCAAGTTTGAATAGAATGCGCGGCTTCGTTTCACCGCTGCTTGCGGCGGCCTAACCCGAACGGGTTCCAAGACTAGCCGCCGTGGGCGGATAAAGTTGGAGATAGATTAATGATACAAATGCAAACAGTTTTGAATGTTGCCGATAACACCGGCGCGCGTTCCGTCATGTGCATCAAGGTGCTGGGCGGCTCCAAGCGCCGCTATGCGGGCATCGGCGATGTTATCAAGGTCAGCATCAGGGATGCGGCCCCGCGTGCGCGTGTGAAGAAAGGCGAAGTGTACAGTGCCGTGGTGGTGCGTACCGCCAAAGGCGTGCGCCGCCCGGATGGTTCGCTGATCAAGTTCGACGGCAATGCGGCAGTGCTGCTGAACAATAAGCTGGAGCCGATAGGCACCCGCATTTTTGGCCCGGTGACGCGCGAGTTGCGCACCGAGCGTTTCATGAAAATCGTGTCGCTGGCACCGGAAGTTTTGTAAAAAATGACGGCGTAACGCAGTCAAGGAAAAATCATGCGCAAGATTAGAAAAAATGATGATGTCATCGTCATCGCCGGAAAAGACAAGGGTAGCCGCGGCAGTGTGCTGAGCGTGCTGGATGATCGTCTGCTGGTGAGCGGTGTCAACAAGGTCAAGAAGCACCAGAAACCGAACCCGGTGAAAGGTGAGACTGGCGGTATCGTGGAAATGGAGAAGTCCATCCATGTTTCCAATGTCGCCATTTACAACGCGACGTCAAAAAAGGCTGATCGTGTCGGTACCAAAACGCTGGGAGATGGTCGCAAAGTGCGCATTTTCAAGTCCAGCGGCGAAGTGATTGACGCTTGAGGGGTGAGATAGCATGGTTCGTTTGTTTGATTATTACAAAAAAACAGTAGCTCCTGAACTGATGAAGAAGTTCGGCTACAAGTCCATCATGGAAGTGCCGCGCATCGAGAAAATCACCCTGAACATGGGTGTGGGCGAAGCGGTGGCCGACAAGAAGGTGATGGAACACGCCGTTGGCGACATGCAGAAAATCGCGGGCCAAAAGCCGGTGGTGACCAAGTCCAAGAAATCCATCGCGGGTTTCAAGATTCGTGAAAATTATCCGGTGGGTTGCAAGGTCACGTTGCGCAGGGCGCGTATGTATGAATTTCTGGATCGCCTGGTAACGGTGGCGATCCCCCGCGTACGCGATTTTCGTGGGTTGTCCGGCAAGGCGTTTGATGGCCGTGGCAATTACAACATGGGCATCAGGGAGCAGATTATTTTCCCGGAAATCGAGTATGACAAGATTGATGCGTTGCGTGGCATGAACATTACCATTACCACCAGCGCGAAGACCGATGCAGAAGCGCGCGCTCTTCTGCTGGCATTCAAATTCCCATTGAAAGGCTGAGGGCAAAATGGCTAAAAGATCTGTCATTAACCGCGATTTGAAACGGCGCGATACGGTAAAGAGGTTCGCCGCCAAACGTGCCGCGTTGCAGGCGCTTATTGCCAACGTCAAGTTGAGCGATGAGGATCGCTACGCTGCGCGCCAGAAACTGCAGGCGTTGCCGCGTGACTCCAGCCCGGTGCGCCTGCGCAACCGCTGTGCGTTGACCGGTCGTCCGCGTGGCGTATTCAGCAAGTTCGGTCTGGGCCGCATCAAGTTGCGTGAATTCGCGATGCGCGGCGAGATCCCCGGTGTGATCAAGGCAAGCTGGTAAGGGTGAATTATGAGTACCTCCAAAAACCAAAACTTCATCCCAACTGCTGCGTTGCTCAGAAATTTTCTTGCTTACATATACCCCATATGCGGCGCTGCGCAAATTCCTTCGCGCCTTGCATTTGGGCGAACTTTGAGTTTTTAGAGGTACCCATATGAGTATGAGTGATCCGATTGCCGACATGCTGACGCGTATCAGAAACGCGCAGATGGCGGAAAAAGTAACCGTTGTAATGCCTTCTTCCAAGATCAAGGTGGCGATTGCCAAGGTGTTGCAGGACGAAGGTTACGTGGAAGGCTTTAACGTTGCCAGCAACGGCGGCAAGCCCTTGCTGGAAATCGGCTTGAAATATTATGCGGGTCGCCCGGTGATCGAAAAGATCCAGCGCATCAGCCGCCCCGGCCTGCGTATTTACAAGGGTTGTGAGGATATTCCGAATGTGATGAATGGCTTGGGTATCGCCATCGTGTCCACATCCAAGGGGTTGATGACCGACCGTAAAGCTCGCGCCAACGGGATGGGTGGCGAAGTGTTGTGCATCGTCGCGTAACGGGGTAATTATGTCTAGAATCGCTAAAAATCCTATTGTGTTGCCTGCCGGTGTCGAAGTTACGCTGGCTGCCAATGAAGTTTCGGTGAAGGGGCCGTTGGGCACCCTGAAACAAGCCTTGAGCAGTAACGTTGCCGTGCAGCGCGTGGACGGGCAGTTGCAATGCAGCGCCACCAATGATTCCATGCAGGCGAATGCCATGTCCGGCACGGTTCGCGCGCTGCTTGCCAATATGGTCAAGGGCGTAAGCAAGGGTTATGAACGCAAGCTGACGCTGGTGGGGGTGGGCTATCGCGCCCAGGCTGCCGGCGACACCCTGAATTTGACGCTGGGTTTTTCGCACCCGGTAGCCTACAAGATGCCCAAGGGCGTCAAAGTGGAAACTCCCACGCAGACCGAAATCGTGTTGAAGGGAAATGACAAGCAGCAGGTTGGGCAAGTTGCCGCCGAAATCCGCGCGTTCCGCGAACCGGAGCCTTACAAGGGCAAGGGTGTGCGTTACGCCGATGAGGTGGTGATCCTGAAAGAAACCAAGAAGAAATAATTGAGGCGGATATGTTGAACAAGAATGAATCGCGTCAGCGCAGGGCACGCAAAACCCGTGCACGAATAGCTGAGCAAAAGACGAATCGCCTGACGATTCACCGTACCAACCTGCACATCTATGCGCAAGTGGTCTCTGATTGCGGCTGCAAGATATTGGCCAGCGCTTCCAGCTTGGAGGCGGAAGTGCGCAAGGAGTTGGGCAACGGCGGCAACGCCAAGGCGGCTGCGGTGGTGGGCAAGCGCATTGCCGAAAAGGCAAAGAGCGCGGGCATCACCTCTGTGGCTTTTGACCGTTCCGGCTACAAATATCATGGTCGCGTAAAAGCGCTTGCGGATGCGGCGCGCGAGCATGGCTTGAAGTTTTAACCTGAGGTGAATGATGGCTAAGGCACAAGGAAAAATGGGGCAACCGGAAGACCGTGGGGACGGACTCATCGAGAAGATGATTTCGATCAACCGTGTGACCAAAGTGGTGAAGGGTGGTCGTATCATGGGTTTTGCCGCGCTGACGGTGGTGGGCGATGGCGATGGTCGTATCGGCATGGGCAAGGGCAAGTCGAAGGAAGTGCCGGTGGCCGTGCAGAAATCAATGGAAGAAGCGCGCCGCAAGATGGTCAAGGTTAACCTGAAGAACGGCACCCTGCATCATACGGTGATCGGCCGCCATGGCGCTGCCAAAGTATACATGCAGCCGGCCTCGGAAGGCACCGGGATTATTGCGGGTGGCGCGATGCGCGCCGTGTTCGAAGCGGTGGGCGTGCATGACATCCTGGCCAAATGCATCGGTTCGAGCAATCCCTATAACGTGGTGCGTGCGACCTTGAACGGGTTGCAGGCGCTTAACTCTCCGTCTGAAATTGCCGCCAAACGCGGCAAGACCATAGAAGAAATTCAGGGGTAATCATGGCGCAGGCTAAAAAAATCAAGGTAACGCAAGTCAAGAGCGTGATTGGCACCAAGGAATCGCACCGTGCCTGTGTGCGTGGCTTGGGGCTGCGGCGCCTGAACCAGACCGTGGAAGTGGAAGACACTCCGGCCGTGCGCGGCATGATTAACAAAGTATATTATCTGGTCAAGTGGGAGGCGTAAGTGCAACTCAATAAACTTAAACCTGCCGCAGGTTCCACGCATGCCAAACGTCGCGTTGGGCGCGGTATCGGTTGTGGCTTGGGCAAGACTTGTGGCCGCGGCCATAAAGGTCAAAAATCCCGTTCCGGCGGTTTTCATAAGGTCGGTTTTGAGGGCGGTCAAATGCCGCTGCAACGCCGTCTGCCCAAGCGTGGTTTTGTTTCCCTGACGCGTTATGACGGCGTTCAGGTGCGCTTGTCCGACCTGGAAAAAATGCCGGTCGATGTGATCGATTTGCTGGCGCTGAAACAGGCGGGCGTAGTGCCTGCTACGGCGCTGACCGCCAAGGTGATCTTGTCCGGCGAACTCAAGCGTGCAGTCAAGCTGCAAGGCCTGTTGCTCACCAAGGGTGCGCGTGCCGCTGTCGAGGCTGCCGGCGGCAGCATCGCGGAGTAGGTTTAGCTTGAGCGCTGTAGCCAAGAAGGATGTGAGCAAGGGCAAGTATGGCGACCTTGGCCGCCGCCTGTGGTTCCTGTTGGGGGCACTGGTGGTATACCGCATCGGCGCGCACATCCCGGTGCCGGGTATTGATCCGGTGGTGCTGGCCGACCTGTTCAAGTCGCAAAAGGGCGGTATATTGGGCATGTTTAACATGTTCTCCGGCGGTGCGTTGTCGCGCTTCACAATTTTTGCGCTGGGGATCATGCCGTATATATCCTCTTCCATCATCATGCAGATGGCTGCCATGGTGGTGCCGCAACTGGAGCAGCTGAAAAAGGAAGGCCAGGCTGGCCAAAGGAAGATTACGCAGTACACCCGTTATGGCACCCTGGTGCTGGCGTTGTTCCAGGCATTTGGCATCTCTGCGGCGCTGCAATCGCAAGCTGGATTGGTTCCGCATCCGGGCACGATGTTCCAGTTGACCACGGTGATCACCCTGGTAACGGGCACGTTGTTCTTGATGTGGTTGGGTGAGCAGATTACCGAGCGCGGGTTGGGCAACGGCATCTCGCTGATCATCTTTGCGGGGATTGCCGCCGGTTTGCCGAGTGCGATTGGAAATACATTGGAGATGGCGCGCACCGGTGCGTTCTCCATTCCGCTGGTGTTGTTGCTGTTCTTCGGCGCAATTGCGATCACGGCGCTGGTGGTGTTCGTCGAGCGCGGCCAGCGCAAGGTACTGGTGAATTATGCCAAGCGCCAGGTGGGCAACAAGGTATATGGCGGGCAGAGTTCGCATCTGCCGTTGAAGCTGAACATGTCCGGCGTGATCCCGCCGATTTTCGCCTCCAGCATCATCCTGTTCCCGGCAACACTGGCGGGCTGGTTCGGTAGCGGCTCCGGGATGGTATGGCTGAAGGATATCAGCGACAAGCTGTCTCCCGGCCAACCGATATATGTGTTGTTGTACGCATCGGCGATTATTTTCTTCTGCTTTTTTTATACGGCGCTGGTGTTCAGCCCGAAAGATACGGCGGACAACCTGAAGAAGAGCGGCGCCTTCCTGCCCGGCATCCGCCCCGGCGAGCAGACTGCGCTCTACGTTGAAAAGATCATGCTGCGGCTGACCATGGTCGGCGCGGTGTATGTGACGCTGGTGTGCTTGCTGCCTGAATTTTTGGTGGTGAAGTGGAACGTGCCATTTTATTTTGGCGGTACGTCATTGCTGATTATGGTGGTGGTGACCATGGACTTTATGGCGCAGGTGCAATCTTACTTGATGACGCATCAGTATGAAAACTTGTTGAAGAAGGCCAATTTTAAAGGCGGGTTGGCTCGCTGATGTCCAAGGAAGATGTGCTGCAAATGCAGGGGGAAATTGTGGAATCGCTTCCCAATGCAACCTTTCGCGTGAAACTGGAAAACGGGCATATCGTGTTGGGGCATATTTCCGGAAAGATGCGTATGCACTATATCCGCATTCTGCCGGGTGACAAGGTGACGGTTGAATTGACGCCGTATGATTTGACCAAAGGGCGCATCGTATTCCGTGCCAAGTAGGAGGATGTTGGGCAGGATGGTGCTGACGTCCCCACCCTCATCCCAACCTTCCCCCTGAGGGGGAAGGGGCAAACGTCTCCCCGTGGCAAGCCACGGGGAATTTAAAGTAAGGAGGAAGCAAATGAAAGTACAAGCATCGGTAAAAAAAGTTTGCCGTAACTGCAAGGTAGTGCGGCGCAAACGGGTGGTTCGTGTGATCTGCAGCAGTGATCCGCGCCACAAACAACGCCAGGGCTGATTGAATCATGTCACGCCTGGATGGTATAATTTTCACTTTTTGATGATAGGGTAGCTGCATGGCTCGTATTGCAGGGGTAAACATTCCAAATCACCAACACGCCATAATCGCGTTGACCGCGATTTATGGCGTCGGGCGCACCCGCGCGGGCAAAATTTGCGCCGCTGTCGGGGTTAATGCATCCACCAAGGTTAAAGACCTCACCGATGCGGAGATGGACAAGCTGCGTGATGAGATTGGCAAATTCACGGTGGAGGGCGATCTGCGCCGCGAAATCTCCATGAACATCAAGCGATTGATGGATCTGGGTTGTTACCGTGGCGTACGCCACCGCCGCGGCTTGCCGGTACGAGGCCAACGCACCCGCACCAATGCGCGCACCCGCAAGGGGCCGCGTAAGTCCATCGCTGGCGCCAAGAAGTAATTTAATAGAGGATATTGAGACATGGTTAAAGCCAGCACGCGAGTGCGCAAGAAAGTCAAAAAGAACGTAGCCGAGGGCATTGCCCATGTACACGCTTCTTTCAATAACACCATCGTGACGATCACCGACCGCCAGGGTAATGCTTTGGCCTGGTCTACCAGCGGCAGCAACGGCTTCAAAGGCTCGCGCAAGAGCACGCCGTTCGCGGCGCAGATTGCAGCGGAAACGGTTGGCAAGGCCGCGCAGGAATGCGGTGTAAAGAACATCGAAGTGCGCATCAAGGGTCCCGGCCCCGGCCGCGAATCGGCGGTGCGCGCGTTGAATGCGGCGGGCTTCAAGATCACCAGCATTTCCGACATCACGCCGGTGCCGCACAACGGCTGCCGTCCGCCGAAAAAGCGTCGTATCTAATTTTTGGGAGATAGCCTTGGCTAGAAATCTTGATGCAAAGTGCCGTCAGTGCCGCCGCGAAGGCGAGAAGCTGTTTCTGAAAGGCGAGAAGTGTTTTACCGACAAGTGTGCGGTGGAACGTCGCGCCTATCCGCCTGGCCAGCACGGACAAAAGAAAAATACCCGCATGTCCGACTACGGCGGCCAGTTGCGTGAAAAACAAAAGTTGCGCCGTATCTATGGCTTGCTCGAGGGGCAATTCCGCCTGACTTACCGCGCCGCTGAAATGCAGCGCGGCATTACCGGCGAAAGCCTGTTGCAGTTGCTGGAATCGCGCCTGGACAACGTGTCCTACCGCATGGGTTTCGGTGCATCGCGTTCCGAAGCTCGCCAAACAGTGCGCCACAATGGTGTCCTGGTGAATGGCAAGCGCGTCAACATTCCGTCCTATCAGGTTCGTCCGGGTGACGTGGTCGAGGTTGCCGAAAGAGCCCGTGCGCAGTTGCGGATCAAGGCCGCATTGCAAGCCGCCGAGCAACGCGGTTTCCCGGAATGGATTGAAGTCGATGCCAAGGCAATGAAGGGAACGTTCAAGGCAAAACCGCAACGTTCCGAACTGCCTGCCACGATTAACGAGCATCTCGTTGTCGAGTTGTATTCCAAGTAATCCACGCGGAGTCGGATATGCAAAAAACAGATTTTCTGAAGCCCCGCATCATTGACGTGCAAAGAATTTCCAGCACGCAAGCCAAAGTGATAATGGAACCCTTTGAGCGCGGTTACGGCCACACGCTGGGCAACGCCTTGCGCCGCATCCTGCTGTCCTCCATGCCGGGCTACGCCCCCACCGAGGTCAAGATTGCCGGTGTGCTGCATGAATATTCCTCCATTGACGGCGTGCAGGAAGACGTTGTGGAAATCCTGCTCAATCTGAAGGGAGTGGTGCTCAGGTTGCATAATTCCAGCGAAGCCGTGCTGACCTTGAAGAAAGAAGGTGCGGGCGTGGTTACTGCGGGTGATATCGTTGTCGGCGCCGACACCGAAGTGATCAATCCCTCCCACGTCATTGCGCAACTGACTGCGGGTGGCAAGCTGGACATGGAGATCAAGGTTGAGCAGGGGCGTGGCTATGTTTCCGCCATCGCGCGCCAGACCTACGGCGAAACCCGTGCAGTTGGCTATATCGCTCTGGATGCCTCGTTCAGCCCGGTCCACCGCGTCAGTTATGCTGTGGAAAGCGCGCGTGTGGAGCAGCGCACCGACCTGGACAAGCTGATAATGGACATTGAAACCAATGGCGCCATCGATCCGGAAGAAGCTATCCGTTATGCAGCGCGTATCCTGGTTGAACAGTTCTCCGTATTTGCCGCTTTGGAAGGCACACCTACCCAGGTAGAGAAACCGCAGGCACCCAAGGTTGATCCGATGCTGTTGCGCCCGGTAGATGATCTGGAGTTGACTCCACGCTCTTCCAATTGCCTCAAGGCGCAAAGCATTCACTATATCGGTGATCTGATTCAATACACTGAAAATGATTTGCTGCGCACCCCTAACCTGGGCCGCAAGTCACTGAACGAAATCAAGCAGGTGCTGGCCGAGCATGGCCTGTCGCTGGGCATGAAATTGGAAAATTGGCCAGTATCTGTTGAGAGGTAAGAGAGGATAATCATGCGTCACCGTTTGGGACTAAGAAAACTTAACCGCACCAGCAGCCACCGTTTGGCTATGCTGCGTAATATGACCGTTTCCCTGCTGCGTCATGAGGTCATCAAGACCACACTGCCCAAGGCCAAAGAGTTGCGCCGTGTGGCAGAACCGATCCTGACCCTGGGCAAGAATCCAAGCCTGGCTAACCGCCGCCTGGCGTTTTCCCGCCTGCGTGACCGCGAAATAGTGGTTAAGCTGTTCAACGAACTCGGCCCGCGTTATGCAGCCCGCAACGGCGGCTACTCGCGCATCCTCAAGTTCGGTTTTCGCAAGGGCGACAATGCCCCGATGGCACTGGTCGAATTGTTGGATCGCCCAGCTGAGGCACAACCTGTCGAAGTGGCTGGCGAATAAGCAGCGTTGCTGCACCAAACAACAAAGCCGGACTTGTCCGGCTTTTTTTGTGCATGGGGAATTATTCCATTTCTCCTTCAAACGGAAAATAACCCGTAGGTCGGGTTCCGCCTGACATCTATAACCGGCGGGCAGAGTCCGCTCTGCAAAAATGCACTTTTGATATACAAACCCAGATTGTTCATTAGACGTAAGTCTGGCTATAACAGAGCATCCCCCCCCTTTGCAAAAGGGGGGCGAGGGGGGATTTGACCGTCACACGGATATGAAAATCCCCCTCAATCCCCCTTTTCCAAAGGGGGAAGTGGATTGGATTTTCCAATGGATTATTTGGGATAAATGGAATAAGGGTGTTGTCAGGCGCCAATTTTCAGGAACGGCACTAAACCGAGGTAAGCCGGTAAAAATGGAGTCCAACGTTCCTGTAAAATTCTGGAAACGGCGGATGAAGATGAAACGAATATCCAAAGGGATTTACACGCAGGAAATATGAAACTGGCGCAGGTTAAGTCCGCCCACAAAACCGCATCCAGCACCAACGATGGCGCAGAATTGGAAAAGGCGCAAAAAGAAATCCGCGCCATCGACGCCAAGGTCGAGCGCTTATCCAACCTGCTGGCCGAAACCACGGCCACCGCCACCCTACTGCGCAAGAGCGAATCGCCGGAACAGGAACGCACAGACATCGTGCGCCGGATCGAGACGGCAGAAACCTCCACGCGGCAAGCCCGCGCGCTACGCGAAATCGAAGAAAAAGACGTGAAGACGACACTGAACGGCATCGTCGAAGAACTTGACGAGCTAGACCGCGACGACCTGAAAGAGATACTCCGCAGCCTGGTCGTCCGCATTGTTTTTGACTATTCCAGCATGGGCTGTTGTATTCATTACAAAACCCCAGTCATAAGTCGGGATTTGGTGGCGTCCCCAAGGGCATACGCCGAAATCCCGACCATTATAACCACAAGCACTTGCAAAATCTTGCGAAAACGACTGGCTATTTGCCCATAGCACAGCTACAAAGGATTGTCGCTCCAATCCGTTTGGCTTGCTGCCAGCAGCGCAGGCCAGTTATCTGGCGGATTACCTCTATCCAACATTTTCTGGAATATCGCGTAGGGATCAGATTTGCTGCCTGCAGAACGCAACGTGTGTTCGTCGTTGACCCAAGCAAAAACAATCACCTTCGCCTTCGAATCGTAACGAAAAAACAGCCTGAATCTGCGTCCGATTTTGGCTCTACGCCAATGGCGATAAGTTGTCCCCATCGTATTGCCCTGCCGATATTCCTCGCGGGCGGGATCACTTGGCACGATTTCAAAAATCAAATGACTCAGAGTGCGGTACAGCTTGACGTTGGCGTTGGTCGCAAAGTTTAGGGGATCAGACGCTTCAGCCCGGTCTGAAGCTATCTTCAGCTTTTGAAGTTGCTCAATCAGGCAACCGTGAAACAGCAACGACCAACCGTGGTGCTGCATTAGAGGGCAACTTCGCCGACGATCTCCTCATCGAGATCAACGCTGTGATGCAGATTAGCCAGCATCGCCTGCGCCAGATCGTCCGGCATAGAGCTTAAGTGTTTGCCGGATTTAATATCGCTTTCCAGCAGAGCCAGAAAAGCGCCTATGGCAGGGTCTTCATGTTCTTCGTCGGCACGGGATACAACGACATCAGAACCGCGAAGATCGAAGGCCACCTTGCCGCCGACCCCAATTCCCAATGCCTGACGGATAGGCTTGGGCAGGGTAATCTGGCCTTTTGAGGTTACAGTCGCTACTTCGTGAATGTGGGGCATGAAATACTCCTTACTGATTGACAGCTTTACTGTAAGGATATTTCCTTACCATGTCAAGCGGAAACGTTTCAGCGGAAATGTTTCTACGGAGGGATCAGGCGAAATCAGGGAAATGCGGCCCGCCGTTTCACGATACCCCATAATATGTAATCCAAAGGGCCAGCGCAAATATAACAGGCATAAAAATGCCTACTAAGTAAATAATATCTGTCAATCGGCATAAATATGCTGATTGACATGCACGTCATATGTGGTATAAAGTTGTTCGGCATGAAATAACCTCTTAACAGTATTTATGCCAATTAACCAGCACATAATGACCGAATGAGCACACTGCTATTTAATACACCAGAAGAACTCCAGACCGTCCTGGGAGAGCGGCTACGACGCTTGCGTCTTAATCGCAATCTGGATCAGCGCACCACCGCCGAGAAAGCAGGTATCTCTGAAAAGGCGCTACGTAATCTTGAATGCGGCCACGGATCAACCGTGGAGACTCTGATGCGCGTATTAAAAGCACTCGAATATCTTCAAGGCATCGAAATGCTTGCGCCAGAAATCAGCATCAATCCACTGGATTTACTTCGCCAATCCAAAGCGCCGCAACGCGTGCGGCGATCCGCCAAGCCCC
>Ga0315281_10007951_pt1 | contig 14846 bp, 10 predicted proteins | sample YL17G07_0_MG_FD_204540 | JGI IMG/M metagenome (GOLD analysis project Ga0315281, IMG submission 204540) | Sediment microbial communities from Yellowstone Lake, YNP, Wyoming, USA - YL17G07_0 | ecosystem: Environmental > Aquatic > Freshwater > Lake > Sediment | place: USA: Wyoming | collected...
GCTCGGTGACCAGATCGTGCAGCTCGAATGGATGGCGCCGGACACAAAGAAGGAAGCGCTTGCCAAGCTGCAGTCGTTCAAACGCAAGATTGGCTATCCCGACAAGTGGATCGACTATGGCGCGCTCACGATCGTGACGGGCCAGTACCTCGAGGACCAGCGGCGCGTCGAGCAGTTCAACAGCGCGCGCGAGTGGAAGAAGGTCGGCAAGCCCGTCGACAAGTCTGAGTGGGGAATGTCGCCGCCGACGGTCAACGCGTACTACAACCCGAGCTGGAACGAGATCGTGTTCCCGGCGGGCATTCTACTGCCCCCGTTCTTCGATCCGAATGCCGACGACGCGGTGAACTACGGAGCGATGGGCGCCGTCATCGGTCACGAAATGACCCACGGGTTCGACGATCAGGGACGCCAGTTCGACTCCAGGGGCAACCTGCGCGACTGGTGGACCGCCGACGACGCCGCGAAATACACCGCCGAAGCAAAGAAAGTCGTCGATCAGTTTGACATGTACACCGTGGTCGATACCGCGACGCACGTGAACGGCAAGCTCACACTTGGCGAGAACATCGCCGACCTTGGGGGTCTCAAGATCGCCTACCTCGCGTTACAGCGATCGCTTGCGAAGACCGCCAGACCCGGACCCATCGATGGCTTCACGCCCGAGCAGCGGTTCTTTCTCGGTTGGTCGCAGGTCTGGCGAACCCTTCAGCGCGACGCGTCGACGAAGGTCCAGGTCGCGAGCGACGAACACTCGCCGGCGCTCTGGCGGGTGAACGGTCCCCTCAGCAACATGGCCGAGTTCAAAGCCGCGTGGGGCTGCAAAGAGGGCGACAAGATGGTGCGGCCAGATTCACTGAAGGCGAGAATCTGGTAGCTCGACTGATCGACGGATCGACTGGCCAACCCTTACCGTCTACTCCTCCCAGGACAGTCCCGTCTTCCCGAAATGCCCGTAGTTCGTCGTCGTCTTATAGATGGGACGGCGCAACTGAAGCTTCTCGATCATCGCCGCAGGGCGGAAGTCGAACGTCTTGGCAAACTCCTCAGCTTTCCGCGCGTCACCGGTGCCGAACGTGTCGACGCGAACCGAGACCGGCTCGGCGCGACCAATGGCATACGCGACCTGGACTTCCGCGCGCTTGGCGAATCCGCGCTTCACGACCTGCCGAGCGACGTAGCGACCGAAGTACGCGCCGCTGCGATCGACCTTGGACGGATCCTTTCCGCTGAAAGCGCCACCACCATGACGGCCCATGCCGCCGTAGGTGTCGACAATGATCTTCCGTCCGGTCACACCGCAGTCCGCTGACGGACCCCCGGCGATGAACTGACCTGTCGGGTTGACCAGTACCTCGACGTGCTTGCCGAACCAATCGCCCAGCACCTCGGGGCAGACGCGGTTGGCGATGAAATCGCGAATCTGCTGTTGTGAGGCGTCTGCCGCGTGCTGCGTCGAGACGAGCACCGTCGTCACGCGTTTCGGCGTGTTGCCGTCGTACTCGACACTGACTTGTGTCTTCGAGTCCGGACGAAGCCACGATTCCTTTCCGGACTTCCGGTATTCTGCGAGCCGTCGGGCAAGCTTGTGTGCAAGCTGTACGGGCAGCGGCATCAACTCCGGCGTCTCATCCGTCGCGTAGCCGAACATGAGACCCTGGTCGCCGGCGCCGCCAGTGTCCACGCCCATTGCGATGTCGCCCGACTGCTTGCTGATCAGCAGGGTGACCTTCACGCCGTCCGCGTTGAACGCCTCCGACTTGTCGGTATAGCCGATCTCGCGAATCGCTTGGCGAGTGACGGCCTCGTAGTTGACCGTGCCTTTCGACGTGATCTCACCAGCGAGAACAACGTCTCCGCTCTTGCACAAGACCTCGCAGGCGACGCGGCTCGCCGGATCCAGAGCAAGGTGGGCGTCGAGAATGGAATCCGCGATGTAATCGGAAACCTTGTCGGGATGGCCTTCACTCACCGACTCTGACGTGAACGTATGGATCGACATCAAATCTCCATGCCCAGCGGGCAGGTGCTGTAGAAAGAAAAACGCGACCTGGCGGTATCCCCGGTCGCGTCATTCCTTCGACTTAGACGGGTTTCCTCGCGGAACGCTGGCCTCTCGACCAACGACGCGGCCCGTCAAATCGGGGAAATCGCCGCGCGAATGGAAGTTACAGGCCAGACTGAACAGGTCAAGTGAATCAGGCGGCCGGGATGGGCTGATCCAACATTTCGCGGATCCGTTGACCGAGCGCCATCGGACGAAACGGCTTCGCGATAAAGCTCGCGTAATTGCCCGCCCCTGACGCCAGCGAATGCTCGTCATAGCCCGACATGAGGAGTACACGCATCAACGGACGTTCCATCCTCAGTCGAACGGCGAGTTCCAATCCACCGATGCCCGGCATCACCACGTCAGTCAGCAACAGATCGATCCTCCCCGGATGCGTCTCGCTGACCTCGAGTGCCTGCGCACCATCCCGGGCGACCAGTACGGAAAAGCCGAAGTTGCTCAACACTCGCTCAAGTGTGTCTCGAAGCGATTCGGTGTCATCCACGAGCAGCACCGTTTCCCCGTCGGGGTTGCTCTGTTCAGTGACTACCGCAATCACATTGGGATCGGCGGCGGGAAAGTACACACGGCAGCTGCGTCCTGCGCCAAGCACCATTTCGCTCTCGATCCGACCACCCGCAGCCACGGCAATCGCTTTCGCCTCTTGCATATCGGCGCTCCGTTCTCTGGCAAAACTGCCTTTGGTCGATCCTCCTTTGGCAAAGCCGCCCTTGGAGTCGCGGCGCACCGGTCGGGTGTCACGAACGAGAAGCATGGCGTGGGCTCCCGCCTGCATCCCCGGTCGATTTGCCACGAATTCCGGATCGAGATAGACCGTGTCTGTCTCGAAGGTCAATGTGCCCCCTTTCGGCATCGCGTCGACCGAGCTCCGGGCGACCGCGAGAACCATTCGGTCGATCGCCGCTGGGTCGGCGCGAATTGGGTCGAGCTGCGGGTACAGACGGTGCTCAACCGCGATAGACCGATCCGTTGCCCGAGCCAGGCCCTGTTCGAGGCGCCGAACCACGTCGTTGAGGCTGACGAGCCCCACTGCTGGATGCTCGGTCGACGTACTCAAGGTCAATTATTGCCGGAACTTGCGGTGGGCCATCGGACCGCCCGGCGTCGGGGGGCTGATGAGAACAAGAGAGCAATGCCGCCGGAATATTGCAATACCTTGACTCTAGGGCCCAATTGTCTGACCTTTCATCCGGATAAACGGATATATGCAGACCCGCCCCTCAAACATCCTCGGTCGCCTAACGGCCCTGTCGGACTCGACGCGCTGTCGGATTCTGCGGCTGCTTGAACAACACGAGCTCACCGTCGGGGAGCTTTGCGCCTCCCTCCAGATCCCCCAATCCACAGTCAGTCGGCACCTGAAAGTGCTTGGGGATGAGGGCTGGGTCTGCTCAAGAGGCGAAGGAACGAGCCGTTTCTATAAGGCGTCCATCGGAGAACTCGATTCGGGCGCCAGCGACTTGTGGATGATCGTCCGCGCGCAGCTCGGTAGCACGCTGGGGTTGCACGCGGATAGCCGCCGCGCTGAATCCGTCGTCGCCAAGCGGCGCGCCAAGGTTCGCCTGTTCTTCGACAAGGCTGCGGAATCCTGGGACGAAATGCGCGCCCAGCTCGTGGGGGATCGAGCGGACCTGCTCGCGCTCCTTGACCTTCTCGACCCGGAATGGGTCGTTGGAGATCTGGGATGTGGCACCGGCCACATTGCCGAGGCGCTAAGTCCAGCCGTCGGCCGGGTCATCGCGATCGACGAGTCCGGTCCGATGCTAGCCGCGGCGCGCGTGCGCCTCGACGGTGCACCGAACGTCGAACTACGCGAAGGACATATCGAGGCGCTCCCGCTCGAAGATGCATGCCTCGACGTCGCAATTCTTTTTCTCGTCGCCCACTTCATCAGCGATCCGGCCAAGGCAATGCAGGAAGTGCGACGGGTTCTCAAACCGGGCGGACGCCTCTTGATCGTCGACCTTACGTCGCACGATCGGCCAGAGTACGTCGTGCAGCTCGGCCACGTCTGGCAGGGCTTCGACTCCACGCAAGTCACAGAGTGGTTGACGTACGCCGGATTTTCCGCCTGCCGGTACCGGCTGCTCGCAAATCACAGCAGCGGCCGCACACCAGGGTTGTTCGTCGCTTCCGCCCGTCGGTCTTTGATTAGTTCCACGAATCTCGTTTCTCGATCGTAGCTCTCGACTCACAACCTGACACCCCACCGTAAAATGACCGCAACCGCCGTTCGTCCAGCCAACTCCGCCGCTGAAAAACGTCCCGCCTTCAAGGTCGCCGATCTGTCGCTCGCCGAATGGGGTCGCAAGGAGATTCGGCTCGCCGAGCAGGAAATGCCCGGGCTGATGTCCGTTCGCGAGGAGTACAAGGGAAAATTTCCGCTGAAGGGCGCCAAGATCATGGGCTCCCTCCACATGACCGTGCAGACCGCGGTGCTCATCGAGACGCTCACCGACCTTGGCGCCGATGTGCGCTGGGTGTCGTGCAACATCTTCTCGACACAGGATCACGCTGCGGCAGCCACCGCCGTCGGCCGCACCGGAACACCGGAGAACCCGAAGGGCATTCCTGTGTTCGCGTGGAAGGGTGAGACGCTCGCCGAGTACTGGTGGTGCACGGACATGGCGCTGATGTGGCCCGACGGCTCCGGACCGAACATGATTCTCGATGATGGCGGCGACGCGACGCTGCTCGTCCACAAAGGCGCCGAGTACGACAAAGCGGGCAAGATTCCTGCCTTCGATGCCAAGAACGATCCCGAAGAGTGGGGCGTCATTCTCGATCTGCTCCGTCAGGAATCGACCAGGCATCCGGGCCGGTTCACGAAGATGGCCAAGGAGATCAAGGGCGTCACCGAGGAAACGACCACCGGCGTGCATCGCCTGTACGAGATGCACAAGGCGGGCATGCTCCTGTTCCCGGCGATCAACGTCAACGACTCAGTCACCAAATCGAAGTTCGACAACATTTATGGCTGCCGTCACTCCGTCATCGACGGTCTGAATCGCGCCACCGATGTCATGATCGCCGGCAAGCTCGCGGTGGTCCTCGGCTACGGCGAAGTCGGGAAGGGCTGTGCCGAAGCGCTCAAGGGACAGGGCGCCCGCGTCGTCGTCACCGAGATCGATCCGATCTGCGCATTGCAGGCGGCCATGGCTGGCTACCAGGTGCTGACGCTCGACGACGTGGTCGGCACCGCCGACATCTTCATCACCGCGACCGGCAACTTCAACATCATCACCGCCGATTCCATGGCGCGAATGAAGGACAAGGCGATCGTCGGCAACATCGGCCACTTCGACAACGAGATCGACATGGCCGGCCTCAACAAGGTGAAGGGCATCAAACGGATCAACATCAAGCCGCAGTACGACGAGTACGTGTTCCCCGACGGCCACTCGGTCCTGATCCTCGCCGAGGGTCGGCTGATGAATCTCGGCTGCGCGACGGGTCACCCAAGTTTCGTCATGTCGAGTTCCTTCACGAACCAGGTGATGGCGCAGATCGAGCTGTTCGTGAACACCAAGAACTACAAGACGCAGGTCTACGTGTTGCCAAAGCACCTCGACGAAAAGGTCGCGCGGCTGCATCTCGCCAAAGTCGGCGCAAAGCTGACGGAACTCACCAAGGAGCAAGCGGCGTACATCGGCGTTCCGGTCGCCGGACCATATAAGACGGACAGTTACCGCTATTAGCCCGGTGGGGGGAGGACGGGAACTCAACCGTCCTCTTCTTCTTTGCAGCCCGGTGACCGACCGGTAAGATTCGAATCATGCACGGCGACACCGAACAGCTGCAGGCTTGGAAGACCGGGCGCTCGACCCGCTTTCGCGCGCAGCAGGTCTACTGGCTCACGGTCCGGATTCTCGTCGGCTACGTGTGGCTGCGCGCATGGAAACCGGTACTCGGCCCGAGCCTCTACAATCAACGGCTCGTCGAACGCCATCGCCGCAATTCGAAGCGGCTCACAATCGCCATTCTCGAGCTTGGTGGGCTGTTCATCAAGGTCGGTCAGGCCATCAGCATCCTCGCCAACTTTCTCCCGCCGGAATTTCGCGCCGAGTTGGAGCGGCTCCAGGACCGCGTCCCCGCCCGCCCTCTCGCCGATGTGACCGCGCGCATCCGCAAGGAGCTGGGCAAATCGCCAGACGAGCTGTTCGCCGACTTCGACCCGGTTCCGATCGCGAGCGCGTCGCTGGCGCAAGTCCACGTCGCGCATCTGCACGACGGACGCAGGGTTGCCGTCAAAGTACAGCACGCCGACATCGAGGAGATCTCGAAGATCGATCTCGCGATTCTCGGCCGCGTCTTTGCGCTCGTCCAGGCCATCGTACGCATTCGCGGAATGGAGGAGTACCCCGACGACATCGCGAATATGATCCGGGACGAACTCGACTTCCGCCTTGAGGCGCGAAATATCGAGGCGTTCACGGCGAACTTTGCCGCCAGTCGTGACGTGCATTTTCCCGTGGTTGTAAAGGAGCGATCGGCACAGCGGGTGCTCACTACGGAATTCGTCGAAGGCACCAAGGTCAGCGACTACGTCGAGCTGGAGGCGCGAGGCATCGATCGCCCCACGCTCGCGAAGAACATTCTCAGAACCGTCTGTCAGATGATCTTCGTCGACGGTCTCTTTCACGCCGACCCGCATCCTGGAAACATCATCGTCCACGATGATGGCAGTTTCACTATGCTCGACCTCGGCGCCGTTGGTCGACTGGCACCCGGCGTGAAGGAAGGCATTCCGATGTTCTGGCAGGGCGTCATCAAGCGCGACGCCGCGATGATCACCGCCGGCCTGCGAAAAGGCGGCTTGATCTCCCGCGACGAGAATGACGACGATGTCGCGGAGCGCGCGATCAACTACTTCCAGAGCCGCTTCCTCGAGCAGATGCACATGGAGTCCTGGTCACTCAAGGACGTCCAGGTAGACATGCGCACCAAGATCGATGCCATGCTCGACCTCCAGAAGCTCGACATCTCGTTTCGCGACCTTGCACGAGCGTTCACGGTGCCAAAGGAATGGGTCTTGTTCGAGCGCGCGTCGCTGTTGATGCTGGGGCTCTGCACGGAGCTTGACCCAAACATGAACCCGATCCACACGGTCGGGCCGTACCTGCAGCAGTTCGTGCTCGGCAAGGATGCCGACGTCAAGAGTCAGGTGACCGATTCGGTACGCGCGATGGCCATGTCCTTCATGGCGATTCCTGACAAGACCAATCGCATGCTCGACCGCGCGAACCGCGGCGGCATGCAGCTCCAGATCGCCGGCCTTCGGGAAAGCGCCCTGCTCCTCTATGCCGCCGTCCAACAGGCGCTCTTCGCGTTCGTTGCAATGGGTTTCGCGGTGGTTGCCTACTTCCTCGACGAGCGGGGCAATAGCACGTACTCGCTCATCGCCTGGATCGCATCAGCCATTTCATTCTTGGCGGTCGTCGGATCGGTACTGCACGCGCGCACGCTCCAACGTCACCTTCGAGAACGCCCTAAGTCTTGACCTGCGGCAGCGCGTTCAGCGCGCGCTCAAGGACGTCGACGAGCAGATCGACATTTGATTCGTCGAACGGCATCGGTGGCCGGATTTTCACGACGTTGTGATGCGGGCCGTCCGTCCCGAGGAGCACTCCCATTTCCCGCATTCGGTTCGCAACGAACGAGGCTTCGGCACCCGCTGGCTCGAGCGTCCCGCGATCGCGCACCAACTCGACGCCGAAAAACAGGCCGCTGCCGCGAACGTCGCCAATGATCGAATAGCGACCCATCAGCGTTTCGAGCTTCGCCCGCAATTTCCTGCCGACCTTGAGGGCGTGCGCCTGAAGTTGCTCGTCGCGCAGCACGTCGAGAACCGCCAGTCCGATCGCGCACGACACGTTGTTCCCGCCGAACGTGCTGAAGTACTCCATCCCCGTATCGAACGAGTCCGCAATCGCTCGCGTCGTTACGACAGCAGCGATCGGATGCCCGTTGCCCAGGGGCTTTCCCATGACGACGATATCGGGCACCACACCCTGCGCCTCAAACGCCCAGCAGTGCGTTCCGATCCGGCCCAGTCCCGTCTGCACTTCGTCGGCGATACACACACCGCCGGCCGCGCGAACCGCTCGATAGACGTCCCTGAGATAGCCGGGTGGCAGAATGATCTGCCCCCCGACGCTCGGGCAGGTTTCAGCGATGAACCCTCCGAGTCGGCGACCTCGGTCGCCGATGCGCGTGATAATGTCGGCGACGTGCGCCGCATATTTCTTGCCTGCCTCCGGATCGCGCCGCTTGTACGGACCCCGATAGTCATCGGGAAGAGGTGCGACGTGGACCCACTCCGGCGCCCCTTCGCCGCCGGGGCCCGCATGCTTGTATGGACTCAGATCGATGAGCGTTGTCGTGTTGCCGTGGTACGCCGCCTCGAGCACGATCATGTCCCGCGCGCCCGTGTGCGCGCGAGCCATGCGAATGGCGAGTTCATTGGCTTCGCTCGCCGAATTGACGAACACGCACACCCGGAGCGGCTCGGGCAACGTCTCGACCAGTCGAGTCGCGTATGCGTTGAGTGCGTCGCTCAGATACCTCGTGTTCGTGTTCAACAGCCGCATCTGCTGCGCACCTGCCTCCACGACCCGCGGATGCGCGTGTCCGACGTGCGGCACGTTGTTGTACGCGTCGAGATATTGCCGGCCAGTCTCGTCGAGCAGATACTGCTTCCACCCGCGCACGATCTTGAGCGGCTCGCGATACGAAACACTGATGCTGGCCGGCATGACAACGCGGCGCTCAGCCAGCGTTCTTGTGGCGCCGTATGGCACCGCCGGTGCCCGGCCTGATGGTGGTCCGAGCAGCGGATTAGGATCGGGAGAAAGTCCAAGCCAGGCTCGGCGCTGACTCGCCCGCGCAACGCCGGGAAAATCGTGCTCCGCCCCCAGCAGATCGGTGATGACCTGGAAATGCAGATGTGGTGTCCACCCGCCGTTCACCTCGGGTGCGCCAAGTGACGCGATCTGCTGACCAGCCACCACGGACTGTCCTGGAGCAACCATCGCCAATGACTCCCGGCTGAGGTGACCGTACAGCGTGAAGAAATCGGTGTCACCCGTCGAATGACGTAGCAGTATCACCGGTCCGTAGTCCTGCGGGCCGGCGCTGTCGTGGACGGAGTGCACGATTCCTCCGATCGGCGCGAACACCGGGGTGCCCGCTGTGGCGAACAGATCGACCCCGAGATGAATCGTGCGGCGTTCGTCCCACTCGTGCTCTCCGGCGAACGTTGGCGCCCGATAAAGCAGACGCGCTTCGTCATACCCTCCCACGGCAATGCGCACGCCATCCGCTCGCATCTTGTCGAACATGCGGCGCGTCAGCTCCGGCTCCGTGTTCTCGCTCATGTCCGCGCTGAGCCAGGGGCTGGTTATGCTCAGGTCGACGGCGAAGTATGGCTCGTGACGCAAATCAATTCCCAGAACTTGGGCTCCGGCCGCACCATTCACCGCGATCCAGGCGGCGACACGCTCGCCCTTCTCGCTCGGTGGAAGTCCGCACGCGTCGCGCATCACCGCCTGCGCAAGTCCAAGCGGAATCGACGCCAGCCGCGGCAGCGTGCGACGAATTGCCTCTTGGCTGACGCCGAGGTAGCCGTTGGCTGGGTTCTCGCGCTGTTGCCGTGCGGCAATGCACACGCTCGCGCACAGCCGAACGACCGCCAGGCCGAAGACCGCCGAGATTTCAGGCTCCGTGAGCGGCGCTGCAGCGTGATGGCCGCGGACGAGGTGCGCAGCCACGGCAAGTGGGTCATCGGCGTCGAGCAGCAGGTAGGCAAGGGCGATTGCGAGATCGCCGACCGCGTAGCTGTGGACCATGTCGCCAAAGTCGACAAAGCCGGCGATTCGCTGATGACATCGCTCGGGATCGGCGTCACGGTTGACGAGCACGTTGTGATCGTTCAGATCGCCGTGCACCGCGGCACGGGGCAGAGCTGCCAGGGCCGGCGCGGTATGCGCGTCAAATTTCCGCATAGCGGCATCGATTGCGTCGCCAAGTGCGCGATCCGCTTCGAGGCCGCGATGCTCCGCGACGATCCGACGAGCATTGGCGAGGTCCCAGTAGAAATCGCGATGGATCGCCGCGTGGTCGAAGTCGCTCAGCGCGCGCCGTAACTGTCCGAGATTGCGCCCAAAGTCCTCGAGAAGGTCTGGCGAGCGCCACGCCGCCGCCGCCGCCATCGTCACACCTTCGATCCAGGTGATCGCCCAGACCATGTGGCGCCGGCCGTGGGCCATAACCTCGACGATCGAATCACCGTTCGACGCCGCAACGATTCGCGGCACGGCTCCGGTGCGAAGCGCCACATGCTTCATCGCGGCCTGCTGCGCTGCGAGCATGCCGCGGCTCTCGCTCGCGTTTGCGATTTTCAGAACAATCCGCTCGCTAGTCGCCGGAACGATGAGAAAATTCTGATCCCGTTCGCTCGGCAGAGGCGTCGCGATACCTGAAACGCCAAAGTGATCGCGAGCGACCTTTGCGGCAAAGTCGGCATCGACCGCCGGAGCGTCAGTCAACATTCGATACCGTCATGCGATCCCGCGCTTGATCCTTCGCGTCCACGCAAGGTAGACCGGCACGCCGAGCGCGAGTATGGCGACGCCACCGATCGTATCCTGCGGCGCGTGCACGATCGTCGTGACCGAGATCGCCCAGCACGCCGCCACGAATGCGATCGTCGTGAACGGATGCAGCGGGACGTTGATCGGCGGCGCGGCATCGGTTGCGGCGCGACGCCGATACACAAGCAGCGCGGCACCGGTCAATCCGAAGAACAACACGTCGATCGACACGACGTAGTTGAGCACCTGATCGAACCGGCCCCACAGAGCGATCACCGACGCGCAAATTCCCTGAAGCACGATCGCCGCGACCGGTACGCGGCTCCGAGCCCCGAGTTCGCCGATTCGCCTGAAGAACACACCGTCACGCGCCATGGCGAAGTACACCCGCGGCGCCGTGAGCATGCTCTGGCTGAGAAAGCCGACTGTGGAAATCGCCACACCAGCGGCGATGAATCTTCCACCCCGATCGCCGAAGACAGCGCGCATCACATCGGACGCGGGCGCCTTGCTGGCCGCAAGGCCGTCAATGCCAAGCGCGGTGAGAAAGGCCGTGTTGACGAGGAGGTACACGATGACGACTCCGATGACGCCCGCGAGGAGGCCCCGAGGGAGGTCCCGTTGCGGATCCCGCATCTCTCCGCTCACAAAGCTCGCCGTCTGCCACCCACCATACGTGAACAGGATGGGAACGAGCGCCGTCATCACGCCCATGGACGCGCCGTCCGAAAGCGTGAGCGCCTGAACGGGCGCCACTGGCGCGACCCGTTTGATGACGAACAACCCGCAGCCGACCACCGTCGCGATGACGATGAGCTTCACCACCATGAAGAACGACTGCACGTTGCTCCCCGCGCGAACCCCGATGCAGTTGATCACCGTCAGGGTCATCAGCGTGCTGACCGCGATGATCCCCTCCGGCGCTGCGATGCCGGTCAGCTCGCGCGCGTACCGACCAAAGATGATCGCCGCTGCCGCCATCCCGCCGGTCTGTACTACGAGGAGGAGTGTCCATCCATATAGAAAGGCGACGAGTGGGTGATAGGCGTCGCGGAGGTAGGCGTATTGCCCACCCACCTGAGGCCGGCGCGCCGCCAACTCGGCATAGACAAAGGCGCCGATGAGTGCAATCACGCCACCAATCGCCCACGCGAGGTGTGAGAGGCCAGCGGTGCCTACTCGCCGCGCCACCTCTGCCGGATTGACGAAGATCCCGCCCCCGATGATCCCACCCATCACGATCATGGTGGCATCGAACACCCCCAGCCGTCGCGCCAGTCCCTCTCCAGCCGCGCCGTACTCACGGGCCGCCGAAGGCGGCGAGGGATCTGAAGCTCGGTGACTCACTAGTCGGCCCCGACGAGTCTCAGTCGTCTGATCTCCTCGACCGCCAACACCCGCTTGCTCTCGTCAAAACTTCCCTCGCTTTTGGCAATGACAATCGTCGCGACGCCGTTTCCAATGAGGTTGACGATCGCCCGCGCCTCGGACATGAAGCGATCAACGCCAAGCACGAGAGCCAATCCCTCGACCGGCACCGTGTGCGTCGCGGCAAGAGTACTGGCGAGCACGATAAACCCGGAGCCCGTCACGCCCGCGGCTCCCTTTGACGTCACCATCAGTACCGCGAGCAGCGAGAGCTGCTGCCTGATGGACAGATCCACTCCAAATGCCTGGGCGATAAAGATCGACGCCATCGACAGATAGATCGACGTCCCGTCGAGGTTGAACGAATAGCCCGCCGGAATCACCAGCCCGACGACTGTCTTCGGACAGCCGTAGCGTTCCATCTTGTCCAGCATTCGCGGCAGGGCCGGCTCCGACGACGACGTGCCAAGGACCAGCACGATCTCCTCGCGGATGTACTTGAGGAACTCCCAGAGCGAGAACCTGAAGACCCGCGCGATGATATTGAGCACGACAAACACGAACAGGAACATCGTCAGGTAGACGTCGAGCATCAGTCGGCCAAGCGGTAGCAGGCTGTGTAGCCCAAAGTTGCCGATCGTAAACGCCATCGCGCCAAACGCGCCGACCGGCGCGACGATCATGATGAGGTGAACTACGCGAAAAAAGACCGCGTTCAGCCGATCCAGGACCTGTATCAGCGGTGCCGCATGGGTCCCAACCGCTGTCATTGCCACACCGAACAACACCGCGAAGAACACGATCTGCAGAATGTTGCCATCGGCGAAGGCTTTGACTGGGCTGCTCGGCACGATCTCCATCAGGTAGCCGACAAAGCTGAGCGCCTTTCCCTGCTCGGCGAATTTCGACACGTCGGCGGTGGCCAGCGCGCTGATGTCGATTCCCCTCCCAGGCTTCGTCACGTTCACGACGATCAGTCCGATCGCCAGGGCAAAAGTGGTCACGACCTCGAAGTAGAGGAGCGCCTTCGCCCCAACCTTTCCTACTTTCTTCAGATCGGCCATGTTCGCGATGCCGAGGACGATCGTGAGAAAAATGATCGGCCCGATGACCATCTTCACGAGACTGATGAACGTGTCCCCGAGCGGTTTCATGGCCTTGGCCGACTCGGGCGACAGGACGCCGAGCAGGACGCCCAGCCCGATGGCGATGAGGACGCGGACTGTCAGATTTCGAAAGAGGCGGGGCACTCGATGGCTTGGTGGCTTGGTGGCTTGGTGGCTTGGTGGGTCGATGCCCGGCGAGGGCTCAGATTGGGTCTAACCTACCTTGAGAACCCCAGTCAGGCGCTTTGCCCAATCCACCAAACGGCTAATCAGCGGCCATTCCGAACCATTTTCGCGATTCGTGGCTCTAATCCTCCCGAAGTCACGTGAACTCAACCGCATCAGTCCTCACAGCTCTGAACCGGGTGACCGAACCTGAACTGATTGCTCAGGTTCTTGCCGGTGACCGGGTAGCAGCGCGCGAACTCTATGACGCGCACGCTCCCCGAGTCTATCGACTCGCCTATCGGTTGACCGGGGATGAGGATCTGGCACGGGAGTTCACGCAGGACACGTTCGTTCGGGCGTTCAACCAGCTGTCGCGTTTTCGGGGAGACGCCGCGTTTTCAACCTGGATTCATCGCATCACCATCACGGTGGTGGCGAACGCGATGCGAAGGGTGAAGCGGTTGCGGACGCGGGAAACGGATCTCGATCCGGCGATTCCGATCCGCGGGGGCGAGACGGCGTTCGGGACGGACCCGATCCTGCGCGATCGCTTGTCGAAGGCGATCGACGGGCTGGCAGAGATCTACCGCACGACCCTGATCATGCATGATCTCGAGGGGTACACGCACGGCGAGATCGCCGAAGTACTTGGGGTGGCAGAGGGAACTTGTAAGAGCAGACTCGCGGTGGCCCGCGCGCAACTGCGCGAGACCCTGAGCGACCTGAAAGGAGAGACGGAGTCATGAACGACGAGCATTTTGAACAACTGATGAAGGACGCGGCGGAAACCTACCGCCGTCCTCCCACCGCGCCGACCGATGAGATGTGGACGTCAATCGAGGCCGAAGCGTTCGGGGCCAGGCGCCGATTCGGCCTGATGGCGAACCCGTGGCTGAGAATGGCTGCGGTGCTCGTCCTCGGCGTCGCGATTGGTCGCTTGTCGATGGTGCTGCAGAAGCCGATTGCCGCGGCCCCACTCCAGGAAACGGCGGCCTCCACCCGTGACGCGGACTCCTATCAAATGACGACCGACCGCTACCTCGGCCAGACGGTCGCCCTACTCGTTCAGCTCCCAAGACAGTTGCAGACGGGTCGCGTCGATACGGCGTTCATCGGTCGCGCGAACCAATCACTGACGACCCTCCGGTTGCTCATGGATTCGCCAGCCGCCAGCAACCCGCGGCTTCGCTCGTTGTTTGAGGATCTCGAGCTCGTTCTCGTCCAGGTCGTGCAAATGCCTAAGGGCGGCAGCGCGACCGACGCGAATCTGATCCAACGCGCGATGCAGCAGCGAGATGTCATGCCGCGACTGCGCGATGCAGTCGTCGAAACTCCAAACTGAGGGATTTGCGATGAAGCATCGCCCGTTCATTCTGCTAGCCCTTGCCGCGATTCCATTCACGGTCGCTGCGAGCCAGTTTGCCCAGGGAGACCCGGCAGACTCGCTCTATCGGTTGGCAAAAGAGACGGTCAATCGGACGGACTACTCCAGAGCCGCCGCACAGTTCAACGAGCTTCTGACGAAATTCCCCGGGTCGCGCT
>Ga0315281_10007952_pt1 | contig 14846 bp, 13 predicted proteins | sample YL17G07_0_MG_FD_204540 | JGI IMG/M metagenome (GOLD analysis project Ga0315281, IMG submission 204540) | Sediment microbial communities from Yellowstone Lake, YNP, Wyoming, USA - YL17G07_0 | ecosystem: Environmental > Aquatic > Freshwater > Lake > Sediment | place: USA: Wyoming | collected...
AATGCGGAGATCTCGGGATCTGGACAATGCGGAGATCTCGGGATCAGATGGGCCAAGGCCCATCCCTCGCCTTTGGTACAGTATCCTCCAGACTCAGGACTCCAGACTCCAGACTCAGGACTCCAGACTCAAGTCTCAGGCCTCAAGTCTCAGGCCTCAAGCCTCAGGACTCCAGACTCCAGCCTCAAGTCTCTGGACTCAGGACCCAGGACTCCAGACTCGGGCGCATCTCAGTTTCCTGCAGGGAGAGGAATTCTGGCCCCCACCGACTTCACGTCGGTGGAGCCGTGATTCTGCTCCAGTAAGCGTCTTTTCGGTTCCTGCGCCCCCGCCGACTTTAGGTCGGTGGAGCGATGATTGTTCTTCCCGTGGAAATCCCATCCATCCCGTTGGGGGCAGGAGGGAACACATCAGGAATCACCGCGAAACATCAAAGTCTTCAATCACCGCTCCACCGGTATAAAACCGGCGGGGGCGGCGGATATTTTCACTGATTCTGGAGCAAAATCATCGCTCCACCGACCTAAAGTCGGCGGAGGCGCTTTGGTGGCGGACTCAAGATGCGGCACGCCGCCAAAACCGCCTCCAGGCAATCTTTCCCCCTCCCGCTCCTGTCTCGCCTACCTCATTTCGCAAGACCCTCCAGACTCTTGTCCCGCATCCCGCGCATCCCGCGCATCCCGCGCTTGACAATCCCCGCTCTTCCGGGGAGAATCGGGCGCCGTGTGTGCCCGAGCTCGACCGGCAAGGAGCAACCATGTCTTTCGAACAGTCCTACCCCCATGCCGAATGCGACCTGAAATGGCAGGCCTATTGGGACCAACACCAAATGCACGTGACCCGGGACGACGACCCGCGCGAGAAATACTACGTGCTCGAAATGTTTCCCTATCCCAGCGGCAAACTCCACGTCGGGCATGCCCGGAACTACAGCATCGGAGACGCGACGGCGCGCTTCATGCGGATGAACGGCAAGAACGTGCTTTACACCATGGGTTTTGACGCGTTCGGCTTGCCGGCCGAGAACGCTGCCATCAAAGCCGCCCGCGAGGAGGGACGAGCCCTCAACCCCGACGATTTCACCGAGGCGTGCATCAGGGTGATCATCGGAGAGTTCAAGCGGATGGGCTATTCCTACGACTGGGATCGGCTCACGGTGACCTGCCGGCCCGATTACTACCGCTGGAACCAGTGGATCTTCCTGAAGATGTATGAGCGCGGGCTGGTCTACCGCAAGTCCGCCGCCGTCAACTGGTGCCCGGAGTGCGACACCGTCCTGGCCAACGAACAGGTTCACGACGGCAAATGCTGGCGGCACACCGAAACCAGCGTGGAACTCCGCCAGCTCGAACAATGGTTCTTCCGCATCACGGACTATGCCCAGGAACTGCTGGAGCAGGTGAGGGAACTCGACCAATGGCCCGAGCACGTCCGCATCATGCAGGAAAACTGGATCGGCCGGAGCGAGGGCTGCCTCGTGCAGTTCAGGATCGAGGACACGGGCGAGGATTTGCCCATCTTCACAACGCGGCCCGACACCCTCTACGGCGTCACGTTCATGTCCTTTGCGCCGGAGCATCCCGTGATCGAAAGACTGGTGCGCGGCACCGAGCGCGAGCGGGAAGTCATGGCTTTTGTCAATCGCGTGGCGCACCAGGACCGTTCTGTCCGCACAGCGGAGGACCAGGAGAAGGAGGGATGCTTCACCGGCCAGTACGCCATCAATCCTCTCAGCGGCGAGCGCGTCCCGATCTACGTCGCCAACTTCGTGCTGATGGAATACGGGACTGGCGCGATCATGGCGGTTCCCGCGCATGACCAACGCGACTTCGAATTCGCCCGGAAGTATGGGATTCCTCTGCGCTGCGTCATCCGGCCCGACGAGAAGAACCAGCCCATCTCCCCCGAGCAGCGCGCGCGCATCGCCGCCTGGATCGAAGCGAACTGCCCCGCGGACGGCGCGGGCATGGAGGCCGCCTTCGTCGAACCCGGCGTTCAGATGAACTCCGGCCCATTCGACGGCATGCCCTCGCGCAAGGGCATCGAGATGATCAGCGGTTTTGTGGCGGAAAAGGGCTGCGGCGAACGCACCGTCCAGTACAAACTCCGCGACTGGCTCCTCTCGCGCCAGCGCTATTGGGGAACCCCTATTCCCATCGTCTATTGCGAGCGGTGCGGGGCCGTTCCCGTGCCGCTGGACCAGCTCCCCGTCGAACTCCCCCGGGACGTTGATTTTACTCAGCAGGGCAATCCGCTCCTGATGGCCAGCGAATGGCTGCACACCCTGTGCCCCAAGTGCGGCGCTCCGGCGCGCCGCGAAACCGATACCATGGACACCTTCGTGGATTCGTCCTGGTACTTCCTGCGCTACATTGACCCGCACAACGAGTCGCTGCCCTTCAGTCCCGACCGGGTCAACCCGTGGATGCCGGTGAACCAGTATATCGGCGGGGTCGAGCACGCCTGCATGCATTTGCTGTACGCCCGGTTCTTCTGCAAAGTGCTGCGGGACCTGGGGCTGCTGAGGGCCGGCGAGCCCTTCCAGCGGCTCTTCACGCAGGGAATGGTGTGCATGGCCCACACGTTCAAAGACGGCACGACACGCGTGGTCAAAATGTCCAAGAGCTTGGGGAACGTGGTGGGACTTCAGGAAGGCATCGCGCGTTACGGCGCCGACGTGTTGCGGTTGTTCATTCTGTTCGCGGCCCCGGCGGACCGCCAACTTGACTGGACCGAAGAAGGCGTGGAGGGCATGGTGCGCTTCATCAACCGGGTTTGGCGCTACCTCGGGGCGAACCAGGAAACGTTGCGCAGGGGACTGGAGACCCTGGGCGGCGGCGCGATGCTCGACCCCGGAGACAACCCGGCGGACCGCGAGCTGGACCGCAAGGCGCACGACACGATCCGGCGCGTTTCGCAGGACCTCGGCGAGCGTTTTCACTTCAACACGGCCATTTCGGCCATCATGGAACTCTCCAATGCCCTGAACTCCTATGATATCCGGCAAGGCGATCCGGCGTCTGAGGCCTGCGCGGCGAGCGCCTTCCGCACGCTAGTGCTGATGCTGGCGCCGATGGCGCCGCACATCTCCGAGGAAATGTGGAGCCACCTCGGCCACGACTCGTCCATCTTCCGGCAGTCCTGGCCGGCGTATGACCCGGCCCGGCTCGTCCTGGAGGAGATCCCCATCGTCGTGCAGATCAACGGCAGGGTGCGCGGAAAGGTGACGGTTCCGGCCGAAGCGTCGGAGGAGGACGTGGTGCGGGCTGCGCTGGCCGATGCCAACGTGCAGCGGCACACGCAAGGCAAGACGGTGCGGAAAACGATCTACGCCCAGAAGAGGATTCTCAATATCGTTGTGGGTTGACGCGATTCTGGTTGACTGATACCATTAAGGGGAAAGGAGAAGGCGGGAGGACACTTCGTGCGTGAGGGGGATATCGCGAGGCTTAGGAATAAGGCGCCGAAACGGCCAATCTAGGCGTTGCGTTTCCCCGATCCAGGGTGTAACCTAGTGCTATGAAGATGAAAACTGTATATCGAGACCAGCGTAGTGAGTTGCCTTACCTCGGAAGAACTTTTGGGAGAAGAGAAATGACAGATCCTATTGTAGAAGAAGCCCGAAAAGCGCGTCTTGAACGCGCGCGCCGGTTTGGTTTCGATCTGGACGCCATCTGCGAAGACCTGCGCGGAATTCAGAAGACCTGCGGCCATCGCGTCGTGTCATTCCCCACTAAGCGGTTGGAGCCAACCATCGCTTCCAGCCGGCGCCAAAGACGCCACAACTGAAGCGCCAGATCGGGCGCTCGAAAGAAGATCTCCGATGGTATAATTGGCGAAATGGAGGAGAAAAAATGAATGGTGTTCGGTTTATTGTGGATTCGCAAGGCAGGAAAACCGCGGTATTGATTGATTTAAAAAGATGCGGATCGCTGTGGGAGGACCTCTACGACAATTGGCTGGCGCAAAAGAGGAAAAAGGAACCTCGCGAGACCCTGCAATCGGTTCGGGCGCGCCTTAGAAGTCAGGGTAAATTGAATGACTAAAGGCGAATACGCGATCATTTTTGCGAGGTCGGCCAGGAGAGAGTTGGAGAAACTTGATCCCGCGCTAGTGAATAGAATCTTCCCGCTTATCGAGTCTCTCGCTCAAAACCCCCACCCCACTCGATGCAAAAAACTGAGCGGGCTGCAGAATCTTTGGCGAATTCGCGCGGGTGATTACCGGGTGATTTATCATATAGACGACAGGCAAAAACTGGTTGACATTGTGGCAATACGCCATAGACGGGAAGTCTATCGTTAAACAATAGTCGGAACACAAGACTAATCGGGAGATCAAGCCATGCGCACGATTGACATTCCTGAGATTTCCCATCTCAGCACTCCGGAGAAAATTCTTCTTCTGGAAGATTTATGGGAAAGCATAGCATCCCATGAGTCTGAGGTTCCCGTGCCTGAAAGTCATAAAGAGGAACTGGACAAAAGACTGGAGCGGCACGTTCATTCTCCGGGTAAACTCTTGTCGTTGAAACAACTACAGGCGCGGATTGAGAGAAGAATATGAGATATTCCCTCTCATTTCGACCAGAAGTCGAAGATGAGGCGGTAAGCGGTTACCCCTGGTATGAGAAAAAAGCCACTGGTTTGGGAGAAGAGTTCCTTCGTGTGTTTTACGCCGGTGCAAGTGAAATATCACGAAATCCGCTTCTATACCGAAAAGTGCACAAGGACTTCAGGCGCCGACTGCTCAAAAGATTCCCTTATGCAATCTACTTCAGCACAGAGGAACAACAAGTTGTGGTATTTGGACTGTTCCATTGCGCGCGAAATCCGGCGGTTCTGAAAAGGGAGCTTCAGGATCGTGAGCGGCAACGAAGCTCGAAACAAGACGAAGCGGATATTGCGAGGCTGGAAAATGAAGAGTCCTGATGTGGTTTTCAGAGAACTGGCCCATCTCTACGACCTTCTCACACCGCGCGGGCCGGATGCCTCTCCCGAAAACCGGGTTCCATCGAAAACCGAAAGGAGAAACGCAATGAGATCCATTCTACTGACCATCTGTATGACGGTTCTTATGGCGCAAAGCTACGCGCAGGAGACACCGGTGTCGGTTGTCGAGCGTCCCGCGACCGGCAAGACCAACGACCACTACATCAGCAACCGGAAACCGCTGGAGCCGAGTCCGTTCATCAAGCTGCCCATCGGCAGCATCACGCCGAATGGGTGGCTTCGACACCAGCTTGAGTTGGAGAAGGACGGCATGACGGGCCGGCTGAAGGAAGTTTCGCCCTGGCTCGATTTCAGCAAGAGCGCGTGGGCCAACAAGGAAGGCAAAGGCGGGTCCGGCTGGGAGGAGATGCCGTATTGGCTCAAGGGCTACGGCGATCTCGGCTACGTGCTGCGCGACGCCGCGATCATCGCCGAGGCGAAGAAGTGGATCGAGCCGGCGATGGGATCGCAGCGCGAGGACGGCTGGTTCGGCCCGCGCGAGCTGCTCACGTCGCTCGAGGGCAAGCCCGACCTCTGGCCCCACATGGTCATGTTGAACGTTCTCCAGAGCTACTACGAGTTCACCGGCGAGGCGCGCGTGATTGACGTGATGACGCGCTACATGAAGTGGGAGAACACGCTGCCGGCGAGCGCGTTTGGCGAGGGCTACTGGCCGAAGCTTCGCGCCGGCGACAACATTGAAAGCGCCCTCTGGCTTTACAACCGCACCGGCGAACCGTGGCTCCTGGACCTCGCGAAGAAAATCCACGAAGGCATGGCCCGCTGGGACACCGACGTAATCAACTGGCACAACGTGAACATCGCCCAGGGCTTCCGCGCCGGAACCGTGTTCTGGATGGAGTCGAAGGACCCCTCACATCTCGAATCGGCGGAGCGGAATTACCGAAAGGTGACGGACCTGTACGGCCAGTTCCCCGGCGGCGGTTTCGTGGGCGACGAGAATTGCCGGCGCGGCTTCATTGATCCGCGTGGCGGCATTGAGACCTGCGGCATCGTGGAGTTCATGCACAGCTTCGAGATGCTGATGAAAATCACCGGCAACCCGCTGTGGGCCGACCGGTGCGAGGACATCGCCTTCAACTCCTTCCCGGCCAGCATGAAGCCGGACCTGAAGGGTCTGCATTACATCACGAGCGCAAACCAGGCCCAACTCGACCGTGAAAACAAGTCGCCCGGCACGCAGAACGGCGGCACGTTGTTCTCCTACAGTCCGTTTGAGGTTTATCGCTGCTGCCAGCACAACGTCTCCCACGGCTGGCCCTACTACGCCGAGGAACTCTGGCTGGCTACGCCCGACAACGGCCTCTGCGCCTCGCTCTACGCCGCCTGCGAGGTCAGCGCCAAGGTGGGAAACGGCGCGGTGGTGAAGATCACCGAGGAAACGGATTATCCCTTCAGCGAAACGATCCAGTTCAAGCTCGCGGTGTCCAAGCCGGTGAAGTTTCCGCTCCACTTTCGCATCCCGCGCTGGTGCGCCGAAGCGAGCTTCAGGATCAACGGCCAACCCGCCGGCGCAAAAGGCAAGCCGCTCGCCTTCCTGCGCGTGGACCGCGAGTGGAAAGACGGCGACACGGTCCTCCTGCAATTGCCCATGCGGATCGCCGTCCGCACTTGGGAGAAGAATATGAACGCTGTCTCCGTCAATCGCGGCCCGCTCAGCTTCTCGCTGGCGATCAAGGAGCGCTGGGAGAAATTCGGCGCCCGCAATCCCGACTGGCCGGAGTGGGAGGTCTTCCCTGCGTCGGCGTGGAACTACGGGCTGGTGCTCGACAGCGGCGCGCCGGAGAAGTCCTTCACCATGGCGCGCAAGCCAGGCCCGCTCCCCGCCCAGCCCTTTAGGCCGGACACCGCGCCGATTTCGCTCAAGGCCAAGGCGCGCAAAATACCGAACTGGCAGATGGACCGCCGGAATCTGGTCGAAAAGCTTCAGCCCAGCCCGGTGAAGTCCGATGAGCCGGTCGGGGAGGTCACGCTCATCCCGATGGGCGCGGCGCGATTGCGCATCACGATGTTCCCGGTCATCGGCACCGGTCCCGACGCGAAGGTCTGGCAGGCGCCGGAAGCGCCGAAATAGCCGTGCGAGGCCCGCGAATCGCACATCTTCCGCGGCGATTCCGCGGAGGCGGTCGCCCACACCAATGAAAAAGGGGTTCCAGCTTGCGCTGGAACCCCACGGTTTTGAGCATACGCTGTTTGCTATATCAGCAGGGGCGCACGTTCGCTGCCTTCGGGCCCTTCGGGCCGCGCCCGGACTCGAATTCGACTTTCTGACCTTCCTGGAGGGTCCGAAAACCGTCCGTCTGAATGTCAGCGTGATGAACGAAGAGATCTTCGCTGCCATCGTCGGGCTGGATGAATCCAAAGCCCTTTTTCTCGTTGAACCACTTCACGGTACCATTTACCACTTGTACAACCTCCTATAACGGCTTCTCTAAGCCGATCCACGAATCCTCCCCCGTCGGAACCAGAAGCGCATCTTCGGGGGACAAGCATGTGCCTCTTATCGTGGACACTGTAACAAGTCCAAAAGGAGTTGTCAAGCAAATTCGCCCAGCTATTTTGCGATCCCGCGTTTTCGCGGGTTTCCCGGCCCCGCCAAGTCTCCGTCTTTCCCCTCTTTTCCGTGGAGAGCGATGGAGATGACGGGGGAGTGGCCGGCAATGAAAAAAGGGGTTCGAGCTTGCGCTGGAACCCCATGGTTTTGAGCATACGCGGTTTGCTATATCAGCAAGGGCGCACGTTCGCAGCCTTCGGGCCTTTCGGGCCGCGCCCAGGTTCGAATTCCACTTTCTGACCTTCCTGGAGGGTCCGAAAACCATCCGTCTGAATGTCAGCGTGATGCACGAAGAGATCTTCGCTGCCATCGTCGGGCTGGATGAATCCAAAGCCCTTTTTCTCGTTAAACCACTTCACGGTGCCCTTTGCCACTTGTACAACCTCCTTGCGGCTTCTCTAAGCCGATCCACGAATCCTCCCCCGCCGGAACCAGAGGCACATCTTCGGGGGACAAGCATGTACCTCTTATCCCCGCGAGTAAATCAAATCCAAAAGGGGTTGTCAAGCGAATTCTCTCAACTATTTTTCGGCCCCGTCCTTCCCTGGACTCCCCCGCCCTCTTGTCCGTGGATGACGCGGTTTGGCGCGGATCGGCTGGGGTTGCATGTGTTCGATTCTCTATAGAACGAGCAGTTCCTTCGGCGTGGTGGTCAGGACCTCGCACCCGTTGGGGCGGACGATGATCATGTCCTCGATCCGCACGCCGCCGACCCCGGGAATGTAGATCCCCGGTTCCACCGTCAGGACCATGCCGGGCTTGAGAACGGTGGTGTTCTTGGCGGCCAGGCGCGGCTGCTCGTGGATCTCGATGCCGACTCCGTGGCCCAGGCCGTGGCCGAAGTGCCTGGCGTGGCCGGATTTCTGGATGATCTTGCGGGCGACGGCATCAATCTCCCCGCAGGTCTTTCCGGCCCGGATGGCGCGGATCGCCTTGCGGTTGGCTTCGAGCACGGTTTTGTAGATGCCCGCGAGTTTCCTCGAGGGCTTGCCGTAGAAGACGGTGCGGGTCATATCGGAAAGATAGCCTTCCACCCGCACGCCCATGTCCACGAGGAGTTCCTGGCCCGGCTTGAGGGGGCGCAGGGAAGGATGGTGGTGGCATTTGGAGGCGTTGGATCCGACGGCGATGATGCAGTCGAAGGCCTCGCCCTGGGAAAAGGCGTCCGTCAGCTCGCGCAGCAGGCCGCGGATTTCCCACTCGGTCATGCCCGGCTCGATCTCCTCCAGGAGGTTCTCGAAAACGATGTCTCCGGTGTGGACGGCGCAGCGGAGCGCGGCCTGTTCGCGGGGGCTCTTGACCGCGCGGAGGTCCATGATGTGTTTTTCCGCGTCCACCCACTCCTCAACCGTGGGCATTGCCTCTTTCAAGCCAGTCACGCGAGCGCAGGCCAACGATCCTTCGTATCCCACCTTGCGCCATTTGCGCCGCTTCGCCAGGGGGCCGAATGTTTTTTTCAGGTCGGTGAGCTTTGCGATCCTGGCGAAGCCGATCTGGGTCCGCGCCATTTCCAGATAGCGGAAGTCGGTGTAGAAAACGGGTTCCTCCCCCGGTTCCAGAAGCAGGATTCCGTTCGATGCGGCGAACCCCGTGAGATAGAGCCGGTTCAGGTCGGTCAGGACGAAGAGCGCGTCGAGCTTGTTCCTGACGACGGTCTTGCTGAGACGTTCGATCCGTTTGGCGTATTCCTCCGAGGGGAATGGCGTTGTGGGCTTGGAGAACAGGATTTCGGGGGACATGATCAGAATTCCTTGTGTTCGTTGCGGTGGATGATTTCGTCCTGGAGCTCGCGGCCGAGATTCACAAAGTAGTCGCTGTATCCGGCCACGCGGACGATGAGGTCGCGGTGCTTTTCGGGATGCAGCTGCGCATCCCGGAGAGTGTCCGCGCTGACCACGTTGAACTGGATGTGGTGGCCGTCCATGCGGAAATAGCTGCGCACGAGCTGTACCATCTTCGTGATACCCGTATCGTCGGCCAGGATCTGCGGGGTGAATTTCTGGTTGAGGAGGGTCCCGCCCGTTCTAAGGTGGTCCATCTTGGCGGCGGACTTGAGAACGGCGGTTGGCCCGAGTCGGTCCGCGCCCTGAACGGGCGAAATGCCTTCCGAGAGCGTTTCATGAGCGAGCCGGCCGTCCGGCAAGGCCCCGGTGACGCTTCCGAAGTAGATGTGGACGGTGGTCGGGAGCATGTTGACGCGATGGGCGCCGCCGCGGGCGTTGGGCCGTCCGTCCACCGCGCGGTAGTAGGCGTCGAAGATCCGGCGCATGATATCGTCGGCCCGGTCATCGTCGTTGCCGTACTTGGGCGTTTCCTCCTGAAAGCGCAGCCGGAGATCCTCGTGGCCCTTGAAATCCGCCTCAAGGGCTTTGAGCAGCTCGTCCATCGAAACGTCCTTCTGGTCATAGACGTGGTAATGGACCGAGGCCATTGCGTCGGTGATGCTGCCCAGTCCCACGCCCTGGATGTAGCTGGTGTTGTAGCGCGCGCCGCCGGCGTGGTAGTCCGTGCCCTTCGCGATGCAGTCCTCGATGAGGAGCGACAGGAAGGGCGCGGGGATATACTTGGCGAAGAGGCGGTCTATGATGTTGTTGCCTCTTACCTTGATGTCCACGAAATGGTTGACCTGTTTCTCGAACGCGGCGAAGAACTCGTCGAAGGTCTTGAACCGGCGCGGATCGCCGGTCTTGAGCCCGATCTGCTTTCCCGTGCGCGGGTCGAAGCCGTTGTGGAGCGTGACGTCCAGAACCTTGGGCAGGTTGAAGTATCCCGTGAGGATATAGGCTTCTTTCCCGAAGGCCCCGCTCTCGACGCAGCCGCTGGCCCCTCCGCAGCGCGCGTCCTCGAGGGACTTGCCCTGCCGGACCAGCTCCTGAACGATCGCGTCGGTGTTGAAGACGGAGGGTTGGCCGAAACCGGTCTTGATGATGTGCATCGCGCGCTTGATGAAGCGGTCAGGGTTCTTTTTGCTGAGCTGGACCATCGAGCTGGGCTGGACGAGCCGCATCTCCTCCACCACGTCCAGGATCAGATAGCTCAGATCGTTCACGGCGTCCGCCCCGTCCGGCTTCACGCCGCCGACGTTGATCAGGGCGAAATCGGTGTAGGTGCCGCTTTCCTTGGCCGTGATGCCCACCTTGGGCGGGGCGGGATGGTTGTGGAACTTGACCCAGAAGGTCTGGAGGAGTTCCCGCGCGTCTTCCTGAGTCAGGGTTCCCGCGTCGAGTTCCTTCTTGTAGAAAGGATAGAGATGCTGGTCGAGGCGTCCCGGGTTGAAGGAATCCCAGGGGTTGAGCTCCGTGACGACGCCCACGTGCACAAACCAGTAGTGCTGCAAGGCTTCCCAGAAGGTCTCCGGGGCGTGCGCGGGGACCTTGCGGCAGATCGCGGCCATCTTCTCGAGTTCCCGTTTGCGTTCCGGGGCGCTCTCTCCGGCCGCGAGTTCGTCCAGTTTCGCCGCGTGACGCGCCGCGAAAGCTATCAGGGCGTCCGCCGCGATCTCCATCGCCTGCAGTTCTTCCCGCTTGTCCTGGGCTTGGGGATCCTTGTAGAAATCGAGTTGCTCGAGGGCGCGGCGGATTTCCTCCTTGAGGTCCAGGAAACCCACGTGGAATATCTTGCTTCCGATGACCGTATGGCCCGGGGCGCGCTGCTCCTGGAACTCCGTGAAAATCCCCGCCTCATAAGCGGCGATCCATTCCGGGGACATCTCGCGGAACAGCCGGTCCCGCTGCGACCGGCCCTGCCAGAAGGGGAGGATCGTATCGCGGTAGGCGGCGCGGGTTTCTTCGTCCACCGCGTAGGGGATCTTCTCGCGGCTGTCCAGAATCTCCAGGTCTTCGAGCGAGTGGATGCAGACCTCCGGATAGGTGGGAGTGGCCGCGGGTTCGGGGCCGCGCTCCCCCACGATGAGCTCCCCCTCGCCGATGTAGAGTTTCTTGTTCTCCAGGATATACTTGAAAGCGAGGGCGCGCCGGACCGGGGTGGATGCCTGCCGCGCCGCTTCGGTTTTCTCAAACTCCGTGAGGAGCAAGGCGCGTTCCGCCGATACCCGCGGTTTCGCCAGAAGGGTTCTCTCCCGCAATTCCCTGATTCTCTCGCGCATCTTCATCCTCCAATCTGCGTACGGAAGCCTCGTCCGGCAAACTTCGACCGAAGGGCCTCCATCTGTTCAGGCGGGGGGGGCCGCACCTCCGCCATTTTGTTTTCGAGCCGCAGCCGGTCATATTTCGCCGTGGCCGCATGGTGATAGGGAAGCAAGTGGACCTCCATCAGACTCCCTGTCTGCTCCAGAAACGAAACCATTGCCTCCACATTTCCCGGAGTGTCGGTGATGCCCGGCACCACGGGCACGCGCACCACGACCTCGCGCGCCCTTTCCGCGAGCATCCGAAGGTTCTCGAGCACCAGATCGTTTGGGACGCCGGTGTACTTCAGGTGCTGCGCGGGGTCCATCAACTTCAAATCATACAGGAAAAGGGATACGTTTTCGAGGATAGATTCGAGCGTGGCGGGAGGAGCGTAGCCGGAGGTGTCCACGGCGGTGTGAAGGTCGCGCTCCCGGCAAGCCTTCAAAGCCGCCGCTAGAAACTCCGGCTGCATCAGGGGCTCGCCGCCGGAGAAGGTGGCCCCGCCTCCCGATTCGTCGAAGAAAAGGTGATCCCGCTCGATCTCGGCGATGAGTTGCTGAACGGTCAGCACTCCTGGCGTACGCACGCGCGGCGGGGTGGGGGAGGCGGACGGGAGCGTGGCCGGGATTCCGGCCGCGGAGGAAGAGGCGGTGGAAGAGTCGGAGGAAGAGGCGGAGGAAGAGTCGGCGGAAGAGTCGGCGGTTGCCGCCTGGGCAGGGGATTCGTTTGGGAGGGATCGGAGCCCCTCGGGATTGTGGCACCACCAGCATCGCAGGGGACAGCCTTGGAGGAATGCGGTCACGCGGATGCCGGGTCCATCGTGGATCGCGAAACGCCTGATATCGAAAACGGCTCCAGTCTGCTCGGGATTCACGCTTCAGACCTCTTCCTCGCGCCGTTCATCCTGGCGGCGGTCTTCGCGCCTGCGGTCCGGCCCGTCCCAGTTGGTGGGCTGTCCCGTGCGCCGGTCCTGGTGACGGCGGTCCTTGCCGTTACGCGACTCGCTCACTTGGATGGACCGCTCGTGAAGATCCCAGGCACTGAGCTTATGGACGGCCCTCTCGCCCTGTTTGGAGTTTGCCATGTCCACAAAAGCGAAGCCTTTGGGAGTGCCATCCTGGCGGTCCTTGATGATTCTAACGGAAACCACTTTGCCCACGGTCTCGAAAAGACGCTGGAGTTCCTTCTCTGTTGTCTCTGGCGCAAGGTTACCGACGTGGAGCCGCATAACAGTTTCCCCCTTGATAGTTGGAGAGCGCGCCTCCGCCCGTATTCGACCCAAGCCGGGCGCGAACCGTCTCTATCCTCCAGCATACCGGGAGAATAGCGGTAATTCAAGGATGGAAAAGCGAGAAACTCCGGTGCTCTGGTGCGGGCGTATCTTGGTGAGGCTACGCAGGCAAAGCAAAGCGGGGCGGTAAAGTAGGGCGGGCGTCTCGCCTGCCGCTCTCAGACGCCGTAGCTACGGGATCACGCCACGCCCTCTCCGATTCATGGCCAGTGATTCGATGGCAGGCGGGACGCCCGCCCTACGTTGTCCGTCCCGCCGGTCTGGCAGCGGAATCATGATACGCGCCGGGCATTTTCCTGGGGCGTTTTCCTGGGGCGTTTTTCCCTTGACAACCATCCGGCGTGGGAGCAACCATCGGGGGAGTGGAGGCGCAACGGACTCCGTAAGTCGAAAAGGGGCCGAGGCCAAGCCACCCTCAAGAACCAGGAACGGCGCAAGGACTGGGAATACCGCGTCATCGCCGGCAACAAAGCCGGTGAAGGCGCGCCGAGAAACTCGGCGGCGTCCCTCGTGTAGGCGAGGCCTTCCTCTTCCGGAAGAGGAAGGAAGCGAAGAAAAGCGATTGGCCCTTCTGGCTTTTGTTTGGAAGGGTTTCGGGGTCAGGTTGAGGAATAGAAGTCAAAGTCATTTTCAACGGTTTCAACCAAGGAGGAATGGACATGGGCGACACGGGAAAGAAAGATAAAGGCAAGAGAGAACAGCAGAAAAAGGCCGTGCTTTCTCCAAAGGAAAAACGCAGATTGAAAAATCAGAAAAAGGGAAACCAATCGCCCATTGGTGTCCGGTGACCTAGACGCAACACCGTGGCGGCGGTGGTGTAGGCGGCTGAACAGACAGAATGCACCTGAACGAAAAGGGATCAACCCGCCTTTGGCCAGGAATCCGATGGCGGGTTGTATCCAAGGAAACCAGAACTCCGCATCTTAGGCGGACCAGACCGGTGATTATTAGGCGATGCAGCATACATCCAAAGGAGGCTACACATGGCTACGAAGAAGAGGGTGTTCATCAGTTTCGACATTGACCATGACGAAGGTACAAAGATCATGCTCGCCGGACAGGCAAAAAAGGATGACAGTCCATTCGACTTCAAAGATGCTTCGGTGAAAGAGCATCTACCTGGCGACTGGAAGGAAAAGGTCCGGCGCCGAATGGACAACATCGACGTGGTGATTGTCCTTTGTGGCGAGCACACACATACAGCAAGCGGCGTGGCCGCGGAACTGACGATTGCTCAGGAGGAAGAAAAGGAGTATTTCCTCTTGAAAGCTTACTCAGACAAGGCTTGCACAAAGCCCACATCAGCAAAGTCATCCGACAAGGTCTACGATTGGACATGGCCCAATCTGAAGACGCTGATCGGCGGAGGGAGGTAGTGAACTATGCGAAAGGCCCTTGTAGTCGGAATCGATTATTACAAGTATGTCACCCTGCTATTGGGCTGCGTCAATGACGCGCACGCTGTGAAGAGCGTTTTGGAGAGAAACAGCGATAACACCTTAAACTTCAGTGTCAAGCATCTGATGGGTACTGGAACCACTCCGGTCTTGCGGTCGGTGCTGAGAGAGCATATTCGCGATCTATTCTCTGGTGACTGCGAGGCTGCGCTTTTCTATTTTGCCGGGCATGGACATATCGAGGCGACGGGAGGCTATCTCTTAGCTAGCGATACCAAGACGGGTGATGATGGCATCCCGCTGGGAGATGTCCTTACGTATGCAAATCAGTCCACTGCGAGAAACAGAATCATTGTGCTCGATAGCTGCCATTCTGGTGTTGCAGGTGAGTGCCCGTTTGCTCCGACAATAGCCGAGCTTAAAGAAGGCACCACGATTCTTACCGCATCTACAGCAGACCAA
>Ga0315281_10007953_pt1 | contig 14844 bp, 12 predicted proteins | sample YL17G07_0_MG_FD_204540 | JGI IMG/M metagenome (GOLD analysis project Ga0315281, IMG submission 204540) | Sediment microbial communities from Yellowstone Lake, YNP, Wyoming, USA - YL17G07_0 | ecosystem: Environmental > Aquatic > Freshwater > Lake > Sediment | place: USA: Wyoming | collected...
GTGACCCCCTTGAGCAGGGAATCAACTTCGTCTTGTGAGAGGAACTCGCTCATTGGTCTCTATTGGTGGTTCTCTATTGAATAATGAATGAAGTAAACAGCACCTCGGTAATATCGCTCTTGATGGCGCGATTTTCAATTGGTGCGGCAGTATCCTGTTCTGAGCTTATGGCGGGAGCAGTCTTGCGCATGCCCATGACATATTCGACTTGCCCCTTGATTTGTTTGCCCAACAGTTCCTTGCCTTCAAAAGTGGCAAGCTCCGAAGGGCGCTTGCTTTGCAGTAACATGTTCACGCGGTGCAAAATCTCCGGGCTGTTGGCCTTAACTTTTTCTGCCAGCTCTGGCTTGGCCAGTTTGAGTGAAATGGCAACTTGTAAATAGCGGTCACCTTCTAGCAGGTTGGCGGTAAACGTACCCAAGTCGACGAAGGTCGGCGGATTCTTTGATGAACGCGCTGCTTCAGCCTCTGCCTTGGCTTCTTCGGCTGCTGCCCCATCCTGCCTGGGTGGATGTGCCGGGTTCAACAATAGAAATGCCGCCGCACCGCCGCCAATCAGTAGTAACAATGTGACGACAATGATAATGAGTTTCTTTTTGCTCTTTTTGGGCGCTGGCTCCGCCGCCTCCGGTACATCCGGTTTGGTTCCTGGCTTTGCAGCAGCCGGTTTTGCTGGCTTTGTAGCCATCTTTATTTCCTTATTAATGGTTGAGTCTTAAAAGTCACAGGGGATTCAGAACGTACAGGCAACATCCGTGCTTTACGATCTTTCGGTTTGTCCCCAGGCAACAAACCAACCCGGCACCGCAAGTGGCAACGGATCGAAAGCACAGTGCTAATGATAACCCGATTAATGCTGGAATCCCCCTAACTTAACTCCCTGTTGCCTTTATTGATACATCTGTGCGGGATTGATGCCGCTCCGCTCATCACTACAGGGAACCTCTATAAATTCATTTTGTGGGCAAATCGCTACGTCGCGTGCTCGCTCATTACTCGCCTATCCATTTGATATGTCTCGTCATTCGCTGCGCGGCTCCTTGCGCTTTATCCCGCAAAATGAATTTCTAGAGGTTCCCTACAGTGTTTCGTGCGTTATCAGGCGAAAGTGTCAACCATTCCGTTGTGGCGGCGCGTTGGTGCATTCGGTGGTATGGACAGTGCGGCTGATTTAAGCGCATCGTCAGACGTTTCGCGCTGCGCGGCAGCGGAAAAACTTCGATTCATGAATTCGTCTGCGCTTCGGTCTCGCGGTGCTTGGTCGCTGACCGTAGCATTCCCTAACATGATGCCGTTATCGGCCAATAGTTCACGGAGTTTAGGTATGGCATTCTCCAACGCATCGCGTACTGCGCTATGCGGTGACGTGAACAGTGCGGTGGCCTGGTTGTCGGAGATTTTCAGCACTACATTCAGCGGCCCTAGGTCAGGCGGATTCAAGTGCAATTCGGCAACCTGGTTCTGCTGCGTGCTCATCCAACTGATTTTTTGCGAGAAATCGTTTGCCCAACCGCTGCTGCCAAACGGAGTGGCAATGGTTTGAGGCGAGTTGGATATTTTGCCGTCAACCAGCGCATTGGGCATCATGGATGGCGTTGCCGATGGGTTGATCGCTTGGGCGGTATTCTGGGTGGGTTGATGAGACATACTGGATGATAATTCAGCGCGTTTAAATGCACTCTGGTTCATTGCATCAGCAATAATCTGCCTATCGGTTGCGACAGCCGATATTTCTGTCTTGCCCTGCGCAACGGATAGCGCGTCCGCTTTACCCTGCGCGGTGTGCAACGCATCTGCCTTGTTCAGTGCAGCGGACAACGCTTCCGTTTTGCCTTGCGCGGCGGACAACGCATCTGCCTTGCCTTGCGCCATATCGGCTACGTCCAGCATGGCATCGGCAAGTGATGCGGTTTTGCGGGTGGCGATGCCAATACCTGGAGAGTTTTGCTTGCCGGTAGTGCTACTTGTCGCCTCACTTGAGAATGAAGCACGCATTTCCTGCGGAATTTGCAACAGCACGGCGGACAGTGCATCGGTTGGATATGCCGTTGTGCCTGTGGCGGGGTCGATTTGGTCCTGTGCATCTTTTAACTCCGGGTCAATCACGCCGGTAGCGATCGCGATTTGCGCGATACCGAGCCCGGGTGAAATAGAGCCGCTGATTTGCCGCGCCAGTAGTGATGCGAAAGGTTCAGCCGCCTGTTGTGCGTCCGCAGCCGGATCCGCTGCCGCATTGTTACCCTTTGTGGCACCTGCAGCGTTGGCAGGTTGAGATGCGTTGCTGGTAATCGGTAGGTTGGTCATAGCAGTTTCCTTTATCTGGGGATGGAGGGAAGTGGTAAGCAGTGGGCAGGAGGGGGAGTCAATTTGCTGCTCGCCATTACCTATTCGCCACTCCATTCTCTTCATCATTGTTTATCCTATAGGCAGCCGATCTGCCGGAATGTTCATCCAGTGTTTTTTGTTCTGATTTTGCAGCTGCTTTCTTTTCAGTTTCGGCGTGACGCTCCTTTAGTGTGCCGAGCGATTTTAGTTTGCGCCGCGCTGTGTCAAACTCGTTACGGCCTGCTTGGGTGGATGTCTTGCTTTGCTCGACTGCATTGAGTTGCTGGCTGATTGCCGTATCTATTTTATAAATGAATTGCTCGAAATTACGCAATTCAACCGGGTTCATGCCGTTTCGGACAGCCTCCTGAAGCCTGCCTTGATAGTCCTTGCGGTACTCGCGCAGGGTGTCGAGTTTTTGCTGCGCGCTCTGCTGTTGTCGATTTAACTGGCCGAGCTTACGCGTAGCCGATTCATTCTGGTGTTCTGCCAGGTTAATCAGTGGTTGCAGAGAAAATGGTTTGGCCATGATCGTATCGGTTAGTGTGTCGGTTGCAACAATGCGGTCAGTTTGGCAACGCTTGTAGCATATGGTTCGTTCTCGAATATGCCCTGCTTCAGAAATTGTTCCATTTTCGGATAGAGTGCGATCGCTTCGTCCAGAAACGGGTCACTGCCTCTGACATAAGCGCCGACACTGATCAGATCGCGGTTGCGCTGGTAATGGGCATACATATGCTTGAAGCGTTGTATCAGTGATAAATGATCAGGCGATATCAGATGGGGCATCACGCGGCTGATCGAGGCTTCGATATCGATTGCCGGGTAGTGCCCCTGCTCTACCAGTCGCCGGGATAACACGATGTGCCCGTCGAGGATCGCACGCGCACTGTCGGCAATCGGGTCTTGTTGGTCGTCACCTTCAGTCAGTACGGTATAGAAGGCAGTAATTGAGCCGCTGCCTTCAAGGCCGTTGCCGGCGCGTTCTACCAGTTGCGGCAGTTTGGCGAAAACCGATGGCGGATAACCTTTGGTGGCGGGCGGTTCGCCGACTGCCAAAGCGATTTCGCGTTGTGCCATGGCGAAACGGGTCAGTGAATCCATGATCAACAATACGTTCTTGCCCTGATCGCGGAAATATTCGGCGATGGTGGTGGCATAAGCCGCGCCCTGCAAACGCATCAGCGGCGAGGTGTCTGCCGGTGTGGCGACAACCACTGAATGCGCCATGCCTTCCTTGCCGAGAATATCACTGATGAATTCTTTGACTTCGCGCCCGCGTTCACCGATCAGGCCGACCACTGTGATGTCTGCATTGGTATAGCGCGCCATCATGCCGAGCAACACGCTTTTGCCGACACCGCTGCCGGCGAATAAACCCATGCGCTGGCCACGCCCCACGGTCAACATGCTGTTGATGGCGCGCACCCCGACATCCAGCACCGTGTCGATTCGTGCCCGTTCCAGGGGGTTGAATGGGCGGCTTTGCAGCGGCGCAGATTCCAGGTCGGACAGCGGACCCAGCTGGTCCAGCGGTTTTCCGGAGCCGTCCAATACCCGCCCCAGCAACATATTGCCGACCGGCAGATGTTTGGCGCGATCCACATTGCGCCGGTTTGCATGCCTGCGTGTTCCGTCCAGAGATAATACATGCGCTGTTTCGAGAGGCATTACGCGCGCGCCTGGCACCAAGCCCTGCACATCATTTTCCGGCATCAGGAATAATCTTTCGCCGGAGAAACCAACCACCTCGGCTTCCACAATGCCGCTTGGCAAATGGATTGCGCAAGTGCTGCCAACTGCCATTTTCAAGCCGACCGCTTCCATCACCAAACCGGTTACTTTGGTCAGGCGACCACTCGGCGGCATGGGGTTACACCCCGCCACATATTCACGGCCTTCATCCAAAAAGGCACTCCAACGGGGAGCGTGAGCGGTTACGCTAGCCACGATTTATCCTGTCCTATGGATTCAACAACACGTTTCCAGCGCGCCTCGACGGTGGCATCGACCTGGCTGTTCGCAGTCTCTGCACGGCATCCGCCGCGCTTGATTTGTTTGTCGGCGAAGATCTTCCATCCGGTGTGTGCCAATTGTTCACCCAGATGTTCACGCACCAATTCGGCATCGTCCGGGTGCAAGATCAGATGGGCGTTCTGGTTAAAGTGCGGCAGGCCACTTATCGCGTCATTGACGATATTTAAAATCACTTCTGGTCTTGCTTGCAGCTTTTCACTCACCATTTTGCGGGCAACCTCCAGCGACAAATCAAGCAACGACTGCGCTAGCTGTGCATCCACCTGGTTAAGTGCATCCTGCAGGTTTTGCATGAGTGTGTGAATTTGCGCCGCCTCGGTGCGAACCTGCTGGAGGCCTGCGGCATAACCCGCATCGCGCCCCTGCGCAAAGCCTTCATCTTGTGCCTGTTGACGGATGGCTTCCAGTTCTGCGACGGTGGAAAGAGCGGAATTTCTACGCGTTGAGCCCTGGCGACCGCCGCCGAAATGCGGATCGAACGAGGCCAGCTCCCAGCGTTCGAACGCCGTGAGCTGTTCTTTCGGGATGACGATGCTAGACATATGCCTCCTCGCCAACGCCGCCTAGCGCAATCTGGCCTTCGTCGGACAGGCGGCGCACGATTTTGAGGATTTCCTTTTGGTTGCCCTCGACCTCGCTGAGCTTGACCGGGCCTTTTGACTCGAGGTCTTCGCGCATCATTTCGGCAGCGCGCTGCGACATGTTCTTGAAAATCTTCTCGCGCAATTCCTCGTTGGCGCCCTTGAGCGCGACGATCAGGGATTCCGACTGAACTTCGCGCAGGATCAACTGGATGCCGCGATCATCAATATCCATAATATTCTCGAACACAAACATTTTGTCTTCAATTTTTTGCGCCAGGTCAGGGTCGAAGTTGCGCACGTTTTCCATCATTTCCGCCTCAAGCGTGCCACCCATAAAATTGAGAATTTCTGCAGCGGTCGCTACCCCGCCTTGCAGGGATTTTTTGCTATTGCCCCCGCCCGCCATGAGTTTGCTCAGCACGTCGTTGAGCTCGCGCAACGCAATTGGCTGCACGCCGTCTAATGTGGATATGCGCAGCAATACATCGTTACGGGTGCGCTCGGTGAGCATTTTCAATATGTCAGCTGCTTGGTCCGGTTCCAGATGTACCAGGATGGTTGCGATGATTTGCGGATGTTCGTTGCCGATCATTTCCGCTACAGCTCCCGAATCCATCCATTTCAGGCTTTCAATGCCGCTGGTGTCGCTGTTGTGCATGATGCGATCCAACAAACCGGCGGCCTTGTCATCCCCCAGCGCCTTGGTGAGCATGCCGCGGATGTAATCACTGGAATCCATCCCGATGGTAGTTTTGCTTGATGCGGAAACGATGAAATCGTGAAACACCTGCGCAATCTCATCACGGTTGAGATTTTTCAGTGTCATCATTGCCGAGCTGATCTTTTGCACTTCTTTTGGCTCGAGATACTTCAACACTTCGGCCGCCTCGTTTTCGCCGAGCGTCATCAGAAAGATCGCGCTTTTTTCAACCCCGTCAACCATTGTTTACCCATTCCTTAACTACACTGGCGACAATTTTAGGCTCTTGTTGGGCAATTTGGCGCGCTGTCTGCAAGCTTTGTTCGTACGATGGCGTGGAAGGCGTGTAAGTTGCTTCGGCAATATGCGCGTTTTCCCGCGCGGCCGTAAATCCTCCCGTGTTGTTTTTCATGGCGGTGCTCAAGGTGTCAAAGGCAGGCTTGATGATACGGAACACGACAAAGAATACGACGGCGGCAATCAGCGCGTATTTAAGCAGATCCTTCCCAAGCTCGATGGTGCCGGGCTGTTTCCAAATCGGCAATTCTTCAACAACTTCCTTATTCTCGCTAAATGGCGCGACCTGCACGTTCAGGCTGTCGCCACGATTCTGTTCAAAGCCCATCGCGTCTCTGACCAGGTTGTTGATCTGTTCCTTGTCCGCATCGCTCAAGGGCTTGCTGCTGGTTTTGCCTTTTGCGTCGGTCACCTTGCGGTTACCGTTGACCACCACCGCAACCGACAGGCGTTTGATTGTGCCAACCGGCAGCACGGTGTGACGTATGGTGCGATCAACCTCATAGTTGACGGTAGATTCTTTTTGCACGTTGGATGCGCCGGCATTGTTCGCGGCAGTCGCGCCACCGGCCGTTACCCCCTGCGCGCCTGCGGCGGCAACGATGGGAGCTGTGGCTGGAACGGGGGGCTGATTGGATAGCGCGCCGGGAATGCCGCCGCCCGCACTCAATCCTGAACCGCTCATTGCCTCGGTGCTTTGCTGGCTGCGCACCACGCTTTCATTGGGGGGTTGATTTGGTTTATAACTCTCGGAAGTCTGCTCTGTGCGTGAGAAATCAATGTCGGCAGAAACCTGTGCATGCACATTATTTGCGCCGAGTAATGGTGTCAACAACGCCTCGATACGCCTGACATAACTCTGTTCGATCTGCTGCACGTATTTGAGCTGGCTGGCATCCAGACCATCGCTACCCGTGCCCTCGTGGCTGGCGCTCAATAGTGTGCCGTTTTGGTCAACCACGGTTACATTCTTGGCCGACATTTCCGGCACGCTGCTGGAAATCAGATGGATGATCGCGCTGACCTGCGCGGAATCGAGCAGCCGTCCGCCTTGCAGGGATAACACCACGGAGGCGCTGGGTTTTTGCTGTCCTTTGACAAATACGCTGGGCTTGGGGATAGCCAGGTGAACGCGTGCTGCAGCCACCGAGCCGATGGTCTGTACGGAACGTGCCAGCTCACCCTCCAGTGCACGCTGGTAGTTGACCTGCTCGGCAAATTGGGTAATGCCGAATTTTTGGTTCTCCATCAGTTCGAAGCCAATATTTCCGCCTTTTGGCAGGCCTTGAGATGCCAGTTTCAGACGGGCTTCATGGACATGCGCGGAAGAGACCAGCAATGCCCCGCCGCCTTCGGCAAACTTGTAGGGGATGTTCATTTGCTGCAACGATTCGATGATGGCACCACCGTCGCGATCAGATAAATTGCTATACAACACGCGGTAATCGGGCATCTGACTCCACATCCACATCCCAGCAATGAGCGCGAACGTAGCCGCAACAACAACCGCCAGCGAGATTTTCTGCTGGAAGCCGAGCTGGGAAAATTGGTTCATCGTGTTATTTTTTTGTTCATCCATAATGAGTTATAGCTATACTTTAAAGCCAGTTATGCGCTTGGGCATATTATCAGCAGCAGAGTGCCTTTTTAACGGCTGAATAAAGGCATAAAGCCCCGCCTGTTCTGACCATAAATATCGCAATTGGTTGAGTATCGTGCCATCACCTGAAAAAGGTCATGGCCTGAAATGAGGCCTGAAATGAGGAGAGTGACGAAGTGAATACCCCGGCAGTAGATAGTTTATTGGCGCAAATGCGCGCTGCGGCGGCAGCGGCGGGGGCGCGTGAACCAAGTCAGGCAACGCAGGCTGGTGCGGTAGATTTTTCTGCAGTGTTGAAATCAGCGCTGGATGGCGTGTCGCAATCGCAGGCCAAATCGGAGGAAATGCAAAAAGCCTTCGTGTTGGGTGATGACAAAGTCAGCTTGAGCGACACCATGATCGCCATGCAAAAAGCTAGCATTAATTTCCAAACCGCTGTTCAGGTGCGCAACAAGGTCGTGCAGTCTTATAACGACATCATGAACATGCAGGTGTAATCCCCGTCTGTATTACACGCGCTTCGCCAACATTTTGCCCCGGTTTTCGCGCTGACAGTTAGAATTACTCGGACTTGGTTATTGCCGCGCGTTGCATGTTGTTTACATAGCGTTGCAGCAGAATGCCGGAAGCGCCATCAATATGGGTGAATTTACACCCCGCCCGCACAATCGTCTGCTTGGATTTCGTGGTTAAAGTAGTCAAATTCTTTACTGTTACCGTGACGGTAATCGTGCCCACATCAGGCAAGTCAATGCGGCAATTTTCGTAAGACTGATCCACCTCAAGTTCGATATCGCCCTCTGCGCAGGTCAGTTTTATGCCACCAGCACTGATGTCCATGATGGTTATTGGACGCAGATGCTGTTCCTTGGGCTTATCCGTCTTCGTCTTGTCTGTTGGTAGCGGGATGACGCAGCGCAAAGGTTCGGAAGGAAGCGGGTTGAGCCTGAAATATTCCCTGCGTTGCAGACGATAGATTATTTTTGGCATGAACAAATAAAAGGCTGGGTAGCCTTCGTATTCGACGCTGTAAGCCTTGGCGGCGGCAAATTGAACCTTGACCCCCAAATGGGAGCTGACCAGAAACAAGTCATCGCTCTCGGTGATGCGCCTGTTGTTTATGCTGTTCGGGCTTTGCTCCAGCCAAAAGCCGGAGTAATCAACGCCCATAATCGTGGTCAGGATGAAGTAGCTGGCATCGCCGTAATAAAGCGCGGTGCGGGTACCGTTTTCGGCAATGTTGTTCAGTATGAATTCGATCTCTACCGCCGAAACGATACTGTGCTCTTCTTCTTCCCTGTTGGAAAGAGTCTCTATTTTCAATGGGATATTATTTTCCATATTATTGATAATGCTGCTACGCCGACAAAACTGCCGTGCATGATACCAAATCAAAGCTGGATAAACGGGGATAAAAATAGGTTCGGTCGCACAACGACACATGAACGGCCTTTAGAGGGCAACCTCCCGGTGATTATACGTGCAATGCGCAGCTTCCCCTTGAAAATGGATAGGCGAGGTCAATCCGAGCCGGCAGATGGGGCAACATCAAAAATAGGGTGTTGTTTTCGGAAGAAAAAGGCAGGGCGAAATTTTCGCCCTGCCTCTGTTTGGTGATCTGCTGCGGTTTACAAAAGCGGCACGATCATCAGTGCAACAATATTGATAATTTTGATCAGCGGGTTCACCGCAGGGCCCGCGGTGTCCTTGTAGGGATCACCCACCGTATCGCCCGTCACGGCGGCTTTGTGAGCTTCCGAACCCTTGCCGCCGAAGTTGCCTTCTTCGATATATTTCTTGGCGTTGTCCCATGCGCCACCGCCGGTGGTCATCGAAATCGCCACGAAAATACCGGTGATGATGGTGCCCACCAGCACGCCGCCGAGAGCTTGCGCGCCCAGGGTCAGGCCGACGACTACAGGCACGGCCACGGGCAGCAGGGAAGGAACGATCATTTCCTTGATCGCGGCCTTGGTCAGCATATCCACGCAGGTACCGTATTCCGGTTTGCCGGTGCCTTCCATGATGCCGGGGATTTCCTTGAACTGGCGGCGCACTTCGACCACCACCGTCCCGGCGGCGCGGCCGACCGCTTCCATACCCATTGCGGCGAACAGGTAAGGCACCATGCCGCCGATAAACAGGCCGATGATGACCATGTGGTTCGACAGATCGAAGCTCGTGATGACACCCAGTTTGGCTTCCAGCGCATGGGTGTAATCGGCGAACAGTACCAGCGCGGCCAAACCGGCGGAGCCGATGGCGTAGCCTTTGGTGACCGCTTTGGTGGTGTTGCCTACCGCATCCAGCGCATCGGTGATGACGCGCACATCTTCCGGCAATCCGGCCATTTGGGCGATACCGCCAGCGTTGTCGGTGATCGGGCCGTAAGCGTCCAGCGCCACGATGATGCCGGCCATCGACAGCATCGAGGTTGCGGCGATGGCGATGCCGTATAACCCGGCCAGTTCATAAGCCCCCCAGATTGCCAGGCACACGACGAGCACGGGCGCTGCGGTAGACTTCATCGACACGCCCAGCCCGGCGATGATGTTGGTGCCATGTCCGGTAGTAGAGGCCTCGGCGATATGACGTACGGGGGCAAATTCGGTTGCGGTGTAATACTCGGTGATCCACACCAGTGCGGCAGTCAGCAGCAGGCCGATGATGGTGGAGCCGTACAGCGCGCCGACCGAGTAGACGCCGTTGTCACCCATGATCCAACTGGTGAGCGGGTAGAACGCGACCAGTGCCAGCACGGCGGAAACCGCCAAGCCGCGATACAGTGCGTTCATGATTTTGCCGCCTTCGCGTGCTTGGACAAAGAAAGTGCCGATGATGGAAGCGAAGATGGAAAATCCGCCCAGCACCAGCGGGTAAATTACCGCATTCGGGCCGGAATTCGCCATCAGCAAACCGCCCAGCAACATGGTGGCGATGATGGTGACGGCGTAAGTTTCGAACAAGTCGGCCGCCATGCCGGCGCAGTCGCCGACATTGTCGCCGACGTTGTCGGCAATCACCGCAGGGTTGCGCGGATCATCTTCGGGAATGCCCGCTTCGACTTTACCGACGAGGTCGGCGCCGACATCCGCGCCCTTGGTGAAAATGCCGCCACCGAGACGCGCGAAGATGGAAATCAGCGAACCGCCGAAACCGAAGCCTATCAGTGCATGGGTCGCTTCAGCGGGCGTTGCGCCGGTGCCTACCAGCATGGCGTAATAGCCTGCCACCCCCAGCAGCCCAAGGCCCACTACCAGCATGCCGGTGATCGCGCCACCTTTGAAAGATACGTTCAGCGCCGCGTTCAGGCTTTCCTTGGCTGCTTCTGCGGTGCGCACATTGGCGCGCACCGACACGTGCATACCGATGAAACCTGCCGCGCCGGAGAGGATCGCGCCTATCGCGAAGCCGGTGGCTGTTTGCCAGCCCAACGCAACGAAAATGACGACAAACAATGCTCCGCCAACCATGGCGATGGTGGTGTATTGCCGGTTCAGGTAGGCCGAAGCGCCTTCCTGCACGGCAGCGGCGATCTCTTGCATACGCGCGCTGCCGGTTGATTTATCCAGAATCCATTTGATTGAAGCCGCACCGTACAAGAGTGCCGCAATGGCACTTAACAACGCAAATCCCAGACCACCTGACATGATTACCCTCCATAAAGATAAAGCACACGATTGCTCCGACATTTAAAGCGCATGTTAGAGCACCAAAGAACAGAGAACAGACTTCAGGGGGCTAGAATACTTCGGATTTTGAATAATGGCTGATTTTTTTGAAAATACCGGTTTTTTTGCTGGGGCGGATTCCCTCAAGGTGGATTATTCCTGCATCTGATGCGTCCAATAGCGGCGATGCGTTTTGCGGTAGCGTTCCACCCGCAAGCCTTTTGCGTTCATTTCGACCAGAATCGCGCCATCTTCGTCCGAGCGCAACAACTCCGCGCCGCTATCCGCATAGCGTTGTAGCACATCCTCTCTGGGGTGTCCGAAGCGGTTGCGGTAGCCCACCGTGAATACCGCATAATCCGGCAACGTGGCGGCGACGAATTCAATGGTGGACGAGGTCTTGCTGCCGTGATGCGGCACAACCAGCAGAGTGGTGGGCAGTTTGTCCATGTGCTCCTTGAGTAATCGCGCCTCGGAGTTTTTTTCGATGTCTGCCGCGAGCAGGATGTGTTGGTTCCCTGCGCTGATGCGCAGCACGCAACCACGGTTATTGTTGTGAATTTTGTCATCGGCATAACTGGCGGCATCGGGGTGCAGCATTTCAAAATTGATGCCATCCCAGTTCCATTGTTGGCCGTCCATGCAGCGTTGCGTCTGCCTCGCCAGTTTTAAAAGAGGCTGATCATCGGGCAAGGAAGATGAGAGCCAGCCGATGGGCATGGCCTGCATGACGGAAGCTGCGCCACCGGTGTGATCGAGGTCATTGTGGGTGAGGATCAAACCATCCAGTTCGGCGATGCCCAAGGCGCGTAACGCGGGAACAAGAATACGGTTGCCGCTGTCGGCATCACCGCTGAAATCCGGGCCGCTGTCGTAAAGCAGCGCGTGATGTTGGGTTTGCGCGGCGACGGACAAGCCTTGCCCGACATCGAAAATGACCAATTTTAATGTGCCTTGCGCGGGCGCTTCCGGTGTATTCAAAAACATCGGCAGCAGCAACAAAACCCCCAGCCAGCGCGCCGGAAAACCGCGCGGCAGCAGTATCCACAATACGCCCAACATACCGGTCACAACGCTCCACGCAGGCGGTGCGTGTTGGATCCATACCGCTTGTGGCAACGCATTCAGCCATTCCAGTGGCACCATTGTCCATTCCATCGCGATATGCGCCAACCACAGCGGCACATCCAGCGGCAGCGCTGCGCCGAGCAAAGCGAGCGGCACGACGATCAGGCTCACCAGCGGAATGGCGAAGGCATTGGCGATGGGCGAAACCAGCGATGCCTGCTGGAATAGCCCGAGCAACATGGGAATCAGGCCGATGCTCATCGCCCACTGCACAGTGGCATATTCATTCAGCCAATGCGATTTTCCCAAGCGGTACGCAGTTACATACAGAATGATTGCCACCGCGCCGAACGATAGCCAGAAGCCTGCCGACAGCACCGCCCACGGATCGGGAATCAGCACACCGAGCAGCGCGATGCTGAGGATTTGTCCGGGCGAAAAATTGCGGTTCAACCACAAAGCCGCAGCGACCGCGCCGACCATGTAAACCGTGCGCTGCGCTGGCACGGCGAAGCCGGACAATAGCGCGTAACCGAGGGCTACCAGCAATGCGACCAACGCGGCAGCCTTGCGTGCGGGCAACCACAAAGTAAGCCGTGTACTGCGTCGCCACAACCAATAGGCGAGGGCAAAACCCATACCCGACAGCATGGTGATGTGCAGGCCGGAAATACTGATCAGGTGATTGATCCCGGTGCGCGTGAATACTTGCCATTGCGCCGCAGGAATGCCGCTTTGATCGCCGATTGCCAGCGCGCTCAATACCCCGGAGTATGGTGCGTTACCGAGAGTGGCATCGAACTTGTCGCGTACCGCTTCACGCCAGGATTCGATGCGATAGTGGAAGCCGTCGGCCAATGTGCCAAGGCGTATATTGTTGCCCTTGTTATGCACATAGCCAACGGCACGCACATTGTTTTCCAGCGCCCATGCCTCGAAATCGAAACCATACGGATTGCTGCTGCCATGCGGCTGCTTGAGGCGTAGCGTGAGCTGCCAGCGTTCGCCGGCGTGCGGCGCCAGCGGGATGGCTTGACTGTCGAAATAGGTGCTGAGATAAATGTGCCTTGGCACACTGGCTTGCGGGGTGAGCGTTTCTTCGACATCAAAGCTGAAACGCAAGCCGCGTTCGTGGTTGCGCGGCAACTCTGCAACTACGCCGATCACTTCGATGTCGCGCCCTTGCCATTCATACGGCAGACTGATGGCGAGGCGTTGTTCGGCTTGCCATGCGGCGTGATAAAGACCGAGGCCGCAAGCGAAAACGGCGAGAAGCAGTGTATGGATGGAACGGGTAACCCGGTTGCGCCGGCGGAAACGCAGGGGAAAAATGATGAGGGGAAAAATAAACAGCAGCCATGCCCAGGCGAAATCCGGCAGTGAGGCTTGCTGTTGCAGCCACCATACGCCGAGGGCGAAAAAAATAGTGAAAATAACCATACGCGTAGATTACCCCACAGTAAGGCTAGAATGTGACCATGCGCAAATTCTTCAAAAAGCTTCTGCCGGATCATGAAACGGTAAAGAGCCACCGCTGGCTCCAACCGTTGGGTGGCTGGTTGCATCACCCCAATCTGTGGCATTTGCATCGCCGCTCGGTGGCGGGCGGAGTGGCGGTCGGGTTGTTTTGCGGCCTGATTCCCGGACCGCTGCAGATGATTTTCGCCGCGCTATTTGCAGTGCTGCTGCGCGTCAATTTGCCGGTGGCGGTATTTACCACGCTTTATACCAACCCGTTCACCATTTTGCCGCTGTATGTGCTGGCTTATGAACTCGGCGCCTGGGTGAGCGGTGTGCAGCATGGCGTTGCCGAAACCAGTTTGCAATTTCCAGAAATGCACTGGCACGACTGGCCGGGCGAATTGTGGGGCTGGCTGGTGATGCTGGGCAAACCGTTCCTGATCGGCTTGCCACTGCTCGCTGTGAGTCTGGCGATTGTGGGATATTTTGCCGTGCGCGTGGCATGGCGCTTGTCCGTACTGTGGAAATGGAACAGCAGGCGGCGGAGAGCCGGGTAGGTTGTGCTGCGCCTGTGAGGCAAGAAGATACTTGTCTTGGGAAGCTCTGATTAAGTCCTCATTCGTCATTCCGGCGAAGGCCGGAATCCAGTGTTTTCAATGGACTGGACACCGGCCTTCGCCGGTGTGACGGACTTAATCAGACCTTCCCTTGTGTCGTTTCTGTAAAAACAACACAATGTGAGCCTCTCTGTATGGTTGAACATCAAGCAACAACCAAGGATATGACGAATGGAAAATAAGCGACTTGCATCTGTGCCGTTGCCGAGCGAGATGGAATTACTCGGCGACGGACCTGCCTTTCAAGACACTATACGCACTATGCTGATGGAAGCTAAAGGCTTCGAAGAATTTTCACAGCCCGATATCGCATTTCTTGCAAGGCATATGAAGGCTTATCGTGTACACGGGGATACAACTATTTTTCGTGAAGGGGAGCGCAACAGCTATCTGTGCGTGCTGATTGAAGGGCGCGTCTGCGTGTACAAGGAAGATCGGGACAACGAAATCAAATTGCTCACCATCATTCCGCCGGGCAGGATTT
>Ga0315281_10007954_pt1 | contig 14844 bp, 13 predicted proteins | sample YL17G07_0_MG_FD_204540 | JGI IMG/M metagenome (GOLD analysis project Ga0315281, IMG submission 204540) | Sediment microbial communities from Yellowstone Lake, YNP, Wyoming, USA - YL17G07_0 | ecosystem: Environmental > Aquatic > Freshwater > Lake > Sediment | place: USA: Wyoming | collected...
TCGCCGCCGAACTTGGTGGACAGCACCTTGGTGAGCGCCGCGGTCAAGGTGGTCTTGCCGTGGTCGACGTGACCGATGGTGCCCACGTTGAGGTGGGGCTTGGTGCGTTCGAATTTTCCCTTGGACACTTGCAGCTACCTCGTCTTGTTGTCGGTGGTGTTCGCCAAACTCTGACCAATACTTCAACCTGGAGCCCATGATCGGAATCGAACCGATGACCTCTTCCTTACCAAGGAAGTGCTCTACCGACTGAGCTACATGGGCGCAACTCGCTCTGTGTACCCGCTACGCCTCCGTTGTCTGGAGCGGGTGATGGGAATCGAACCCATATCATCAGCTTGGAAGGCTGAGGTTCTACCACTGAACTACACCCGCGCATCCCGCCGTTAGGTCTCGCCCACCCACCGAATTCATTCGTTCTGGTGGAGGGGGGTGGATTCGAACCACCGAAGACATAAGCCAACAGATTTACAGTCTGTCCCCTTTAGCCGCTCGGGAACCCCTCCAAAACATAAGCCGCGCATTATGCGGGAAAAATCCGTACCACGTCAACCGATTCCAGGACATAAACCCAAGACTCAGGCCATCTGACCCTGAAATTGTTTGCGGATCAGGTTGATTGCCGAACCCGCCATGAACCAGGCGATCTGCTCACCGGTCAGGCTGTGCCGGGCCGCAAAATTCTCCACGCGGCCGTTAGCGTGTTTCAGCTGCACATTTACGGATTTTCCCGGGGTAATCCGGTCGAGACCAATGAAGCTAAGGTGGTCGTCCTTCTGGATACGGACATAATCTGCCGGGTCGGCGAAGGTCAGGGGCAAAACCCCCTGCTTCTTGAGATTGGTCTCGTGGATACGGGCGAAACTGCGCGTCAACACCACCCGGCAGCCGAGGAAACGCGGCGACATGGCGGCATGTTCGCGCGAACTGCCCTCGCCATAGTTCCCATCGCCCACCGAAACCCAGCCCAGTCCCTTGGCCTTATAGGCCCGGGCGATGGCCGGCAGGGTTTCGCCCGCTTGCCCGGTAAGCAGGTTGAAGCCGGTACCGGCTTTGTCGGTAAAGGCGTTGTTGGCACCGGTAAACATGTTGTCGCTGATCCGGTCCAGATGGCCGCGGAACTTGAGCCACGGTCCGGCCGGGGAAATATGATCGGTGGTGCACTTGCCATTCGCCTTGAGCAAGACCGGCAGGTCCTGATAGCCGGCCTGCTTGTCCACCGGCGCGAATGGTTCCAGCAACGCCAGCCGTTCGCTCGTCGGGTTGACCGCCACCGGTGCCGAAGCCGGATGATCGGTGGGCGCGGCGTAGCCGGATTCACCGGCATCGTAGCCCTTGGCGGGAAGCTCCTCGCCTACCGGTGGCGCGAACATAAGTTGCGAGCCGTCATCGAGCCGCACACCCTGGTGTATCGGATCCATATCCAGCCGCCCGGCAAGCGCATACGCGGTCACCACCTCGGGGCTGGCGATGAACGCCAGGGTGCTGGCATTGCCGTCGTTACGCGCCGGGAAGTTGCGGTTATACGAAGTCAGTATCGAGTTCTTCTCGCCCTTGACGATATCGGTGCGTTCCCACTGGCCGATGCAGGGGCCGCAGGCATTGGCCAGCACGGTCGCCCCAATCGCCTCGAGATCGGCGAGCAACCCGTCGCGCGCAATGGTGGCGCGCACCTGCTCCGAGCCGGGCGTAACCATGAACGGCACGCGTGCCTTGAGGCCCTTGGCCTTTGCCTGGCGGGCGATGTGCGCGGCGCGGCCGATGTCTTCGTATGAAGAATTGGTGCAACTGCCGATGAGCGCCGCCGAAATCTTCGCCGGGTAACCATTGGCTTTCACGTCGGCGGACAGGCGCGACACATCGCGCGTGAGATCGGGTGTGTGCGGCCCGACCATTTGCGGCTCGAGGCTGGAAAGATCGATCTCCACCACCTCGTCATAATACTTGGCCGGATCGTTCAACACTTCATGATCGGCACTGAGTTGCGCGCGCACGTCCTCCGCCAGCCGGGCGATTTCGGCGCGCCCGGTGGCACGCAGGTAATCGGCCATGCGCTTGTCGAACGGAAACACCGAGGTGGTAGCGCCGAGCTCGGCGCCCATGTTGGTGATCGTGGCCTTGGCGGTGCAGGACAGCGCCTCGGTGCCCGGGCCGAAGTACTCGATGATCTTGTTGGTGCCGCCCACGACCGTGAGCATGCCGGCGAGTTTGAGAATCACATCCTTGCCACTGGTCCAGCCGCTCAAGGTTCCGGTGAGCTTCACGCCCACGAGCTTCGGCCAGAGCAGCTCCCACGGCAGGCTAACCATCACATCCACCGCATCCGCGCCGCCCACGCCGATCGCCAGCATGCCCAGACCACCGGCATTCGGGGTGTGCGAGTCAGTGCCGATCATGAGCCCGCCCGGGAACGCGTAGTTCTCCAGCACCACCTGGTGGATGATGCCGGAACCCGGCTTCCAGAAGCCCATGCCGTACTTGTTCGACGCCGAGGCCAGAAATTCGTATACCTCTTTATTGGTGTTCTCGGCAATCGCCAGGTCCTTGAACGCGCCGACCTTGGCGCGAATCAGGTGATCGCAGTGCACCGTGGTCGGCACCGCCGCTTCGCGGCGGCCGGCGGTCATGAACTGGAGTATCGCCATTTGCGCGGTGGCATCCTGCATCGCGACACGGTCGGGACGCAGGTTGGCCGTGGTCGTGCCGCGTTCGGGCAGGCCCTCGCCCTTGTCCTCCCAGTGCGCGAACAGAATTTTCTCGGCGAGCGTGAGTGGATGATCGACGCGGGTGCGAATCGAAGCCAGTTTGGCGGGAAGTTTCTCGTACAGCGCGCGAATCATCGGCAACGCGTCGGCGGGTATTTTTTCCATGGGGATATCTTAAGCGCCGTGAACTTTCTGGATAGGGTGTAATTGTAAATCAAGACCGATTCATGCGGCTATGCCGCCATGGATCGCCGCATGATCCGGGGCATTTGCATGCCATGATGAGGGCGTATTTTTCCTGGCAAGAATGATTGGGTCGTCGAGGTCCTTGCGCATTTTTGCTCGAGGATATAGATCGCTCGTGACCGGCGAAATCGGCACATCGTTGGCGTCAGGCACCGGGGCTGGGCTACCCCCATTTCACGACTCGCGGTCCGGGCTCAGCCTGCGTTCAGCCAGGCGAGCGCTTCGTCACTACTGTCGAAGCTTCTGGCCTGCGCGTCGCTGAAGGCCGCGCTCACCCAGGAAAGCCACGATGTCCATTGCGTGGCGGAAACAATGGCGATGCGCCGGAAGTCATGCGCATGGGCGCGCGTGAACCTGACTTCCTCCCAGGCCACGTCGAGCGTGTAGCCGGACATGTTGGCGAGGTCGAGCAGCAGCTTGATCTTGGGCGCCCTCTTGAGTTCCCGGCCCACCGCCTCCTCAAACTCGCGGTAGTCGGCAAGGGCCAATTCGCCGTAGACGTGCATCTCCAGCAGATCTTTATTCTCGTTGACGACGATCATGCCTGCCTCCTGCGGCGAACCGCATCTATATTGATTAACTGTGAGCGCCGGAAAACGGCGTCACTCTGCACGGCGGGCTCAACGGGCCGGATGCCCAATGGAATATGGAGCCCACAGAGGGATTTGAACCCCCGACCCCCTGATTACAAATCAGGTGCTCTACCAGCTGAGCTATGCGGGCGAATCAAAAGCGGGTGGAAACGGCGCGGCCACCAGAGACACTGAAAAAATTGTACGGAAAGCTTGCTTGCAGAGCAAACCGCATTTTATCTGCGCATGGATTGCCCATTCGGCCGTTGTATAGTGCCACGCGAGGCAAGTTGTCATTTCGAGCGGGGCAAGAAATCCTGCATTGGGTAGCGTCATTGTGGTGTTAACAGATTTCTCCCTTCGGTCGAAATGACGATGAAGGGTTTTTTCAACAATACAGCTAGCCGGACTCCGGAGCGCAGGGCGCATCGCGCACCTCGATGCCGGGTGCACCCCAACCGATGGCACGCAGCTGCTCCAGCATGGCGTCCGCCGGTTCCGGCAGACGCAGATCAAACCAGGTCAGGGATTCGGTGCGGAAACGGACTTCCTGTTGCGCCGTGATGCCTTTTAGCGCGAGTTCTTGCAGGCGGCCCTGGGCGTTGTCGGCCTGGGCGAACAGACCGAGCGAAACCGCCGGCTTGCCGTTCGCGTCTTGCATCACCAGCACATCGCGGATGCCGAGTCGTTCGAGTTCCTTGCGACGCTGCTCGGCCTCTTTGCGGCTGGCGAACGGCGCGAGGTGTACCCAGTAGCTGCTCTCGGATTTACGTTCTTCGCTGCGGCGCGTGGCGCTCAGTTTTTCGCCGATCAAGCGCGTCGCAGCCTGATCGGCGATTGGGAGTGACGCGAACGGTCCTACGCTCACGCAGCGCGGACGCGGCTTGGCGGCTGCGAGCGGCGCTTCGACACGCTCGTTCTTGCGCGCACGCGGCGCCACGCCCGGCGCGCTGAGCGGCACCATCTGCTCAGGGTGAAAGACCGGACGCGGCGGCGTCGCCTCGCCCGCGCCGTCGCGATACCAAGTCGCCCACATCAGCAAACCGATGTTGGCGAGCACCAGTACGGCGAACAGCCAGCGCATCATGCAGCGCCTTCCGTTGCGACCATGCGTGCCACGCCTTCCAGCACCAGGTCCGGCACAAGCGTCGTCGTATGTCGCATCAACGAGGACAGTACTTCCGCATTGCCGCCGGTGAGCAGCACTTGTGGGGCGCCACCCAACTCGGCAGCCTGTTCGTCCAGAATCCGGTCAATGGCCCCGGCCAAACTGTAAAGCACCCCTGCGGCCACGGCATCCGACGTGGTTTGTGCCAGACAGGTGTCGGGATTGCCTGCCGATGCCGGGATGCCTTGAGTACCTTGCAAAAGGCTGGACAACATAAGCGCAACCCCGGGGAAAATGACACCGCCACGGAACACGCCTTTGTGGTCGAGCGCATCCACGGTGGTGGCCGTGCCGCAGTCGACTACGCAAACAGCATCCGGCGCCCGCGTGCGCGCCGCAATCAACGCCGCCCAGCGGTCGGCGCCGAGCTGCGCCGGGTCTTTATAAGTGTTGGTCACACCGCATTGCACGGCGCGCGCGCTGAAACGCAGGAGATCGAGATTCCAGCGGCGCTGTACCCAGTGCGCCAGCCTATCGGTGCGCACAGCACCTGCTACGCTCACCACGGCCACCTGGGCCGGCCGCGACAGTGGTCCGAAGGCCTGGTCGAGCGCGCGCGTAAAATCGTCACTATAGGCAAACGCGCCGCCGGGCGTGAGGCCGTCATTGCGGAAAAACTGCTCCGGCGTGTTCCGCACTTCCGCCATCCCTGGCGGTCGCGCCAGCGCCCATTTGCAGCGGCTGTTGCCGAGATCGAGAACGAGGTTCATGAAATTTTTCCGTGCGCCGCGCGCAGACTGACATCGCCGGAATGGAACGTGCGCAGCTCGCCATTGGTAATACGCACACGCAGGCCGCCCTGCGCATCGATGCCCTCGACCGTGCCGAACACATCCTCATGTCCAGCATGCAACCGCACCGCCTTGCCGGCATACAGATGGCGGCGCTCCCACTCCGCGCGAAAGTCCTCAAAACCGGTGCGCTCGAAGACGCGAAACATTTCGTGCAGGTGAAAAATCAGCAGCGCCGCGAGGCGATTGCGGTCGACCGGCGCGGGAAGGTTCTCGCGCAGCGCAGTCCAGGGTTGATCGATGCTCGCGGCGTCGCTGGGCGCAAGATGCACGTTCAGGCCGAGCCCGAGCACCACGAGCGACGGCCCGCTGCTCTCGCCGCGCAGGTCAATGAGCAGACCGGCCAGCTTGCGTCCATCGCCGAGAATATCGTTCGGCCACTTGAGACCCACGTCGCGTACGCCGAATTCCTCGAGTGCGCGCAGCACCGCCACACCGGCTGCAAGACTCAGGCCGGCAAGGCCGGCGGGTCCGGCCTCGAAACGCCAGCCCATGGACATCAAGATATTGTGGCAGGGAGTCGCTACCCAGCCGCGACCGCGCCGCCCGCGCCCGGCGGACTGCGCCTCGGCCAGACACACGCGCCCGCTGGACAGATCCGGCGTGCGCAATAACTGCTCGTTGGTCGAGTCCAGTTCGTCAAAGACCTCGACCTCGACTCGCGCCTGGCGTTCCGCCAGCAGCGCGCAAATCGGCGCCTTCGACAACGGTACGTAGGGTTCGTCGAGACGGTACCCACGCCCGGAAACGCGGTGGATATCGGCGCCGCTTTCGACCAGGGCCTGGATCGCCTTGTTCACGGCGGCGCGGCTTACCCCGAGACGCTCACCCAGCAGCGTGCCGGAGTGAAACGCGCCGTCCGCGAGAAGTTTCAGTAAGGAATGGCGGGTGGACATGGAATCTGAATAGTAACAGGAGCCGCCCGCGCCGGGCAGGAGCCCAAGTGCCGCGAAGCACAGGGATGTGCGAGAGCGTCCGCCGGGCAGGAGCCCAAGTGCCGCGAAGCACAAGGATGTGCGAGTGGCGCGGGAGGCACGACTCCAGGGATGGAGGAGGTAGAGCAACGCCGGGGCAGTTGCCGAGGACGCCGGGAGAGCCGGAGCACATGGACGTACGAGAGCGGCCGCCGAGCGATGCACGGGAATAAAACCGCGCCCCGGCTGTTTACCCAGAGGCAACACCCATCCATCCAAAATTTTTGAGGACCACACCATGATTCGTCGTACCGCCGTAGCTGTACTCCTGCTCACCGTGGCAGGCACCGCCTTCGCCGGCCCCTTCAGCGACAAGGCCGAGGGGCATTTCCTGGCGATCGCTACCGGCAATCTTGAAAAACTGGCTGGCGAATATCGCCCGGACGTAACCCTGCAATGGGTTGGCGGGCCGCTCGACGGCGTCTACAGCGGCGAAGCCAAGGTGAACGAGGTCTGGGGCAAATTCACCAAGTCCCAGGGAGAACTCAGCCGGCGCGTGACCCTGTTGACGGAAAACGCCAACCCCAAGGGTGCGACCGTCACCGCCAATGTCGAGTTCCAGGGCAAGGCCGCCATCAAGGTGCGCTATGTACTCACCTACCGCGATGGCAAAATCGTGAACGAGGTCTGGCAGATCGACCCGAACCTGTCGTCTGGCTATTGAAGTACACACCGACCGCGGCGGTTGCCGTGGTCGGTCCTTTTCGCATGCGCCGCGACCCGCAGTACAATCGCGGCGTGTTGATCCGGTCCTGACCTGATGCGTGACGCCAACCTGTTCGACGAGCACATTCCGCGCCTGCGGCGTTACGCGCGCGCCCTGACCGGCGAACGCACCCAGGCCGATGATCTGGTGCAGGAATGCCTGGCGCGCGCCTGGGAAAAACTGTCGCTCTGGCAACGCGGCACCGACCTGCGCGCCTGGTTGTTCACCATTTTGCACAATCTGTTCGTGAACGAGCTGCGCCGTCGCAAAAGCCGCCCGGAGATGCTCGCGCTGGATGACGAAGCGCTGGACGCACCACGGCGCGCCACGCAGGAAGATGGTCTCGGGCTGCGCGATCTGCAGGCGGCGCTCAATCGTCTGCCGGTGGATCAACGCGAGGTGCTGTTGCTGGTCGGACTGGAAGAAATGAGTTACGACGAAGTCGCCAAGACGCTGGGTATCCCCATGGGCACGGTCATGTCGCGCCTGTCGCGCGCGCGCGAACGCTTGCGCGTTCAACTGAACAGTACGGGACCGGCGCTGAGGAGAGTGAAATGAAAAACGAAACACTCCTGACCGAGGCCGAGCTGCACGCCTATGTGGACGGACAATTGGATGGCGCGCGCCGCGCCGCAGTCGAGGCCTATCTCGCCACCAACCCGTCCGAGGCCGAACGCGCGCGCGCCTATGTGCGCCAGAACGAACAGCTGCACGCCCTGTTCGACGGCGCGCTCGACGAGCCCGTGCCGGAAGCGCTGCGCGTGCAGCCCACGCGCCGCAGAGCAAGCCCGATGCGCTACGCCGCGCTGCTGGCTGTTGCGGTCGTGGGCGGCGTGTTCGGCTGGGTACTGCGCGGTGAAGAAGCGCTGACCATCACGGCCAGCCTGCCGCAGCAGGCCGCGTTGGCGCACCTGGTGTACGCGCCCGAGGTACAGCACCCGGTGGAAGTGAGTGTGCGCGAGGAGGCGCACCTGGTGAGCTGGCTGTCCAAGCGTCTCGGTGCACCGGTGCATGCCCCACAGCTGACGGAGGCTGGTTACGAATTGGTGGGCGGTCGACTGTTGCCCGGTGCGGACGGCCCGGCGGCGCAGTTCATGTATCAGGACGTACGCGGCAACCGTCTCACCCTGTACGTGCGCACGACCGCTGACGGCAATCGCGAGACCGCGTTCCGCTACGCCAAAGAGGACAAGGTGGGTGTGTTCTACTGGGTGGACGGGCCGTTCGGTTACGCGCTGTCCGGAGAAATCGAGCGGCCGCAGCTGCTGCACGTCGCCGAGAGTGTCTACCGCGCGCTCAATCCCTGAGCACCGGGGCAGGCTGAACCGGTGGCGCCGGTGGCCGACCCAGCAGCTCACTCACCGTCACCAGCTTGTAGCCCTTCTTGCGCAAGCGCAGCACGATGCGCGGCAAGGCGTCAGCCGTGTGCCAGCCCCGACCATTCATGTGCATGACCACGATCGATCCGTTCCTGGCTGTATCCGTGACGTACTCCAGCAAACGCTTTGTGGAAATACGCGGATCCGGGTCGCCGGACGCGAGATCGTATTGAACACTGACCAACCCCTCCTCTCCCGCAATCCGGGCCACGCGTGCATCCAGTTCGCCATAGGGCGCACGGAACAGCGTTGCCGTCCGGCCGGTGAGCGTGTACAGCATATCCTGGGTACGGCGCAGTTCTTCGCGCACGCGTTCGTCGCTCGCATGCGGCAGATGCGGGTGCAGGTAGGTGTGGTTGGCCAGCTCGAATTGCGGATGACGCGCAAGTTCGATGGTCTCGTCCGGGTGCGCTTCCATCCAGCTGCCGCCGAGAAACAAGGTGGCCGGCGCCTGCATGGTAATGAGCGCGCGGATCACACCCTCGTCGAACTTGCTCGGCCCCTGCGTTGAGCAGGCATCGAATGTCAGTGCGATTTTTTTCTTGCGGCGCGGGCCATGGCGTACCACCTCAGGCGCTACAGCCGGCAATATCGGCGCGCTCTGGAGTCCGGAAAGCGGCGGCTCGTACGGCAACGGCGCGCCCACGACCTGCTCATCATGTTGCGGAGCAGGTGTTGGCAGCAGTGCGCAGCCGCCGACCAGTCCGGCGAACAGCAGCACGGCCAGGCATCCTCGCCAAGGGTACTGATTTTTCATGCAGCGGATCGAGTCGAATGAACGCGGGTCGGAGACGCGGGCTTTACAGACGATGCCGATGAGATTGAGACATCCATGCAGGCCGCTATCATAACAAAGGCCGGCGGCTCCGGTCACGCCGGCCGCGCGTCAGGTCTTGCCGGCGGCGAGCAACAACCAGGTTTCGAGCACGCTGTCCGGGTTAAGCGAGATACTCTCGATGCCCTCCGCCACCAGCCATTGGGCGAAGTCCGGGTGATCGGACGGCCCCTGGCCGCAGATACCGATGGTCTTGTCGAGGCGGCGGCAGGTCTGGATCACTTGGTGCAACAGCGCTTTCACCGCCGGGTTGCGCTCATCGAAACCGGCGGCAACCAGCCCGGAGTCGCGGTCGATACCGAGGGTGAGTTGCGTCAGGTCGTTGGAGCCGATGGAAAACCCGTCGAAGTACCTGAGAAACTCTTCCGCCAGCAGGACATTGGACGGGATCTCGCACATCATCACGATGCGCAGACCGTTGTCGCCACGCTTCAAGCCGTTCTCCGCCAGCAGCGCGCAGACCAACATGGCCTCCTCCACGGTGCGCACGAACGGCACCATGATCTCGACATTGGTGAACCCCATGGCGTCGCGCACCTGCCTGAGCGCGCGGCATTCGAGCTCGAAGCAATCGCGAAATGAATCGGCAACATAACGCGACGCGCCGCGAAAGCCGAGCATGGGATTTTCTTCCACCGGCTCGTACAGCCTGCCACCGATGAGATTGGCATACTCGTTCGACTTGAAGTCAGAGAGGCGCACGATCACCGGCTTCGGCCAGAAGGCGGCGGCGAGCGTGGCGATGCCCTCGACCAGCTTGTCGACATAGAACGTCACCGGGTCGGCATAGCCGGCGCTGCGCGTCTCGACTTCCTTCCTGATGTCGTCCGGCAGGCGCGGGTAGTTGAGCATGGCCTTGGGATGCACGCCGATCTGGCGGTTAATCACAAACTCCAGACGCGCGAGGCCGATGCCTTCGTTCGGCAGCCACTGAAAATCGAAGGCGCGCTCCGGGTTACCGACGTTCAGCATGATTTTGACCGGTGACTTGGGCAGCTTGTCGAGCAGGAGTGAGTGCACCTCGTGTTCCAGGATGCCGTCGTAGATGTAACCGGTATCGCCCTCGGCGCAGGAAACGGTCACCGGCCGGTCGCCCTGGAGCACCGCGGTGGCATGGCCGGTGCCGACCACCGCCGGGATGCCCAGCTCACGCGCGATAATGGCGGCGTGGCAGGTGCGCCCGCCACGGTTGGTGACAATCGCCGCAGCGCGCTTCATCACCGGCTCCCAGTCCGGGTCGGTCATGTCGGTCACCAGCACATCGCCGTCGCGCACCTCATGCATGTCGGCGCTCTTCAGCACCACCCGCACCGGTCCACTGCCGATCTTCTGACCGACGGCGCGGCCCTCGACCAGTACCGGCGAGCGACTCTTCAGGCGATAGCGGGTGAGCGTGCGCTGGTCGCCCGACGTCTTCACCGTTTCCGGCCGCGCCTGCACAATGTACAGCCCGCCGTCGTCGCCGTCCTTGGCCCACTCGATATCCATTGGCCGGCCATAGTGGTTCTCGATGATCAGCGCCTGGCGTGCGAGCGTCTCGATCTCGGCATCGGTCAGGCAGAAACGCCCGCGATCGGCCTCCGGCACGGGCACGGTCATCACCGCCTTGCCCTGCGAACCGCCTTCCGCATAGATCATCTTGCTGAGCTTGCTGCCGAGGCGCCGCTGGATGACAGCGCGCTTGCCGCGCGCGAGCATTGGCTTGTGCACATAGAACTCGTCGGGGTTGACCGCGCCCTGCACCACGGTTTCACCGAGTCCATAGGAAGCCGTGATGAACACCACGTCGCGGAAACCCGACTCGGTGTCAAGCGTGAACATGACGCCGCTCACCGCCGTGTCGGCGCGCACCATGCGCTGGATGCCGGCGGACAGCGCCACATCGGCGCGCGCGAAGCCCTTGTGCACGCGGTAAGCGATGGCGCGATCGTTGTAGAGCGAGGCAAACACGCGGCGTACCGCCAACAGCACCGCGTCGATGCCGCGCACATTAAGGTAGGTTTCCTGCTGGCCGGCGAACGAGGCATCGGGCAGGTCTTCGGCGGTGGCGGACGAGCGCACCGCCAGCGCGATGGCGTGTCCAGATTTGCGGATGAGCGCGGCGTGCGCGTGGCGGATCGCCTGCTCGAGCGCAGGTTGCAGCGGTGCTGCTTCGATCCAGCGGCGAATCTCGGCGCCGGTGACCGCCAGCGCCTTGACGTCCTCGACATGGAGCACCTCCAGCCGTTCATGGATGCGCGCGGTCAGCTTGTTGAAGGCGAGGAACTCGCGGAAGGCATCGGCGGTGGTCGCGAACCCGCCCGGCACTTTGACATCGGCGTGCGCCAGCCGGCCGATCAGCTCACCGAGCGAGGCGTTCTTGCCGCCGACGCGGCCGACATCGGCCATGGACAGCGTCTCGAACCAGGCGACATAGCTTTCCGTCATGGCGTCCTCTCCGGTTTGCGCGGACATGCTGCCTGCCGCATACTCGACCGCCTGTTCCCGGCAACTGCTCCCGGCGTTGCTCTACCTCCCCACATCCCTGTGGGTCGCCGACGCGGTCTACCTCGTCCATCCATGGACTCGTAAAAAAACAGCCGAGCGTATTGTACCCGATGAAAATACGGCGCACGGTGTTCTTCGTCTCCGACCGTACCGGCATCACCCTCGAGGCGCTGGGCAAGACGCTGCTGACGCAGTTTCCGGGGGTCGATTTCCACAAACACATCCTGCCGTTCGTCGACACCGAGGAAAAGGCCCGGGCGGCTTTGGCAAAAATCAATAATACCGCCCGCGCCGAAGCACAACGCCCGATTGTCCTCAGCACCCTGATCAACGCGCCGCTGCGCACCATCGTTGCCGCAGCCGATGCGCTGTGCCTCGATCTCTTCGAGGGTTTTCTCAGCCAGTTGCAGGCCGAACTGCACGTGCGGCCGAGCTATGAACTCGGCCTGTCGCACGGCATGGGCAGCCAAATCGCCTACGAAGCACGCATGGCGGCCGTGAACTACACGCTGGCACATGACGACGGCATGACGACCACCAGCTACACGGACGCCGATCTGATCCTCGTCGGCGTATCACGTTCCGGCAAGACCCCCACCTGCCTGTACCTCGCCATGCAGTATGGCATCCGCACCGCCAATTACCCGCTCACGCCCGACGACTTCGCCAACATGGCCCTGCCGAAGCCACTCACGCCCTTCCTCAACAAGCTTTTCGGCCTGACGATCACGCCGGAACGTCTGGCCGCGATCCGCAACGAACGCAAACCGGGCAGTCGCTATGCGTCGGTGGACAACTGCCGGGAGGAAATTCACGCGGCCGAGCGACTGCTGCGACAAGAAGCCATTCCGCTGCTCAACACCACCGCCATGTCAGTCGAAGAGATCGCCATCACCGTACTGCACCAGACGGGCCAAGCCTCGCGTCTGCAACGCTGAGTGCGGCGGCGAACGGATGCAGGCCGGGCACCGTTGGCACGGTCAAAAGTCAGCCGCCCTCATGTGCCTGGCAACACGTCACTTCACTAACGTAACCGGCACGTCGGTCAGGTGGATCACTTTGGTGGCAACCGACCCCAGCACCATGCCGGAGACGGCACCAAGACCGCGCGTGCCCATCACGATATGGCTGCAGTGCTTTTCTTTCGCATAGGCGGCGATGGTCTCGCCGACTGGGCCGACACTGACGTGCTGCACATTGCCCTGCCCGGCCTGGTCGAGCCGCTCGCGGGCTGACCGCAATGCTTCCTGACCGCTGTCCTGGTAATACGCCTCGATGTCTTCATGCTTGAAGAACATGCGCACCCCGCCGGAGACAATCGGCTGTTGCACGTTAAGCAGGTACAGTTCCACCGGCTCACGCGAACCACGGGCGACGCACAGAGCGTAGTCCACGGCCCGCACGGCCGTTTCCGAACCATCCACGGGCACGAGTATCCGCTGCAGGCTGTTCCCTTCCGTCATGACACCACCTCCGACTTGCGCGCAATGAATTTTCCAATCACCACCACCAGCATGGCGCAGGCGATCGGCACAATCGTATGCAGCAGGGGCAGGTTCGCTTCGACCCAGCCCTTTACAGCCTGATCCGACACACCCATTTCGCCGGCGACATAACCAAGCAGTGCACCGCCAAGTGTGATGATCCACGGAAAACGCCCCATGAGTTTCAGGATCACGGTACTGCCAAAAATAATAAGCGGCATACTGAGCACAAGTCCGATAGTGAGCAGGACGAGACTGCCCTTGGCAGCGGCGGCCACCCCGAGCACGTTGTCGAGACTCATCACCAGGTCGGCGATGATAATGATGCGGATCGCGCCCGCGAGGCCATCGACGGACTTGCCGTCGCCATCGCCATGCTCCTCGGGCAGCAGCAGCTTCACCGAGATCCACAGGAGCAGCACACTGCCTGCGAGCCTGAGTCCGGCTTGATCGAGCAGCAGCGTCGCGAAGGCGGTCAACACGATGCGTAATACGATGGCGCCGGCGGTGCCGAACAGAATCGCCCAGCGTTGCTGCTTGGGTGGCAGCGTGCGGCTGGCGAGTGCGATAACAATGGCGTTGTCACCGCTCAGAATGATGTTCACACCGATAATCTGCGTCAGCCCCACCCAGAATTGCGCATCGGTAATCCACTCCAACATAACTGCCTCCGGAGAATATACGAGTGCCATTTCTGCCAAGAACCATGTTCAGACCCGAATGGCTTAGTTAAGCGGTTACCTGTTCAACGTAGGGTGGGTTAGGCACGTCGTTTGTGCCGTAACCCACCAGTTGTGTCGCCAGACACTCATTAAAAAGGCGTTGTGTTGCTACGCAACAATTGGTGGGTTACTCAAGAAACGCTAACCCACCCTACATTACATTAGGCATAAGTAAGTGCCATTCGGGTCAGACCTTTGTCATGCGCTCCAGAACTTTGACGAGCGCAGCCGAATCGAGCTCACCATCGCCTGCACCAATGAGTGCATTCATCTGCTGTGCCACCAGCGCCGTCGCCGGCAAGCCGACGCCGATTGCGTGCGCGCTGTCGATCACGATCTTGAGATCCTTCTGGTGCAGTTTCGTCTTGAAGCCCGGCTTGAAATCGTTGTCGAGCATGCGCTTGCCGTGCACTTCGAGAATCTTGCTGCCGGCGAAGCCACCCATCAGGGCGTCGCGCACCTTGCCGGCGTCCACGCCCTGTTGGCGCGCAAAGGTCATGGCCTCGGCGACCGCCTGGATGGTGACGGCCACGACTATCTGGTTGCAGGCCTTGGCCACCTGACCGGCGCCGTTCGTGCCCACCAGTACGATATTCTTGCCCATCGCCTCGAAGTACGGCTGCACGCGCGCGAACACCTCCGGCGTGCCGCCGGTCATGATCGAGAGCGTGCCATTGACCGCGCCGACCTCGCCACCCGACACCGGCGAATCGAGCATCTCTGCGCCGCGCTTGGCCAACTCCACGGCGAAGCGACGCGTGGCCACCGGCGAAAT
>Ga0315281_10007955_pt1 | contig 14843 bp, 14 predicted proteins | sample YL17G07_0_MG_FD_204540 | JGI IMG/M metagenome (GOLD analysis project Ga0315281, IMG submission 204540) | Sediment microbial communities from Yellowstone Lake, YNP, Wyoming, USA - YL17G07_0 | ecosystem: Environmental > Aquatic > Freshwater > Lake > Sediment | place: USA: Wyoming | collected...
GAAACTAAAGTATCAGACTTCATTTTTAAAGATCAGAAAACCAACTTACTAATAATGCCTAAAGGACTAATCAAAGTGGTTAGCTCAACGGATATACTTACCTCTGAGCGAATGAAATTATTGATTAATGCGTTCAAAAAAGAATTCGACCTGATTATCTTTGACACCCCGCCGGTTATGGCTGTCGCCGATGCCCGTGCTTTAGCTCCCTTGGTTGATAAAACTATTTATGTGGTTCGTTGGGATAAAACACCCAAAAAAGTCGTTAAAGCAGGACTACAGCAAATGATGGCCGCACAGCCTAATGTAGCTGGCGTGGTATTACAGCAGGTTAATTTAAAACGCTACGGCAGTTATGGTTACGGTGGAGAATCCGGCTATTATTATCATTATGGTAAATATGGGCAATATTATTCTAATTAATCATGGAAAAAAATAAATTTGTTGACTATTGCTATCCAGTCTTGGTTTTGCTGCTGGGAATTGCTTTATTTTTAACCGCCTTGCCGCGTGTGAGAGCTGCGTTAAATCATCTACCTGTTACTTCCGCTATTACTGAGCTGAATAAGCGAAAAGACCTAGATTTAAAAAAAATCGATTTACTGATTGCAACAGCGCAACAAAGCATCGCTCTTAGTGATGAGCCTCGTTATTGGGCGGATTTGAGCCGGCTGTTATTTTTTCAAGCAGAAAAAGCAAACAACTTAAACTTTAAGCGGCAATCTTTAAAGCAAGCTCGGGACAGTGTTGAACAATCTTTAGTTCGTTCCCCTGCTAATTCGCTACTCTGGTTTCAGCTTGCTAAGCTGGATTTTTTATTAAATACTGTTTCGGATAAAACCGTTAAGGCACTTAATTTATCAATTATGACCGGCCCTTACGAACTGAGCCATTTACTCCCCCGTCTTCAACTGTGTTTATCGGCTTTTTCCAAATTTGACCCAAAAGATAGATTTTTATTACCCCCCCAAATTTTAATTGCGTGGCAGAAAGCCCCAAAGGTATTTATTAGGGAAATAGCATTAAAAAACGGCAACATGTTCAAAATTCGTTTTTTACTGCATGATAAGTCGCCTGATGATCTAGCTGTTATGGAAACTGAAATTGAAAAAACGCATTAGTGAACTGTTTAAAAAAAATCCTCCCCTTCAGCCATTCGTGCCAGAGAACTCCCGTATTTATTGTATTGGTGATATACATGGCTGCAATAATTTACTGCAACAGTTACTGATTAAAATTCTGCGGGATAGGCAAAATTTTAAGGGCAGGGTTATTATTGTTTATCTAGGCGATTTTATTGACAGAGGACCTCATTCTAAAGAGGTAATAGATACTCTACTGAATAGTGAACGACCTAATATCGACTATGTTTATTTGCGTGGCAATCATGAGCAAACTCTTTTAGATTGCTGGGAAACTCCTTTGTTGATACCCAGTTGGTTATCATACGGAGGATTATCCGCTCTTGCCAGTTACCAAGTGGCTATCAGCAAAGTTCCTACCAAACTGCAAGATTTAGTGGTTATACAACAACAGATGAAAGAAAAACTCCCTGCTTCCCATTATCAGTTTTTATCTAACACCAAACTGTCTTACAGCTTAGGTTCTTATTTTTTTGTTCATGCCGGTATTTATCCCAAACGCTCTCTAGCTAGGCAACAGCCTGAAGATTTGTTGTGGATACGAGATGAATTTATCCAATCTAACAAAACTCATGAAAAAATCATTGTTCATGGTCATACCGTTTCCGATCAGCCGCAATTATTAAACAATCGTATCGGTATAGACACAGGGGCTTATTGCTCAGGAATCTTAACCTGCTTGGTTTTGGAATCTGATCAACAAAGAATTTTACAAACCGACCCTCCCTAATTTTATTTAGGCAATAAAGGTAAGTCGGCTTTTTCAAATGCTGCGACAATCCGGACATGTTGATACCTTTCTTGTTCTGTTGGCGTTAAAATGCTATCAGCACTTTTGCGTTCCCCTACGCCGTAGGCATCATAAGTTTGATGCGGAATATTGACTAAATATTTCTCAATAATACCAAGCGGTGCTTTTGCACGTGCCACCGAAAGCTGGATTTTATTCAAGCCTGATTTTTTTGGTACTGATTTTTTTTTGTGCAGATCATAAACTTGATATTTATTTGAAGCGGTATCAGTAACAGAAGCACTACCAATAGAAAGTAGCAGTATTTTTCGGCCGTGACTTTCTCTGGACAAAAAATCTAAAAATTGGACTAATCGGTCACGCTCCGTGTAGGAAAATTCAAGGCTATCACTGCCGCTGCTAAAAAATAAGGTAATCTCCCCCGCTCCTTGTTTTTTCGAGACCTCAACAAACGATTGCAATGCCTGATTAACAGTATCAGTCTGCCCCACTGCTTTTCCATTTTTGAGGTTTTCTTTACGTTCGGTTTCTTCACGAGATTTATTCAGTGCCACCACCAGCATGTCAGCAATCTGACTAATGCTTGCCTCTGTCGGTGTTCCTATTGGGTTGACACTGGGAAGAATCAACCTGTCATCAGGAGATAGAAGAATCAGATTGTTATCAGGTGTTAACGGAAACTCTTTATTAAAATCCGTACATCCTGAGAGACACAAAAGTATGGCCAAGCATAACAATTTGTTCATAAAACTTCCTCTAAAGTTTTTACCATTAAAATTACGTTGAAATGAATCAACAGTCTGAATTAAAAAACTGTATAGATTAAGCTCGTGTATTCTTTTATAAATTAAGCGATGATTGTCCATAACGTTCCATTTGCTGCTTGAACATAAAATCAGTATATTCTTTTTGCGTTTTAAAACCGTGCCTTTCCCAAACTTCCGGCACTTTTTTCTTTACGGCCGGTTGTTGTTCTGTTTGCCAATCCTGCCCCCAGTCGTTTTTTAAAGCGTTGCTAAAAAAACCAGCATAAGATTTAGTAGCTTTAGCATTGCAGTACAAAATATTGCGTTTGACATACTCAATGCCTGCTTTTTTCTCAAAGGCGATAATAGCGGATAGTACTGTTTTTTTTGCGCGGTGTTGCTCAGGGATTAAAAAGACTAATTTATCGACTGAGGGCGATATATCAGCATCTATGAAGGGAAAAAAAGGAAGGTCTTGGGTGTTTTCAACAGCTAACGAATGTTGTTCGGTGCGATGAAATGATTCTTGTGGTTCTTTGCTAAAAATATGGAACCGAATTGCCCCGACTCGCCTCCCATATTTGATTTCGTCAAATTCAAAAGATAAATCAGCTTTTTCTGCTAGTTCTTTTTTGGTTGCTTCTAAGACATGTCGTTTAAAATCCCTATATTCCACGTGTAAATCTTTTCTAATTCCTAAAATCTCCCGTAACTGCCCTAGCTCTATTTCACGTTCCTTTAGCCTTTCATATTGTTTAAGCAAGGTATAAATTCGCATGGTGTACTGGCTTTTAAAACTCACCATCATATTCAACTTAGAACTGGTGAAATTTGATTTAAGTTGCAATAAATAAGGCTTAAGCAGAGGATCAAAGCTCAAATTCACCATACCAGAACCATCAACATATTTAGCAGACGATAGCCAACCTATTTGCAATAAGCCATCAGGTTCTTCGACACTCACAACTCGAGTTAATAATTTTTCCGTCGTTTTTTTACATTCAACATAAACATGATTTTTATCAATATCCATAAACTCGGCAAATTCGCTCACGCTGATTCGGTAAGGCTTAAAATCTTCATCATCTGGTTGGACTTTGGAAATCATAGTTAAAATCAAACGCTGTTCGCCCACAGGTAAGTTATATCTCGCCTCAACCAACTTGTTCGATTGTGTAACAATCAAAGAATTGGGTATTGATTTTTTCTTCTGTCTAGCCATAATTCAATAATCGGTTATTTTATAAAACAAAACTAACACTAAATTCCGCACATTTCACACTAAAGCCAGCAAACATTAAGCTAACTAATTGATTATTTAAAAGTATTAAAAATAAAAAAAGAGATTTTTTCTGGAAAAAATCTAAAGGCAATCATAAAAACCAACTTAAAATATAAAGTTACCCATCAAAAAAGCACTGGTTTATTAAAAAATCAAGATTATACACTGAATTCCGCACATTTCACACTGAATTCCGCACATTTCACACTGAATTCCGCACATTTCACACTGAATTCCGCACATTTCACACTGAATTCCGCACATTTCACACTGAATTCCGCACATTTCGAGTTATAACCTATTGATTTTAAAAATAAAAAAGCCTCCGAAAACAACTAAAACAATTAAAACAATTAAAAACAACTACAACACAAAATTTCAAAAGTTTGGACGAGAAAAAGAACAACAAAAAAAATAGTCACAGAGACTAACCTATTACTTCGAGAAAAAAACGTGTTGCCCAAATATTTGATTTGTACAAGAAAAAAAGTAAAACTTTCATTATTTGTCTACACTTGTATTTTAAAAGTACAGATTTCAGAAAAAAGCCAATCTACAAAAAGCTAAAGGTGGCGAAACATGTACACCATGAACGAAAAATATTTAAAATAAGAAAGAGTGAAAAACATACTTCAGCGTAAAAATTTAACGAGTCTAATTCCGCTACTTTTTCTAATAGGTATCGTGGTTTTGAGACTATTTGATCCGGATATTATTCAACGTGAGCGATTACTGGTTTTTGATGCCTATCAGACTTTACAACCACGGGTCTATAAGTCGATACCGGTAAAAATCATTGATATTGACAATAAAAGCTTAGAAAAATTTGGACAATGGCCATGGTCACGAAATCTTGTCTCAGAATTAATTACTAAGCTGGCTAATACGGGCACTTCAACGATCGGTTTTGATTTTGTATTTTCAGAACCTGACAACAGTTCCCTGCATAGTACTTTAAAATCATGGAAAGGCATTTTAACCGATGCTGAAATAGCAAAATTAAAAGCTAAATTAAGTAAGATACCAACGAATGATGAAGGCATGGCTCAAGTGATTGGACAAACTCAAGTCGTGTTAGGTTTTTCACTCATTACGGAACAAAACACTACTCAGCCAGTTATTAAAGCAGGAATTTCAATAGCAGGATCAGTACCAGACCAAACAGTATTAAGTTCACAAGGAGCAGTTAAGAATTTAAACGAACTTGAAAAAACCGCGTCTGGTAATGGATCATTTAATATTACGCCTGAACTAGACAGCATTATCAGACGCTTACCCTTATTAATGCGATTAAATAAGACCTATTATCCTAGTTTGGTTCTTGAATTATTAAGAGTGGCACAAGGCGCGTCGACTGTTATTATTAAAACGCAGCAAGTTAAAGAAAATCAACCAGTTGTAATAGAAAGTATTAAAGTAGGCAATATCATTATTCCGACGGATAATACTGGAAATTTGTTTCTTTATTACACTCCCGATGCTTCTGAAAGAACTATTCCAGCCTGGAAAGTGCTAGAAAATAAGTTAACAAAAGATGAACTAAGTGGACAAATTGTTATAGTTGGAACTTCGGCAGCAGGGTTAAAAGACCTGCGATCAACCCCTTTAAAACCCTTTACTCCCGGAGTAGAAATACACGCTAACGCTTTGGAACAAATTTTATCTGAAAACTATTTATATAGACCCGATTGGCTAACGGGGTTAGAACTCATAATAATGACGATTGTAGGTTTATTATTAATTGTGTTTATGACCAGGTTTGGTTCTATTTTAGGGGTCATAATCCCATCAACCTCTGTGATATTGTTTTTTGCCTGTTCCTGGTATGCGTTTTATTACTATCATTGGCTAATAGATCCTGTCTATCCTGCGATCACTGTTTTAATGATTTACTCGGTTATTTCGCTGTTAAATTATTTAAAATCAGAAGATGAAAGGAAATATATACGAGGAGCTTTCAGTCATTATCTGTCGCCAGAATTGGTTGATAAATTAGTTAAAAATGCCGAAGTGTTAAAATTAGGCGGTGAAATGCGCAACATGACGGTTATATTTTGCGATGTACTAAACTTTACTTCAATCTCAGAACAACTAGACGCAGGCCACTTAACAAAATTTATGAATCAATTTTTAACGCCGATGAGCCAAATTATTTTGAATGAAAAAGGCACGATTGATAAATATATAGGTGACTGCATAATGGCGTTTTGGAATGCACCAATAGAAGATAAAGACCATGCCAAAAACGGCTGTAATGCTGCTTTAAAAATGATAAATGAATTAAGCTCATTTAACGAGTTTCAAAAAAAATTAGCATTGCAAGAAAAGCGGCCCTTTATTGAAGTTAATATTGGCGTAGGCATTAACTCAGGCATTTGTTGCGTGGGTAATATGGGTTCAGATATGCGTTTTGATTATTCAGTGATAGGTGATAATGTTAATTTGTCCTCACGTTTAGAAGGACAATCAAGATTTTATGGTATTAATATTATCCTTAGTGAATATACCTTAGCGAGTATGGTAGAAAAACATCAAGAACGGGATTTTGCCATTTTAGAATTGGATTTAATTCGGGTAAGAGGAAAACAGCAATCAGTACGTATTTACACCGTCCTGGGGGGAAAAGAAATTGCCGATTCGGACGATTTTATAAAGCTTGCACAAACCCATCGTGATATGATAGGGGATTATTACGCACAAAACTGGCAGGTCGCTCTGTCATTAATTGAATGTTGTTTAGAACTGGATAGGTTTTGTTTAACCAAGCTTTATGGTGTTTATAAGCAACGCATTGAATCCTATATGGTTTCTCCCCCCGAAAGTAACTGGAACGGGGTTTATATTGCAGCCAGTAAAAGGTGAAGTTATGTTATTTTTAAAAAGTGTATCTCAGAAAACTGTTCTTTTTTGTTGTCTTTTGTTAGTTATAAAAGCGGGTTGGGCAGTCGAGCCAATCCATATAGGTCATGTAACCAGTGTGGAAAATGACGTAATTGCTCGCACGGCCGCAGGTGAGCATAAATTAAAGATAGGCGAAAAACTTTATTTTAAAGAAGAAATTCTAACCAAGGACAAGGGTAAGCTTGAGATTACTTTTCGAGATGGATCACTTTTTACGATTGCTCCCCAATCGGTTGTCATCTTGGATAAATTTATTTTTAATCCGGCGGAAAATGTGTCTGAAAAATCCGTTAATGTGTTAAAAGGTACATTTCGCTATATATCGGGGATGGCGATAAAAAATGCTAAAACTGAAATTAAAACTCCGTTTGGTACAGCCGGAGTGCGTGGTTCGGCAGATGACTTTAAAGTGACTGAAAAAGGAATGGAAGTCTTTGTTGGAGACGGGCAAGTTGATATAAAAACCAAGAATGGCAAAGTTGGAAAAGTTAGAGCAGGTGAATTAGGAACTTCTTCTAGTAGCGAAGTAGATCTAGCCCCACTTGAAAAAACAGCTGAAAGTTTAGGTTCTTTTAAAGAAAATTTAGGCGGACCTGATTCGGTATCAGCTTATGTTTTGTCAGATAAGGCGTTAAAAGAAGATGCCATGGCAAGTAATATGTCGGCAAAACAGCAAGAACAAGCCCTCAAACCGACAAAAGCAGTACTGATAAGTAAGCCTGTCAACGTGCAAAAAGAGACCAAGGCAAAAAAAGCGCATAAAAATTAATTTAGGAGAGAATCATGAAAAATAACAGCTTATTCAAACTCATACTGCTGATATTCTGCTTTGCAGCGGGGATTTTATCAGCAAGTACTGCGCGTGCTGATGCAGCGGCTGATGTTGCCGCTTATATGACAGGGCTGCAAGCAGCGTATGGATCTAATGCTACTAGTTCTACCGCAGCAATCGTAAGCGCAAGCATTACAGCAGGCGGGTCATCAACCCTTGCTGCCACTATTACTGCAAACGCGATTGCTGCTGCTACTGCTGCGGGCAGTCCAGTGACACCAGCTCTCATTGCACAAGCTGCTTCGATTGCGATTGCCCAGGTCGCGGCTGCTCAGGCTGTTGCTGCTTTGCCGCCTGGTGCTACGGCTGCCCAGATTGCCACAGCAGCTACCACTGCAGCCCAGGCTGCTGCTGCTGACATAACAACCGTTGCGTCTGCTGCTGCCACGACTGCTGCTATCGCTCAGGGAGCCACATCTGAGGAAGCAGCCGCCGATGCCGCCGCAGTTCAAACGGCAGTTGATAATATAGCAACAGTCATTACAGCCATTGCCGAAGCTACTGCCGATGCCGTTCAAGCCGCAGCCGATAGTGGCACTACGCTTACTTCTGCCGATATAACAGCGGCTGTCGATGCTGCAGTTACTGCAACTACTACTTCTTCTACCACTACAACTGCAGATAGCACGGATACGACTGATACTGCTACTACTGCTGCTGCTGTTGAAAACTCAAGTCAAATCACCACTCAAGTTCTTATAGAAGCAATTGTCACAGGTGATACACAGCTTATAGCGGCAATAACATCAGAACCAGTAAGTCCTGCTATCGTTGTTTAATTGCGATGCTCTTGGCTTTCAGCCATCCCTACCGAAATATTTTTCTTAATTGAATAAGTAAGTAGGCGAGCATATTTTGTTTAACATTCATGCTGGAGTCCAATAGCTTTAGTTATTGGCGACAAACAGCTAAAGCTGTTTTACTCCAGCGGTTTGTTAGTCTGTAGAGACGCGATTAATCGCGTCTCGACGCAGGGATATTTCTATTTGGGAGAAAACTTTTGCAGCGGCTAGGTGAGCAAAAAAAAGATACACTGCACACAAAATTTAATTAATTCGTAGACAAAATAACAAATCACCCCAAACAGCTTAAAGCTTACGCCGTTTCACCAATTTAGGATCGGCAGTAATCGCCCGATAAATTTCTACTCGATCACCTTCCTGAATCGAACTATCCAGCTTGGTCATTTTGCCAAAAATCCCCACTTTTTGTATCTCTAAATTAATTTCAGGATAAAGCTTTAAGAGACCTGATAATTTAATCGCATCTTCGACTTTGCTCTCGGCTGGAACTTCCAGGCGTATCCATAATTGCCGATCCGCTAAGGCATAACAAACTCCGACATTCATTTTTTTCTCCTAAGCTGTGGTATTCGCAATCGGCTCTGCTTCGGTTAACAATTCAACTTTGGCTTTTTTAAACGAGGCACGTTTGGCATCAAGCAGACGTTTACCGGCGATAATAAAGCCCAACATGATAAAACCGCCGGGCGGTAAAGCCATCAGTAAAAATCCTTTGTATTCGGGGATTATGGTGGTTTCCATGCACTGAAAAGCCGAACCTAATAATAATGAGGCATTAGAAAATAGCGTACCTGATGCAAGAATTTCGCGAGTTGCACCCAAAGCGACTAAGGCAACAGTAAAGCCCAAGCCCATCATCAGCCCGTCCCATAAGGATTGTTTAAACTCATTGCGCGAGGCAAAAGATTCGGCACGACCTAAAATGGCGCAATTGGTGACAATCAGCGGAATAAACAAACCTAAGACTTTGTAGAGTTCGTGTAGCCAAGCATTCATTACCATGTCGACTATCGTAACTAAAGAGGCTATTAATAAGACAAATACCGGAATTCTAACTTCGGAAGGAATTAAGTGCCGAGTCAATGAAATTACACCGTTGGAGGCAATCATCACCACTAAAGTAGCCAGTCCCATGCCTAAACCATTGGTGGCAGTGCCGGTGACGGCTAATAGCGGGCATAAAGCCAAGTTTTGGGAAAACACAATATTGTTATCCCATAGACCATCACGGGTGATTTTGCGATAAGTTTCTGAAAAGAACATGGTTTTCTCCTAGCGTTTTAATAATTGCTCACGATGCTGGTTAAAAAACAGCAAGCCTTGATAAACCGAACCCACTACTGCGCGTGGCGTAATGGTTGCACCGCTAAACTGATCGAACACGCCGCCATCCTTTTTTACTTTCCACTGCGGTTCGGTTAAATCGGTCAGCGAATGACCATTAAAACTTAAAATCCAATCCGCTTTTGCCGCTTCAATTTTATCGCCCAACCCCGGAGTTTCTGCATGAGCAATCACCCGCACACCTAAAACTTGGCCTTGATTATCTATACCAATAATGGATTTAATCGCCCCCGAATAACCGCTATTAGTCGTCAGCATAAAAGCCACTGCACTGACTTTGCCATCTTTTTTCGCCAGATAAACCAGTGTTTCTGAATCAATCAGCATAGTGTCTTTTAGCAGGTCATTATCGTAATAATCAGCCGGAATCATCTGCTCCAGCGAAGCTTTTAAATCCTCAGCCAAGCGCGTGGCAATCACATCATGGGTTTTTATATCGCCAAAACTTAACAACGCACTGCCCAACAAGGAAAATCCTGCCAATAACAACGCTTGATAAGTTAGATTGCCGCGTAATTGTTCCAGCTTCATTTAATCCACCACTTCTAAAGGTTTGCCTTTGTTATCACGCCCATAAATGCGTGGTCTGATGTAATGGTCAAGCAATGGCGTAACAGAATTCATTAACAACACGGCAAAACCTGCGCCTTCGGGATAAGCTCCCCAAGTGCGTATCACAAAAATTAATACTCCACAGCCGATGCCAAAAATAATTTGTCCAACCGGCGTATTCGGTGAAGTGACATAATCGGTGGCAATGAAAAACGCTGCTAAAATTAATCCACCTGAACCTAAATGCAGCATCGGGCTTAGATAATGGCTTGAATCATAAACAGAAAATAACATTGCCAAGATAAACACTGTCCCCAGCAACGACACTGGAATATACCAGCGAAGAATGCCTTTATGCAGTAACCAAAAGCCACCCATTGTTAATAAAAATAGGCTGCCTTCGCCAAGACTGCCGCGCATCAAGCCTAACCAGGCATCAGGGATATTAAAAAGCCCGTCCAAACTGTGCGGCAATAAGTGATTTTGGGATAGCTCGGTTTTTACATGCCCTAATAAAGTAGCACCACTGACTGCATCAATATTATCCATGCCGATAAAAGTAATCCGTAAACTTTCGCTAAAGCTTGGCAAAGCCTGAGAAAACAAAGTTTGCGATTCTACCCAAGTGGTCATTTCCATAGGAAATGCAATCAATAATCCCACCCGTGCTAACATAGCTGGATTAAATAGGTTTTGCCCCAAACCGCCATAAACGTGTTTGCCGACTACAATCGCTAACCCTGCTCCGACTACCCCTATCCACCAAGGCGCATAAGGCGGCAAAGTCATCGCGATTAACCAACCTGTCAAAACGGCAGAATAATCTTGCAAGCTGGTTTTTACTGCTTTACCTGCTAATTGCAAACACCAGGCTTCAAATATCACCGCCGCTGTTACCGTGATAATAAATAAAAACAATGCCGACCAGCCATAAACACAGACGCCAAACAGCGTCGCCGGACACAATGCAAACAGCACTTGCTGCATAATGGCTCTGATGTTTGAATCTCTACGAGCATGAGGACTAGAATTGAGTTTTAAGCAATTTATCATGATATTGCCTCCGCTTGAGCTTTTGCTTGTTCACGCTGTTGTTTTGCTAATTGCATCTGCCGCATTTCTTCTTCTTGTTGTTTTTTGATGCGCTCCAATCGCGCTTGCCTATCCTGCATCAAGCGTTTGGTTTGTTCGGTTTTATGTTGTGCTTGTTGCCGTGTAATTAATTCGCCAGAAGCATATTTAAAATAATGCACCAGCGGAATATTAGAAGGACAAACATAAGAGCAAGAACCGCAGCTAATACAATCTTTTAACCCAAAGCCCACCGCAGCTTCCAGTTGATTGTTGCGAATCCGGCTCATCATTTCCAACGGTAATAAACCCGCAGGACAAGCATTCACACAACTGCCACAGCGAATACAAGCTTGTTCAACCGTACTTTTGATTTCAGTTGCAGTTAATGCCAATATCCCACTAGAGCCTTTTACCACAGGAACCGCAGAATGCGGTAAAGCCTCGCCCATCATCGGCCCACCCATGACTAAACGAGCGGTTTTTTCGCTGTCAACTTCACAAAAAGCTAAGACTTCTGAAATCAACGTGCCTATCAATAGCTCGACATTCATAGGTTTGCCGACCGCGCCACCCGCTACCGTCACGACTTTTGAAATTAAAGGCTGACTCGCGCGTAAGGCTCGATGCACTGCATAAGCCGTACCCACATTGTGCATAGTTACACCAACATCGGTAGAGCGGCTTTCTGCCGGAACTTCTTTACTCGTAATGTAGCGAATTAATTGTCGGTCCCAGCCCATCGGGTAGCGGGTGGGAACTTGAATGACTGAAATATTTGGATAAGATTGAGCGGCAGCCTGCATGGCAATAAACGCCAATTCTTTGTTATCCTCAATTGCCACAATGGCTTGCGCAGCACCTAAGCCATGCAGCATAACTCTAATGCCATCAATGACTTGCTTAGGGCGTTCCTGCATTAATCGGTCATCGCAAGTTAAATAAGGTTCGCATTCGCCGCCGTTAATTAACAAAGTATGAACTTTATTTCTGCGTCCTTGCGTCAGTTTAACGGCGGACGGAAATGTTGCGCCACCTAAACCGACAATGCCTGCCGCACCGACGCGCAAACTGATTTCTTCTGGTTCTAAAGCAAAAGGATCAACTACCAGCGTTTTTTTTTGCCATTGTTCTTTGCCATCAGTGGCTAATACGATGGTACGAATCGGTAACGCCGATGGATGCGGCGCGGGATAATCGTTGACATCAATGATTAAGCCGGAAGTTGGAGCATGAATGGGTGCTGAAACTAACCCCTGACTATAAGCTAATAGTTGACCTTTCAACACTTGGTCGCCGACTTTAATCAGCGGTTCGGCAGGTTTTCCGACATGTTGTTGCAAGGGTAAATACAATTTGCAGGGCAGTGGAAAATCGCTAACAATAGGACTATTTGCCGTTGCTTCTTTATGCTCAGTCGCGTGAACTCCGCCACGAATCGCAGGAGGTTTGAAAAAACTTAACATATCGCCTCACTTGCATTAACTCTGGCAGGTTTTGCCCAGTGCCAATTACGCAATGTCACTTCCACAGGCTGCATTTGTAAACATTCAGTCGGACAAACAGCGATACATTTTTGACACGCAATGCAGGCATCTGCTACCACAGCGTGGATTTGTTTCGGTGCGCCAACAATGGCATCGGTAGGGCAGACTTTAAAACAACGAGTGCAACCGGTGCAGTCATCTTCGTTGATTTTGGCAACCAGCAATTCAGGCTCGCTAACATCGCTTAAATCCAGATTAATTCCCAATAATAAAGCAATTTTTTTGGCCAATGCACTGCCGCCAGGTGGACACAATGTTGCAGGTGCGTTGTCTTGCGCTAAAGCTTCAGCGGCAAGACGACAACCTGGAAAACCACATTGGCCGCATTGTGAACCAGGTAATAAGGCTTCCAGTTCATCAACTAACGGATTGGATTCGACTTTTAGATATTTCGCGGCAATACCTAACAACAAGCCTAAAATCAGCCCAAGTAAGGTTAAGCTAACGATAGCAGATAACACAATCATGTTTTGTTCCTTTGACTATTCAGACCTTCCAGGTTTTAAAAACCTGGAAGGTCTAGTTACGGCTCATTTATAAAGTCCAGCAAATCCCATAAACGCCAACGACAAAATCCCTGCGGTAATAAAAGCAATCGGTGATCCGGCAAACAAGCGTGGCACAGCCATCAGTGCGAGTCTTTCGCGTAAGCCGGCAAAAATGACCATCACTAAAGTAAAACCTGCCGCTGAACCAAACCCAAACAACATGCTTTGGATAAAACTGTGCTGTTGTTGCACATTTAATAAAGCCACGCCTAATACCGCACAATTGGTGGTAATCAATGGCAAAAATACCCCTAAAATTTGATACAACACCGGACTGGTTTTACGCATCACCAATTCGGTAAATTGCACAACCGCTGCAATCACCAGAATAAAAGCCAAAATCCGCAAAAATTCGATATGCAGTGGTGTCAATAATAAATGCTCTAATATCCAACTGGCGACAGCGGCCAAAGTCAACACAAAGGTAGTCGCAAGCCCCATCCCTAACGCGCTGTCCAATTTATTGGACACGCCCATAAACGGACACAAACCTAAGAATTTAACTAACACCACATTATTGACTAAGGCCGTGCCTAACAAGAGTAATAAATAGTCGCTCACTGGTTTTTTCCTCACTGTTTTTTGTAAAAACAAGCAGAATTTATGCCAGCTTATATTGCCGCACTCCAGCGAGGTGAGACGAAACGCTAGAACGTCTATAGTAGTATTTCCATGTAGGGCATGGGAATGTTTGTAATAAAACCGACAGCTATTTGGCATTGGAATTATAACTTTGTAGTAAATCTTACATAAAAGCTTGAACTTTCCATTTAAACATTAACGCTGGCATTAATATTGCTGCTTAATTTTTATATAGACCTTTTCGCTTGGCGAGACATCATGGATAAAAATAAATTGCCCTTTTTAGAAAACTATCTTGGCAAAGATGCACCGCTAGATAAGCTTGAGACACAGCTTTTGCAACTACCCTATCAGCTCTTTATCGAAACCGTGGCGCAATCTCCAATAGCTATTTCCATCACTGATAAAAAAGCCAATATTCTCTACGTCAATGCTGAGTTCTCTAGGATAACGGGTTATCAACCCATCGATATTTTGACTGAAAAACAATCTATTTTGTCTGATAAATCGACCCCTAGACATGTTTATCACGACTTGTGGCGTACCATCAGCCAGAAGAAAATCTGGCAAGGTCAACTGATTAATCGGCATAAACAAGGGACCCGCTATCTGGCTGATTTAACCATCACCCCTATGCTGAATGCAGAGGGTGAGATTAGCCATTATATCGGGATGCAGCGTGATTTAACGAAAGAGTACCAAACAGAACAAAAGCTTAAAAATCAAAAGCTTTTAATCGAAT
>Ga0315281_10007956_pt1 | contig 14840 bp, 18 predicted proteins | sample YL17G07_0_MG_FD_204540 | JGI IMG/M metagenome (GOLD analysis project Ga0315281, IMG submission 204540) | Sediment microbial communities from Yellowstone Lake, YNP, Wyoming, USA - YL17G07_0 | ecosystem: Environmental > Aquatic > Freshwater > Lake > Sediment | place: USA: Wyoming | collected...
GAGTGATGAGGGAACCTTCAACCGTCCTTTACGCTTTCCTCAGTCGCGAGGTTGACGGGCGACGTACAATGCACTCGTCGCAGGCCATCGGGAAGGAGCCGGCCATGATCTGGCCGTTCGCAGATCTCTGGGACCGGGCGCTGACGTACGAGCAGTTCGTGGCGGCCTCGACGCAGCACGGCGAGTTGTGGAACGGGGTCCATCGTCTCGCGAAGGTGCCGGAGTGGGCGGTGCAGGAGGCGGAGTCGCTGGGCGAGCGGTTCCGGCTCGTCGTGCTCGCCGAGGACTGGTGCGGCGACGCCGCCAACACGGTGCCCGTGCTCGCCAAATGGGCCGAGCAGACGTTGAACGTGGAGCTGCGGATTCTGCGCCGGGACGAGAATCTCGCAGTGATGGACCGCTACCTGACGAACGGCACGGCGCGATCCATCCCGGTGGTCATCGCGCTGACGGAAGGGATGCAGGATGTAGGCTGGTGGGGGCCGCGGCCCAGGGCCCTTCAGGAGTGGACGATGGGCCAGCGGGCTACGGGCCGGGACATGAAGGAGCTCTACCCGGAGATCCGCCGCTGGTACGCGAAGGACCGGGGTGAGTCGACGCTCAGCGAAGTGCTCGCCGCGATGAAGCGGGTCCCCGGCTTTCATGAAGGTCTCTTCCCGCAAAATTGAACCGGGATTCACGGTTTCCTCATTAGACTCGAACAGTCGTTCGAATCCACCCCACAGCACTCCGGACCCGGAGGGCCCCGTCATGTTGTCTCCGTCACTGTCCCCCCAAGCGGAGGGCCTGGATCTTCGCGCGTTCCTGGAACAGCGCGGGGTGGGCCGCCGTGATTTCCTCACCTTCTGCACGCAGGTCAGCATCGCGCTGGGCCTCGGGGAGGCGGCCGCGCCCCGGGTGGCCAAGGCGCTGGAGGCCGCGAAGCGTCCTCCGGTGCTGTGGCTGCAGCTCCAGGAGTGCACGGGCTGCGTGGAGAGCGTGACCCGGACGTCGGAGCCGACGATCGGGGACCTTGTGCTGGACGTCATCTCGCTCGACTACAGCCACACGCTGATGGCGGCGGCGGGGACGGCGGCGGAGAACGCCTTCCAGAAGTCCATGAAGGACAACAAGGGGAAGTACCTGCTGATCGTGACCGGGTCAGTGCCGCTCAAGGACAACGGCATCTACACGACGGTCGGCGGCCGCACGGCGCACGAGCTGCTCACGGAGGCGGCCAAGGACGCGGCGGCGGTGGTCGCACTGGGCGCGTGCGCGCACTGGGGCAACATCCAGGCGTCGCGGCCCAATCCGACCGGGGCCGTCGGGGTCTCGGCGATCGTGACCGACAAGCCGGTGGTGAACATCGCCGGGTGTCCGCCGATCGGGGACGTTGTCACGGCGACCGTCGTGCACTTCCTGACCTTCGGCCGGCTGCCTGAACTCGACGGCGACGGCCGCCCGGTGTTCGCCTACGGCAAGCGGATCCACGACCAGTGCTCGCGCCGCGCGCACTTCGACGCGGGGCAGTACGTGGAGAAGTTCGACGACGACGGCGCCCGGCGTGGTTGGTGCCTGTACAAGGTCGGCTGCAAGGGCCCCGCGACCTACTCGCCCTGTCCGATCTTCCAGTGGAACGGCCACACGAGCTGGCCGATCGGGGCGGGGCACCCCTGCCTCGGGTGCACCGAGCGCGGGTTCTGGGACGCCATGACGCCCTTCTACGGCCGCCTGCCGGCGGACGTGGTGGGCGGGTTCGGCGTCGAACGTTACGCCGACACGATCGGGGCGGCGGTGGCCGCCGGCGCCGTAGCCGGCATCGCGACGCACGCGCTCGCCACCGGCGTCTACCAGATCCGCAAGCGCAAGCAGGAAGCACCGGTCGCGGACCAGCCGCAGCAGAAGGGAGACGGCGATGGCCAGGACTAAGGTCGTGGTGGACCCGATCACGCGCATCGAGGGCCATCTGCGCATCGAGGCGCAGGCAGAGGGTGGCCGGATCGCGTCGGCGTGGGCCAGCTCCACACAGTTCCGCGGGATCGAGACGATCATGGAAGGGCGCGACCCGCGCGACGCCTGGGCGTTCACCCAGCGCATCTGCGGGGTGTGCACCGTGGTGCACGCGGTGGCCTCGTGCCGCGCCGTCGAGGACGCGCTGGACATCAAGATCCCGGCCAACGCCAACCTGATCCGGAACCTGATCCACGGCATGCAGTTCGTGCAGGACCACGTGATGCACTTCTACCACCTGCACGCGCTGGACTGGGTGGACGTGGTCAGCGCCCTGTCGGGCGATCCGGCGGAGGCGGCGCGGATCGCGGCCTCGCTCTCGCCGTGGCCGAACAACTCGGCCACGTACTTCGGCGCGGTGAAGGACCGGCTGAAGAAGTTCGTGGGCACCGGGCAGCTCGGGATCTTCACCAACGGGTACTGGGGTCACCCGGCCTACAAGCTGCCGCCGGCGGTGAACCTCATGGCGGTGGCGCACTACCTCGAGGCGCTCGACTGGCAGCGGGACGTCATCCGCGTGCACACGATCTTCGGGGGCAAGAACCCGCACCCGAACTTCCTCGTGGGCGGCATGGCCTCGACGATCAACCTCGAGGGCACGGCGACGATCAACGCGGAGCGGATCACCGAGATCCGCGGCATGATCATGCGCGCCAAGAAGTTCGTCGAGCAGGTCTACTGGCCGGACCTCGCGGCGATCGCGGGGTTCTACAAGGAATGGGCCGCGATCGGGGGCGGGACCGGCAACTTCCTGACCGCCGGCGAGTTTCCCGAGAACGACGTGCGGGACCTCGGGTCGCTGTACTTCCCGCGCGGCATCATCGTGGGCAAGGACCTCGCGCACGTTCTGCCTTACGACCACCGGAAGGTGCAGGAGTACATCAACCACTCGTGGTACGAGTACGCCGGCGGCCGCGAGAAGGGCCTGCACCCGTTTGAGGGCGAGACGACGCCGAAGTACGACGGCCCGCCGACCCCGTGGCAGTACCTGCAGGACGGCGAGAAGTACACGTGGATGAAGGCGCCGCGCTACGACGGCAAGCCGATGGAGGTCGGGCCCCTGGCGCGGATGCTCGTGGCCTATGCGTCGGGGCACGCGGAGGCGAAGGCGCAGGTCGGCGAGCTGCTCGGCAAGCTGGGCGTGGGGCCCGCCGCGCTCTTCTCGACCCTGGGCCGCACCGGCGCGCGCGGCGTGGAGACGGTGCTGCTCGCGCGGCGACTCGAGCACTGGTTCGACCAGCTCGTCGCCCGCATCAAGGGCGGCGATACGCAGACCTTCAACAAGACGAAGTGGGAGCCGTCCTCGTGGCCGTCGACGGCCGAGGGGTACGGATATCTCGACGCGCCCCGCGGCGCCCTTGGCCACTGGGTGAAGATCAAGCATGGCGTCATCGAGAAGTACCAGTGCGTGGTGCCGAGCACGTGGAACTGCTCGCCGCGCGGCGGGCCGGAAGGGCAGCCAGGGCCGTACGAGGCGGCGTTGATGGATAACCACCCGCTCGTCGACCCGGCCCGGCCGATCGAGATCCTCCGGACGATCCACTCGTTCGACCCGTGCATGGCATGCGGCGTCCACGTGCTCGACGCGACGGGCCGCGAGATCACGCGGGTGAGGGTCCAGTGAGCGCCCGGCAGGCCCCCGGCTGGCGGCCGGATGGGCAGGTCGATCTCAAGAAGCAGGTCCTGCCGCGCAAGGGACGGTACCAGTGGGTGTACCTGTGGGACTGGCCGCTGCGGATCACCCACTGGGTCACCGCGATCACGATCGTCACGCTGATCGTGACCGGCTTCTACATCGGTGGTCCCTACTTCGTCACGCGCGGCGAGGCGAGTGAGCACTTTCTGATGGGCCGCGTGCGGCTGGTGCACTTCTCGGCCGCCGGCGTGCTCGTCGCCGCCGCCATCGGCCGGATCTACGGACTGTTCGCGGGGAACCGGTTCGAGCGCTGGAAAGCGCTGTTCCCGGTGCACGCGCGCGACTGGCAGCACATGAAGGAGCAGCTGCGGGCGTATTTCCTCATCCGGCCGGAGAGTGCCCCGCAGTACCTCGGGCACAATCCGCTGCAGCAGGTGTCCTATACGCTGCTGTACCTGATCGCGATCGTGGCCATGACGACGGGGTTCGCGCTCTACGGGGAGTCGAGCCCGAGCGGCTTCTTCCACGCGGTCTTCACGCACCCGGTATCGTCACTGCTCGGCGGCATCCAGCGCGTGCGCTTCGTGCACCACATCCTGACGTGGGTGTTCATGACCTTCGTGCCGCTCCACGTCTACCTCGCGATGCGCATGGACCTCCTCGAGCAGACCGGGACGGTGTCGTCCATCGTCTCGGGCGGCCGGTTCGTGAACCGCGACGTGACGTACGCCGATGGCGCAGAGGACTGACGTGGCAGCTGCCCCGGTGGTGATCGGCGTGGGCAATCCGCTCATGGGCGACGATGGCTTCGGCCTCGCCGTCCTCGAGCGACTGCGCACCGCGTGGGAAATGCCCGAGGGCGTCGAGCTCATCGATGGCGGGACCTGGGGGATGAACCTCCTCCCCGCCATCGAGGACGCCGGGGCGCTGATCATCGTGGACGCCATCGACCAGGGCGCTCCGCCGGGACAGGATATTACGTTGGAACGTAACGACTTACCCAGGTACCTTGGCCTGAAGCTCTCCCCCCACCAGATTGACCTGCGTGAGGTGCTCGCCTTGGCAGAACTGCGCGGTACGCTCCCCCAGCGGGCCGTCGCCATCGGGGTGCAGCCCGAGGTGATCGACTTGGCCACGGCGCTCAGCCCGCGGGTCGCCGAGCGGGTGGAGGCGGCCGCGACGCGCGTCGCGTGGCGCCTGCGCCGGTGGGGGTGGCCGTGCCGGCGCGCCGAGGTGGCGTGCACGAGCTGAGCCTCGCCCTCGAAATCTGCCGGCTCACCGAGGAACAGGTGGGCCATGACGCCCTGGGTCGTGTCGTCACCGTTGCGGTGGAGGTCGGAGACGACGCGGGTGTCGACCCGTCGAACCTCGAGTTCTGTCTCGAGGTGCTGCTGGCCGAACCCCCGTTCGTGGGGGCGACGCCGCGGCTGCTGCGGCTGCCGGGAGACGACCTGCGATTGAGCTATCTGGAGGTGGATGATGGCCGTCCGGACGATTGACGTCCGCGAGAAGGTGATGGCGCGCAACAACGAGATCGCGCAGACGGTGCGCGAGCGGCTGCGTCAGGCCGGCATCCCCGCGTTCAACCTCGTGTCGTCGCCCGGCTCGGGAAAGACGCTGCTCCTCGAGCACACGCTCGCCGCCGTCGGTGAGGAGCTCGGGATCGCCGTCGTGGCCGGCGACTGCCAGACCCAGAACGACGCCGACCGGCTGGCCCGGCACACCGACCGCCTGGTGCAGGCCGTCATCACCGGCGGCGCCTGCCACCTCGACGCACGCCAGGTGTCGGAGGCGCTCGACGCGCTCGACCTCGAGCAAACGCGGCTCCTGTTCATCGAGAACGTGGGGAACCTCGTCTGCCCCGCGAGCTGGGACCTCGGCGAGACGGCGAAGATCGTGGTCTTTTCCGTGACGGAGGGCGAGGACAAGCCGCTGAAGTACCCGAAGATGTTCCAGAACGCCCGCTGGGCGGTGCTGAACAAGATCGACCTGCTCCCCTATGTGCCATTCGACGTGGACCGCGCCCGCGCGAACGCGCGCGCGATCAACCCGGACCTGCAGTTCTTCTACACGTCGGCGCTGACCGGCGAAGGACTCGACGAGTGGCTTGGTTTCCTGCGCGAGCAGGTGCCGGCAGCTCGGCCGGCCTAGCGCGGGCCCCCGCTTTCCGGCCGTCGGCCGCCTTCGCCCTGCGCGTCGAAGGGGTCGTCCAGGGCGTCGGATTCCGCCCGTTCGTGCACCGCCTGGCGGCGCGGTTCGGCCTGGCCGGTACTGTGCGCAACGCGTCCACGCACGTGCGGATCGAGGTCGAGGGGCGTCCCGCGGACCTCGAGGCGTTCGCGGCGGCGCTGCCACTGGAGGCTCCGCCGCTCGCGCGCATCGTCCGCATCGAGCGCTCGCCGCTGGCGCCCACGGGGCGCGGCGATTTCCTCATCGCCGCCAGCACGCTCGAGTCGGAAGGCGGCCAGCCGGTCTCTCCCGACGTCGCCCTGTGCCACGCCTGCGAGCGCGAGCTCCTCGATCCGGCCGACCGGCGCCACAGCTACCCGTTCATCACCTGCACCGACTGCGGCCCGCGCTTCAGCGTGATCGAGGCGATGCCCTACGACCGCGAGCGCACCAGCATGCGCGCGTTCGCGCAGTGCGCGGCCTGCCTGGCCGAGTACCACGAGCCACGCGAGCGGCGCTATCACTCGGAGACGAACAGCTGCCCGGCGTGCGGCCCGCGGCTGTGGCTGTCGGACGCCACGGGGCGGGCCCTCGAGACGGACCGCACGCGCGCGATCGCCGACGCCGCGGCGTTGCTGTGCAACGGGCGGATCGTCGCGATCCGCGGGCTGGGTGGCTTCCACCTCGCGGTGGACGCGACCGACGAGGCCGCGGTGCGCCGCCTGCGCGAACGCAAGCACCGCGAGGCGAAGCCGCTGGCGGTGATGGTGGCGTCGCTGGCCGACGCGCGCGCGTTCGTGACGGCAAGCACAGCGGGGGCGGAGCTGCTGGAGTCGCCCGAGCGACCCGTCGTGGTGCTGCCCCTGCGGACCGGCGTGCTGGCGCCGTCGGTGGCGCCCGGGCTGACGAGCGCCGGCGTGATGCTGGCCTACACGCCCCTGCACCTCCTCCTCCTCGACGCGGTCCGCCGGCCTCTCGTGATGACCAGTGGCAACCGCAGCGACGAGCCGATCGCCACCGGGAATGCCGAGGCGCTCGAGCGGCTGGGCGACATCGCGGACGCGTTCCTTCTGCACGACCGGGAGATCGTGGCGCGCTACGATGACTCGGTGCTGCGCGCCGAGTCGGGCGGCCCGATCGTCCTGCGCCGCGCGCGCGGCTATGCGCCGCTCCCGCTCGAGCTCCCTGTCCCCACGCCCCGTCCGCTGGTCGCTGTCGGGCCGCATCTCAAGAACACCCTGACCCTCGCGGAGGGGACACGGGCGTTCGTGAGCCAGCACATCGGCGACCTCGAGGATCTGAAGACACTGGAGCACTTCCGGGCGGTGCTCGACCGGTACCGGTCGCTGTTCCGGGTCACGCCTGAAGTCGTGGTGCGCGACGCGCATCCGGGCTATCTGTCGACCCGGATCGCGGAAGAGCTGGGGCTCCCCGTCCTCGCGGTCCAGCACCACCACGCCCACGTGGCCGCCGTCATGGCCGAGCACGGCGTGTCCGGGCCGGTCGTGGGCCTCGCGTTCGACGGCACCGGCTATGGCGACGACGGACACACCTGGGGCGCCGAGGTCCTGGTCGCGGACCTGGTCGGCTACCGGCGCGCCGCGCAGCTGCGCTATGCGCCGATGCCGGGCGGCGATCTCGCGGCCAGGCGGCCGTGGCGCGCGGCGCTGGGCTACCTGTCGCTCGAGCCCGGCCTCGCGCCGGCGTTCGCCCGGGCCTTCGAGGGCGTGGACCCCGGGGAGCGACGCGTCGCCGAGCAGCAGATCGTGCGCGGGCTCAACGCACCGCTCTTCTCGTCCATCGGGCGCCTGTTCGACGCGGCGGCCGCGGTGCTCGGCGTGCGGCGGGAGTCCGCGTACGAGGGTCAGGCGGCGATGGAGCTGGAGGCCCTCGCGGGCCACCACCAGGGGCGCTCCGCGGACCATCCGTTCTCGCTGGCGGACGGTTGCCGCGTGTGGGACCCGCTGCCGCTGCTCGCGGATCTGGGCACGCGCCGCCTGCGCGGCGTGGACCCGGGGGAACTGGCCGCGGACTTCCACGACAGCCTCGCGCTGGCGGCCGCGACGCTCGCCCGGCTCGCCTGCGAGGAATCGGGCTTGCACGTGGTGGCTCTGGGCGGCGGGTGCTTCCAGAACGCGCGGCTCCTCGCCACCGTCGTGGACCGGCTCCAGATGCACGGCCTCGCGGTGCTGGTGCCGCGGCGCCTGCCGCCGAACGACGGGGCCATCAGCTACGGCCAGGCCGCAGTGGCCGCCGCGCGACTCACCCAGGAGGGATGAACCCATGTGCCTCGGCATACCCGGACGGATCACCGCCACGCGCCTGGACGAGGGGCTGCCCGCGGGCACCGTGGACTTCGGCGGAGTCCGTCGGGAGGTGTGCCTCGCCTACGTTCCGGAGGCCGTCGTGGGCGACTACGTCATCGTGCATGTCGGATTCGCCATCTCGATCGTGGATGCGGAAGAGGCGCGGCGCACTTACGAGGCGCTGAAGGAGATGAGCCAGCTCGACGAGCTGGAGTGGATGCGTGAAGCCGCGGACGCCGGCCTCGCCGGCATGGGCGGCGCACCGTGAAGTTCCTGAGCGAATATCGGGACGCGAACGTCGCCCGCGCGCTGGTCTCCCGCATCCGCGCCGAGGCGTCGCGCGAGTGGGTGCTGATGGAGGTGTGCGGGGGACAGACGCACACGATCGTACGGCAGGGGCTGGGCGACCTGCTCGAGGGCGCGGTCGAGATGATCCATGGTCCCGGCTGTCCCGTCTGCGTGACCCCGATCGAGCAGATCGACAAGGCCGTGCACCTGGCCGCGCGCCCCGACGTCATCTTCACGTCGTTCGGCGACATGCTGCGCGTGCCCGGCAGCGAGTGCGACCTCCTGCAGGTGCGCGCCCGCGGCGGGCGGGTACAGGTGGTCTACTCGCCGCTCGACGCGCTCGAGCTCGCCCGGAAGCACCCGGAAGCGCAGGTCGTCTTCTTCGCGGTCGGCTTCGAGACGACGGCGCCGGCCAACGCGATGGCGGTCTGGCGCGCGCGCGAGCTGGGCGTCGCCAACTTCAGCGTCTTGGTCTCGCACGTCACCGTCCCTCCGGCGATGATCGCGCTGCTCGAGTCGCCGGACAACCGCGTGCAGGGGTTCCTCGCGGCGGGCCACGTCTGCACCGTCATGGGATGGACCGAGTACGAGCCGATCGCCGAGCGCTACCGCGTGCCGATCGTGGTCACCGGGTTCGAGCCCGTGGATATCCTCGAGGGGATCCACCTGGCCGTGCGCCAGCTCGAGGCCGGCCGCCACGAGGTCGTGAACCAGTACGCGCGCTCCGTGCGCCGCACCGGGAACCGCGGAGCCCAGGACCTCGTGGCGCGGGTCTTCACGCTGGTGGACCGGAAGTGGCGCGGCATCGGCGAGATCCCGGCCAGCGGGCTCGGCCTGCGCGAGGAGTTCGCCGACTACGACGCCGAGCGGCGGTTCGGCCTCGCGGGGATTCACGCGGACGAGTCGCCGCTGTGCCACGCGGGTGACGTCCTGCGCGGTCGCATGAAGCCGCCCGCGTGCCCGGCGTTCGGCATTGCCTGCACTCCCGAGCATCCGCTCGGTGCGCCGATGGTGTCCACCGAGGGCGCGTGCGCGGCGTACTACCACAGCGGGCGGTACCGGGCCGCGCTGCCCCTGGAGGTGTGAGATGAGCACGACGATCACGCCCGAGCAGTTCGTCTGCCCCACGCCGGCGCCGCCGGGCGACCGGGTCCAGCTCGGTCACGGGTCGGGCGGCAAGCTCAGCGCCGCGCTGCTGCGCGAGCGCTTCCTGCCGCAGTTCACCGACGACGCCCTCGCGCAGCTGGGTGACGCGGCCGTGGTGGGGATCGGCCGGAGCGAGATCGCGATCTCCACCGATTCGTTCGTCGTCTCGCCGCTCGAGTTCCCGGGCGGCAACATCGGCTCGCTCGCGGTGCACGGCACGCTGAACGACCTGGCGATGGCGGGCGCCCGTCCGCTGTACCTCTCGGCGGGCTTCATTCTCGAGGAGGGGCTGCCGCTGGACGTCCTCGACCGGGTGATTGCCGCGATGGCCGAGGCGGCGTCGGCGGGCGGTGTCCGCCTGGTCGCCGGCGACACGAAGGTGGTCGAGCGCGGCAAGGCCGACGGGATCTTCGTGAACACCACGGGGATCGGCGTCTGCCGACCCGATTTTGCGCCGGCCGCATCGCGGGCGCTTCCAGGCGACGCCGTCATCGTGAGCGGACCCATCGGCCGGCACGGCATTGCGATCATGAGCGCACGCGAGGGCCTCGGCTTCGAAGCCGAGGTGACCAGCGACTGCGCCACGCTGTATCCGCTCGTCGAGCGGCTGCGGGCCGCCCTGTCCGGGGACGTTCACGTGCTGCGTGATCCGACCCGCGGCGGCGTGGCCAGCGCGCTCAACGAGATCGCCGCGGCCTCCGGCGTCGGCGTGCTGCTGGAGGAAGACACGCTCCCGGTCCCCGGCGCCGTCGCCGCGGCGTGCGAGATGCTGGGCCTGGACCCGCTCTACGTGGCGAACGAGGGGATCTTCGTCGCGTTCGTGCCGCCCGCGCTCGCCGAGGACGCGGTGGACGCCATGCGCATGCACCACCTGGGCCGCTTCGCCCGGATCATCGGCCACGCCACGGACCGGCACCCGGGCATGGTGGTCCTGCGCACCGCGCTCGGCGGCACCCGCATCGTGGACATGCTGCCCGGCGACCAGCTCCCCCGCATCTGCTGACCGCCCGGCGGTCCGCTTGCCGCGGAAGGACGCCCGCACCATACTGCGGGCGTCCTTTCCTCATCCGGGAGCCGTCGCATGCAGCGATCCTCGTTCCTCGCGCTGGCGCTCGTGGCGATCTCCGCCGCGACCGCCTGCGCCCAGTCGCCTCCGCTCGAGGTCGGTGCGGCGGCGCCGGATTTCAGCCTCACAGGAGCGACGCGCTACGGCGTGCTGCGCGATCCCGTCCGCCTCGGCGACCTGCGTGACAAGACGGTCGTCATCGCGTTCTTCTACCGGGCGCGGACACGGGGCTGAACGATTCAAATGAACGCGTACCGTGATCAGTACGCGCAGATCTTCAAGGGTGGCAAAGACGTCGTGCTCCTCGCGATCAGCACCGACGCGGATACGGCGCAGGCTTCGTGGGCCCGCGACTCGCAGTTCCCGTTCCTCTTCCTCAGCGACCCGGACGGGGCCGTGGGGCGCGCGTACGGCGCCACCGTCCCGACGCGGACCGTGGACAACCGCAACCTGTTCATCGTGCGCGACGGGAAGATCGTGTATCGCGCGGTGCCGTTCCGGGAAGTGGATCCGACGGCCTATACCGAGCTGGGGCAGGCGATCGCACGGGTGACGCCGGACAGCGCGGGGGGACGCTGAGGGCTGAGGGCTCTGGGCTGAGGGCGAAGGGCTATGGGCCAAGAGCTAAGAGCTGAGGGCGGACCGAAGAAGGGTCCGACCGTACGCCCGGAGCCTTTCACCCATTGTGGCCCATCAGTCAGTGACAATCCCTTAGCCTGTAGCCCTCAGCCCCTAGCTCTCAGCCCTTGGTCCTCAGCCTATCTTCCCAGCGCCCTTCTCGCCGCCCCCTCGATGTCCTGGTCCTCCCCCACGCCCGTGTAGACGACCCGGCCACGGGCGTCGAGCGCGACGATGTACGAAGTGGTCGGCGCCTGGAAGGCGCGCACGGCGGCGCCGGCGTGGTCGAAGTAGAACCTGAACGGGAGGGGATGCTGTTCGAGGTGCCGCTTCATGCCGGCGCGGGTCTGGTTGATGCCGACGCCGACGACGACGAAGTCCACCTGGCCCCCGTAGCGCTCCTGTGCCGCGCGCATCTTCGGCAGCAGGGCCCGGCAGATCGGGCACCACGTGGCCCAGAACTCGACCAGTACGGGCTTGTGGCCGACGTAGAGCTGCGCGAGGTCCGCGGCCCGGCCGTCGAGGTCCTGCACGCGAGCGGCGGGCGGGGTCGCCCCCACCGCGAGTCCGACGTCCTGCGCGGCCAGCGGGGCCACTGCGACCGCGAGCATGAACGCGCTGGCGGCGACTGAGGCCCGCACGCGCGGCTGTGCGTCCGCGCGTCTGTGCGTCCGTGCGTCTCTCCTCACAGCACCGTCCCCATCTGCACGAAGTAATACTCGGCCATCGCGAGCAAGATGATACCCGCGAGCTTCTGGATCGTGGCCATCCAGCGCCCTGCCCGGGGCAGGGCGGCGAGCGTCCCCGAGAAGAGCCCGACTGCCACGAGGATCGCCGTCATGCCGAGCGAGAAGACGAACAGGTAGACGAATCCGAGGACCCCGCTCTTGGTCGCCGCGACCCACGTGAGGACCGCGGCGAACGCCGGTGCGCCGCACGGCGCAGCCACGACCCCGCTGGTCGCGCCCAGGAGGAACACCGCCGGATACGAGCCGCCGCCGAGCGAGCCCGCCCACGCCAGCAGCCGGCGCGGGGTGCCGACCGGGATCACGTCCAGCATCGCGAGCGCGGCGAGCAGCAGAAGGTTCCCGGCCGCGAACCGCGCCCACGGGTTGGATGCGACGGTGCCGAACAGCTGTCCCGTGAGACCGGCGATCAGGCCGAGGGTGGCATACAGGAACGCGAGCCCGAGGACGTAGGCGAAGGTGAGTCCGGCCGTCCGGGTCCGTGACACGCCGGCGCGCCTAGCGCCCGCGAGCAGCCCCGCGGTGATCGGGATCATCGGGTAGATGCAGGGCGTGAGGCTGGTCAGCACGCCCGCGCCGAACAGCGTGGCGGCGGCGGCGATGGGGTTGCCGTGGAGTGTCGCGGAGAGGCCCTGCATCGGGCGGAGTTTACAGCCGGCCGGTGTACATCGCCATGCCGATCGCGGCGTCCATGTCGAGGCGCGCGAGCGAGCGCACTTCGCGCCGGCTGGAGATCCCGCCGGCGGCGATGATCGGCCGCTGCGTGGCGGCGCGCAGGCTGCGGAACCACGCGAGATCCGCTCCCGCCAGCGAACCCTCCCGGTCCACATCGGTGCAGAGGAAGGCGGCGCAGAAGGGACCGAGAGCGGGCATCGCCTGCTGGGGCGTGAGCGCCAGCTTTTCGCGCCAGCCGCGCACCGCGATGCGGCCGCCGTCGCTGTCGAGGGCGATCACGATGCGCGGCCGGCCGATGCGGGTCTTCAGGTCGGACAGGAATCGTGTGTTCACGCGCCCACGCGCGAACGCACGACTCCCCACGATGACTTGGTCGGCGCCGAGGGCGACGAGCTGCTCGGCACGGGCGACCGTGCGCACGCCGCCTCCGACGCGGACGCGCTGTGGCGTCGCGGCGAGCAGCGCGCGCACGAGGGCGTCGTTACGCCCGCGGCGCAGCGCGGCGTCGAGGTCGATGATGTGCAGCCACGTGTGACGGCGGAACCGGTCCAGGAGCCCGAGCACGTCCTCGACGGCGAGCGCGCGTCGCCGGCCGCGCACCAGTTGGACCGCCCTTCCGCCCATCAAGTCGATGCAGGGGACGATCACGGCGCGGGTCGCACGGTGACGCCGCGCCCCGCGAGGTACGCCTTGACGGCGGCGATCGGCACCAGGGCGTCGTGGAATATGGACGCCGCGAGCGCGGCGTCGGCATGGCCCTGGATCAGGACGTCGGCGAAATCCTCCGGACGGCTCGCGCCGCCGGAGGCGATCACGGGGATGTTCACGGCGTCCGCCACCGCGCGGGTCAGCGGGAGGTCGAAGCCCGACGTGGTGCCGTCGCGGTCGATCGAGGTCAGCAGGATCTCGCCTGCGCCCAGCTCGGCGGCGCGCGTCGCCCAGACCACGGCGTCAAGAGCTGCGGGCTCGCGCCCGCCGCGCGCGAAGACGAGGAAGCTGCCATTCACTCGCCGCGCGTCGATCGCGAGCACCACGGCTTGCGCGCCGAAGGCGTCGGCCAGCTCGCCCAGGAGCTCGGGCCGCCGGATGGCGGCGGTGTTCACGGTCACTTTGTCGGCGCCGGCCTCGATCACCGCGCGGGCGTCGGCGAGCGAACGGATCCCGCCGCCCGCGGTGAGCGGGATCGTGAGACGTGACGCCGCGCGACGGATCGTCTCGACGAAGGTCGGCCGCCGGTCTCGCGCCGCTGCGATGTCAAGCACGACGATCTCGTCGGCGCCCTCGCGGTCATAGCGCTCTGCGAGCGTCACGGGATCGCCGGCGTCGCGCAGGCCCGTGAAGTGCACGCCCTTCACCACGCGTACTCCGTCGGTGTCGAGGCAGGGGATGATGCGACGCGCGAGGGTCACGACGCGAACTCCAGGAAGTTCGACAGCACGCGGATCCCCGCCGTTCCGGACTTCTCCGGATGGAATTGCACGCCCATCACGTTCCCTCGCTGGACGACGGCGGCGAAGCCGGGACCGTAGTCGCACGATGCCGAGATCCAGGGGTCGCCGGCCGGCGCTGCGTACGCATGGGCGAAGTAGAACCACGCGTCCTCGACCCCCCGGAGCAGGCTCGAGCGCCCCGCGACCTCGTCCCGTGCGGGGCCTCCCTCCCTCCGGGTTGTGTTCCAGCCCATATGAGGCAGCTTGACCGATCGCGGCAGTGCCCGCACGGCGCCCGGGAAGATGCCGAGTCCGGTGGCGCCCGGCGCTTCCTCGCTGGTCGCATACAGCGCCTGCATCCCGAGGCAGATCCCGAGGAACGGCACCCCCGCGGCGAGCGCCGCGGCGATCGCGCCCCGCAGCCGGCCGCGGTCCAGCCCGTCGGCCAAAGCGCCGAAGTGGCCCACGCCCGGCAGGACGATCGCGTCTGCGCCGGCGAGACCCTGGTGGTCGCGGCATCGCACCGTGGCGGCGCCGAGCCGGGCGAAGGCGCGCTCGACCGACGGCAGGTTCCCCGCGCCGTAATCCACCAGCACGAGCCTCACAGCACCCCCTTCGTCGTCGGCAGGACGCGCTTCATCTGCGGGTCACGGGCGGCGGCGACGCGCAGCGCACGGGCAAAGGCCTTGAAGAGCGCCTCGACTTTGTGATGGGAGGACCGTCCTGCGAGCAGGTGCAGGTGGACGTTCGCGCCGGCGCCCTGCGCGAACG
>Ga0315281_10007957_pt1 | contig 14840 bp, 11 predicted proteins | sample YL17G07_0_MG_FD_204540 | JGI IMG/M metagenome (GOLD analysis project Ga0315281, IMG submission 204540) | Sediment microbial communities from Yellowstone Lake, YNP, Wyoming, USA - YL17G07_0 | ecosystem: Environmental > Aquatic > Freshwater > Lake > Sediment | place: USA: Wyoming | collected...
CAGCTGCGCCTGGCAGGCATCCCGCTTCCCGACATCCGCCACGTCTTTCTCACGCACCACCATTCGGATCACAACGCCGATTACGGCACCCTGCTGCTGCTCGCGTGGGCATCGGACCTGAGAACGCCGGTCGACACTTGGGGGCCGCGGCCCCTCGCAGGGATGACCACGCTGTTTCTCGACATGAGCGACACGGACATCAAGGTCCGGATGGCCGACGAAGGGCGGCCGGCGCCGGCGCCGCTCATCCGCCCGCACGAACTCTCCGGCGACGGCCTCGTCGTCCGTGACGGCGCGATGACGGTGACCTGCGCGCGAGTGCAGCATCCGCTGGTCAAGGACGCGTTCGCCTACCGTTTCGACTCGCCCGACCGCTCGATCGTGATCTCCGGCGATACCAGCCCCTCGCCGGCGCTGGTCAGGCTTGCAAGGAACGCGGATGTGCTGGTGCATGAAGTCCTGTACCTGCCCGCCGTGGACAAGATCATCGCCGGGGCCCCCGATCCCGCGGCCCTGCGCCGCCACCTTCTGGCCAGCCACACGCCGCTCGATCAGGTGGGACGCATCGCATCCGAAGCAAACGTGAAGACGCTCGTCCTCTCGCACTTCACACCCGGCGAAACGACGGCTGTCGCCGACGAGGTCTGGCGCGCCGGCGCGCAGGCGCACTTCAAGGGAAACGTGATTGTCGGCAAGGACCTGATGGAGATGTGAGCACGCCTGCCCACCGGCGCAGCGACGCGGCCGCGTGTTCGCTGGCGCGGCGGTGCGCGAGGCGGTGCAGGTCACAGCGCGAGCCATAGAGTCAGGACGAGCGGCCAGCTCACGAAGACTCGCGACGGAGGCCAACCACGATCATGGGCTGGGGTATGGGGGCCACGCACCCGGCCTGAGCCCCGGCCCGTTCAGCGGACGATAAGCCGCAGGAGCGAGTCTGCCGGGGACCGGGCTCGAGCGTGACCTGCACCGCATCGCGCACTGCGCTCTTGTGATGGGCTGCGGAGCGGCTCAGCCGCTGGTGCACACCCGCTCTGCTGCGATCCTCTGTCAGCCCCGACTTCTGATTCCGCGTGGCTGGCTGGCCTGGACCGGTCTCGTCGCGTCCAGTTTGTCGAGGTCCAGCACGTACTCCCGATCGGATTCGGTGAACATCATCTCGAACCGGTGGCTGAAGAGCACCTCCTCGGCCGTGTACGACGACCGGCTGTGCGTGGTCTGTGCGAACGTCTCGTCGACCGCCGTCAGCAGGACGTTGAATTCCGCCTCCGAGTCGAGCAGCTTCGCGCGTTCCCACCCGTGCAGCGGGCTCGTGTCGTCGATCGGGTGCACGATCGTCCAGTTGAGCGGAAAGAACGCGACGGTGGACCGCTCCAGGACGAGCTGGTGGAACCGCCGCTGGCGATGGGCCCCGTCTCCTTCGAACCGGCTCATCATCACCACCGCGCTCACGTTTATCAGCTGATTCCGGCGGCCGTTGACGACGCGGAACTCGAGCGCCGTCCCGTCGCCGTAAGGCGCGATGACCGCGCGGGCGCTGTACCGGATGTCCGCCACCGGTCGCGAGAACCGCGCGAACACGACGCCGGTGGCGACGGCGAGGCCCAACAGGCCGAGGATCGACTCGGCGACCACGACGACATTGGCGGCGTAGGTTGTCGGGGCGATGTTGCCGTAGCCGATGGTCGCAAGTGTGTGGACGCTGAAGAAGAACGCCCGCGCGCGCGGATCCAGTCCGTCGTCGCCGGCCAGCGCGTCGCGGCCGCACGCCAGGTACGCCGCCGCAAACAGCGTGTTCACCAGGAGGAAGCCGGCGATGAGCAGCGCGAGCACGCGGGGCCACGACATCGACAGCAGCGTGTGGTAGCTGAAGAAGCCGCGCCACCAGTTGCCGCGGCGGACGCGCACGTTGAACGAGCCGTCGCGGTTGATGAGCCGGTAGCGGCGGCGCGTGGTGACGATGCTGCCGAAGCCGAGATCGGAAGGGGGTGGTTCCGTGGTGGCGCGGGCGTCCGGGGGCATCACAATACCTTTCGCAGGCCGGCCGGGATACAATACCCGTTCCGCCCCCGGCGTTGCCCCGCCCCCGGCAAGGGGGACGTGTCATGTGGTGGTGGATCGCGGCGCTGGGCACCTGGCTGGTATCATTCGTCTGAATCGTCTACGTCATGGCGGACGTGTTCCGCCGCCGCCTGTCGCTGGTCAAAGCGCTCCCCGGCTATCTCGTCCACGGCGTCACGGCCGTCCTCGCCCTCTGGTTCCTGACGAAAGCGCTCGGCGCGTGAGGTGAGCGATGCCTCTGCCATTGCGCGTAGCTGGCGTGTTGCTGCTGTTATCCGGCGTCACGTGAGCGAGCTGGATCGCGGGAGGGTTCCTCTCGCACAATCCGGCGCTCAGCCACGTGAGCCAGTTGCCCGTCCCCCTCGCGATTCACGTCGTCTGCATGGCCGGCGGCATGGCCTGCCTCAACGCGGCCGCAAGACGGCGGCAGGCGGCGAGCCCGGCACCGGCCGCGACTGTCCAGTAGTTCGTAATCCGTAGTCCGTAGTCCGTGGCCCGTAGCCGGCCTGTCACGCAAGACAGGCTGACTGCCAACTACCGACTACGGGCTACCGTCTCGCATGTCATCTTCCGTGAGGCTACTTGCATGATCAACCGAACCACCCTGTGGCTCGCTCGCGTCTCGCTTGCGTGCGTCATCGGCGCGTTCGCGCCGGCGGTGCCCGCGTCCGCGCAGGCAACCGCACAGCCCGCGAACCCGCTGCTCAAACCCTGGACGACACCGTTCGGCGTGCCGCCGTTCCAGGAGATCAGGCCGGAGCACTTCCTGCCGGCCTACCAGGAAGCGATCGCCGAGAATCGCAAGGAGATCGAGGCGATCGTGGACAACCCGCGACCGGCGACCTTTGCGAACACGATCGCGGCGCTCGACAAGGCGGGTGCGCTCCTGCAGAAGGTCGGGGCCGTCTTCAACAACTTCATGTCGGCGCAGTCGACGCCCGAACTGCGGCGCCTCCGCGATCAGATCACGCCGCTCGAAACCTCGCTCAACGACGACATCCGGCTGAACCCGAAGCTGTTCGCCCGCATCAAGACGGTGTGGAACACCCGCGCGAAGGCAAAGCTCACCGCGCCGCAGCTGAAGCTCGTCGAGGACACCTACAAGCGCTACGTGCGCGGCGGCGCGAACCTCGACCCGCAGCAGAAGGAGCGGCTGCGCGCCCTCAACGCCGAGCTCGCGATGCTTTCGCCGAAGTTCGGGAACAACCTGCTGCACGACACGAGCAGCTACACGCTGGCGATCGACAGGCAGGAAGATCTCGCCGGCCTGCCGCCGTCGGCCATCGCGGCGGCGGCGGAAGCGGCGAAGGCCAACGGGCAGCCGGGCAAGTGGGTGTTCACGCTGGACGCGCCGAGCATCTGGCCGTTCGTCCAGACGTCGGCGCGGCGCGAGCTGCGCGAGCAGATGGTGAAGGCGTACGCCTCGCGCGGCGATCACAACGACCAGTGGGACAACAAGGCGGTCATCACCAGGATTGCCGCACTGCGAGCCGAGCGGGCCGCGCTGCTCGGGTACAAGACGCACGCCGACTACGTGCTCGAAGAGAACATGGCGAAGACGCCCGACAAGGTGAACGCGCTGCTGATGCAGATCTGGGAGCCGGCTCGGGCGATGGTCGAGCAGCAGAAGGCCGCCCTGCAGGAGCTGGCGCGCAAGGAAGGCGGACCGTCGGAGATCGAGCCGTGGGACTGGCGTTACTACGCGGAGAAGGTGAAGAAGGCGCAGTACGACGTGGACCAGGAGGCGCTGCGCCCGTACTTCAAGCTCGAGAGCGTCCGCGAGGGCGCCTTCTACGTCGCGAAGAAGCTGTACGGGCTCACGTTCACGGAACGGTCGGACATCCCGGTTCCCAACCCGGACGTGAAGGTGTTCGTGGTGAAGGAAGCAAGCGGCGCGGAGGCCGGCATCCTGTACACCGACTACCCGGCGCGGTCGGGCAGCAAGCGCGTCGGCGCCTGGTCCAGCAGCTACCGGCCGCAGCAGATCGTCAACGGCAAGCGCGTTCCGCCGATCGTCGTCAACGTGTGCAACTTCCCGAGGCCGGTGGCCGGCGGGCCGGTGCTGCTGTCGATCGAGGACGCGACGACGCTGTTCCACGAATTCGGCCATGCGCTCAACTCGCTGCTCTCGCGCGCGCCGTACCGCGGCCTGGCGGGCATGTCGCGCGACATGACCGAACTGCCGTCGCAGATCATGGAGAACTGGGCGACCGAGCCTGACGTGCTGAAGGTGTACGCGAAGCACTATCAGACCGGGCAGGTGATCCCGGTCGACCTGATCCAGAAGATCAAGAAGGCGAGCGAGTTCGACGAGGGCTTCAACCAGGTGGAGTACCTGGCCGCGTCGATCCTCGACATGGACTGGCACACGCGCACGTCGGCGCCCACTGACGTGACGGCGTTCGAGCAGGAGTCGATGGCGAAGATCCGCCTGCCGCGCGAGATCATCTCCCGCTACCGCAGCACGTACTTCAACCACATCTGGAACAGCGGCTACGCGTCGGGCTACTACAGCTACGTGTGGTGCCAGGTGCTGGATGCCGACGCGTTCCAGGCGTTCAAGGAGAAAGGCAACCTCTTCGATCCGGCGACCGCCCTCTCGTTCAGGAAGAACGTCCTCGAAAAGGGCGGGTCGGAAGACCCGATGACGCTCTACACGCGCTTCCGCGGACGCGAACCGCGGGTGGATGCGCTGCTGCTGCGCCTGGGATTCAAGAAAGCGACGACGAACTAGAGGCCGGCTCGGCAGGGGCGCCAGAAATGTCGCCCCTGCACATTACCGTGCCTCGCCGGATCCAACCGGGGGCGCCTCGACGCCGCCTTCGTCGCCTTCCTTCTGCTGCTGCTTGCGACGATGACTCGCCATGCCGCCCTTGCGGCCGGCCTCGCGAGCCTCCTCGCTGGTCCACTCGTGCGCAGTCCCCTTCTGATGGGCGGCCTTCCCGCCTTTACTCGCGATTTCGCGTTGCTTGTTGCGGTCCATCGACGCGAATCCACGATCCTCTTTGGCCACGTTCTCCTCCTGCGAGGCTTGATGCCCTGTCGTCCCTGCCAACAACTTGCCGTCGCGTATTGGGATTGCAACGGATGTGCCACGGTTTTCCAGGAGAATCCCGCCGTTCCACGCTGCAGTCCGGCTTACCCGCTTGCGAAGTCGCGCCCGCTCGGGACTACGAGTTGCGGATGAGATGTCCGGTTGAGGAACAACGCAGAAAGGCTGCCGCGAAAACGCACCAAGCCGGCAGGGACGGCGGCGGCCGCAGAGCCGGGCGCCGCGTGACGCGGCGACGAATACCGCCGGGATCAGGCCGATTGCGCCTGCAGGAAGGTGACAAGGCGCCCGAGGCGGTCGAGCGTGCGGTTACGGCCGAGCAACGCGACCACCTCGAAGATACCCGCGCTGACAGACTCGCCGGTCACGCCCACCCTGGTTGCGTGAATGAGGGTGGCGGCCTTGATGCCGAGCCGGTCGGCGACCCCGCGCAGCGCGGATTCGATGCTGGCGGCGTCGAACGAGGGTACTTCGCGCAGCGCGGTGCACAGCGCCGACACATGCGCGGCAAGGTTCGGCGACACAAGGTGCCTGCGCACCGCAGCGGGATCGTACTCGACCTTATCGGCCAGGAAGGGACGTGCCAGCCGCGGGAAATCCTCGAGCTTCTTTGCGCGCGCGCGGACCAGATCCAGCACTTCGTCGTACCACGGTTGCCGATCGTGCGCGTATTCATCGCGCCACAGGCCGGCGCCGGCAAGGATGGGTCGCACGCGGCGCCCGAGCTCCTCGATCGGCATCCGCACGATGTGCTGGCTGTTGAACCAGTCGAGCTTCTCGGGATTGAACACGGCGTTGCTCGAACTGATGCCCGTGAGGGAAAACGCGCGTACCAGTTCCTCCCTCGTGAACACTTCCTGGTCGTTCCCGGGCGACCATCCGAGCAGCGCGAGGAAATTCAGCATCGCCTCGGGCAGGTAGCCCTGGCGCTTGTACTCGGTCACCGACGTTGCGCCGTGGCGCTTGCTCAGGCGCTTCCTGTCGGGACCGAGGATGAGCGGCACGTGCGCGAAACGGGGTACCGCTCGGCCGAGGGCCTGGTAGATCAGCACCTGCTTGGGCGTGTTCGACACGTGGTCGTCGCCGCGCACGACGTCGGTGACTTCCATGTCGATGTCGTCGACGACCACCGACAGGTGGTAGGTCGGATGGAGGTCGGAACGAAGGACGACGAAGTCTTCGATGACGGCGTTGTCGAAACCGACGCGGCCGTGGACGAGGTCGTCGAACTCGGTGCGCCCGGGCGGCACACGGAAACGGATGGCGCGTGGCGTCCCCTGCGCTTCGCGCCGCGCGATCTCATCGGCGGTCACCTGCGCGCAGGTGCAGGGCGGTCTTTGTTTGGATGGCGGGGGCCCCTGCGCCCCGCCAAGCTCGGCAGCCCCCGCGCGTGATTCTCTTGATTCGTCCGCGCCGCAGTAACAGTAGTAGCCGCGGCCATCGCGCACCAGCTGCTCGGCCATCGCGCGATACCGGTCCAGGCGTTCCGACTGGAAGTACGGGCCGTGCGGCCCGCCGACCTCCGGCCCTTCGTCCCAGTCGAGGCCGAGCCACGTCATCGCGTCGAGAATGCCCGACACCATCTCGCCCGACGACCGCGCCACATCGGTGTCCTCGATGCGCAGGATGAAGACGCCCCCCTGGTGCCGCGCGAACAGCCAGTTGAAGAGCGCGGTGCGCGCGCCACCGACGTGCAGGTAGCCGGTCGGCGATGGGGCGAAGCGGACTCTCACCATGGCTGAAGAATGCGGAAGGGAGAAGGGCGAATGGAAACGGGCGAGACGCTGAATGCGAAATGCAGAAGGCCGAATGAAGAAACCCGGCGCGAATCGGCAGGAATCAGGAAGAGGTTGCGCCCGCGCCCGGCCTCGGCGCCACCTGACTTTCTCATTCTGAATTCTTCATTCCGACTTCATCAGCCGTGAGGCTGATGTGGCGGTGAGGCAGGGATTCGAACCCTGGATACAGGTTTTGGCCCGTATAACGGTTTAGCAAACCGCCGCCTTCAGCCTCTCGGCCACCTCACCGTTTCTTTACTGGGGGGCTTCGCCCCGCCAGACCCCCCTGCACGCTCGCTCGCGGGGCCCCCTGATGCCCCACTCCGCTCGCGTGGGCTCGCTTCGCTCGCGTTCTAGCAGGACTCCTTTACCGCTGTCCCCGATTCGGCGTCGCTCGTCCCAGTTGCATCCCGGTTGCATACCGCCGATTCCAGCACCTTCATCGCCGCAACGCTCTGCGGATCCACTGCATCGTTGAGGATGTACGACGCCCGGGTCACCGACACGTTATTGTGCCGTAAAATCGCCTGAATCACAACGTCGCTGACGCCGAGCTCGTGCAGGTTCGTGGCCGGACCGCGCCGAATGGCGTGCAATCCGTACCAGGGGATGCCCGCTTCTGTCAGAGCTGGGCGGATCACGTCCCGAACCACGTAGTCAAGAGCACCGGGCTCGCCGTCGAGCGTCTCGAAGATGAAGGTCTGCACCTTCTTCGCGGCGAGGTGCTCATCGAGGACGCGCTGGCCGCAGCGCAGGCGGACGGAGCGTAGCTCTTCGCTCGCACCTGGAAAGCGCATCATCCGCACGATCTCGTCGACGTCCGCCACGACTGGCTCGACGACCACCGGCGTGTTGGAGTTGGGCGCCTGCTCGACAAGCTCCGTCAGCGCCGCCTGCTGCTGGTCAAAGGGGGATGCTCGAACTGCGCCGCCCGCACCGCGAGGTGCCGGCGGGACCATCGTGCGCGAGTGCGTCTCCGGGTAGGTGCATAATGTGCCCGGGTAGGGTCGGGCGAGGGGACGAGGTCGGTCCGGCGCGGAGCGGCTGAACACGTCGGCAAAGGGGGAGGCCATGGACCGGGCGTCCGCTCTCTTCGCTGTTGCGCTGGTCGCCGTTGGTTTGGGCGTCCGACAACCACCTCCCTCGTTCCGTTCGTCCGTGAACGACATGGCAGTTGACGTTCACGCTGTTGCCCGGTCCGGTGCAGCGCGCATTTCTACGAGACCCGGGATCGGCCCTGGCCGAGAGTACGCGGTCCAGGCGGCTACATCCGTCCAGCCAAACCGAAGCGCTTCGACAGATTCCGTGACGATCCCAGTCCGCCAACGAACGCCGCAGGAGCTTCGAGAGACGAACGCGCCACCGTCCGAGTGGCTCGAGACTCGGTATCTGGCCCTCGTCGAACGCTACCGGCGAGGCGATTCCGGAGCGATTGCGGACATCCTGACGTGGAAGGATGCCGAGATTCGCGCGGCGATTGATGCCCTGTCGCGCCTGGTCGTTCGCGGACGTGCGCCGCGTGCGACGATGCCAGGTGAGATAGCAGCACGAGTGAAGGCGGCTGCGGTCATGCTGCACACCGACGCCGGCCTCGCGGAAATCCTCAAACTGCGCAAGCCCGAGTCGCTGCATCTCAAGACGGCGCATGTCTTGATGCTCGAGTCGGCGGCCTCGCCGTTCGGGGCGCTCGACAGTACGCTGAACGACTTCAACCTGCGAAACTGGGTACTCGCCGTCGTTGAACTGCTGGTGGACCAGATGGAATACGAGCCGGCGCGCAGCCTGCTCGGCCCAGGGGGACCTACTGCGGCTTACCGCGCGCTGCTGCTCGACGGAGCGGACCGGGACCTGGTATTGACCGCGGGCTGGCTGGAAGAAAGCGCCGCGTTCTTCGGCGAGCACGTGCTGATCAGCGATGCGAAGACGGCGAGTGTGCCCACAGAGCTCGAAGCCTCCGCCTTCATGGCACGCAGTGACGAGGCGGGGCGCCAGCGGTTGCGAGTCCAGGAAGCGCGAGAGCATGCCGAGAGGCTCTATCGACGCGTCTTGCAGCTGGACGCTGGCTGGGACGAGGCACGTCTGAGACTGGGGCGCGTGCTCTTCGACGAAGGACGGTCGGCAGAGGCGGCAGACCATCTCGAGCGGGTGCTGGCGCAGAGCCGCGAACCGAGACAGCGCTGCCTTGCCGCCCTGTTCCTCGGAGCGCTGCGCGAGAGGGAAGGCAGGATCGACGCGGCGGTCGAGCTGTACTCCAAGGCCGTGACCGCTGATCCACGGTCGCAGACCGCCCGCGTGGCGCTTTCGGCGGCTCTTGCCCTCACCGCGCAATCGGCACCAGCACGTGACGCGATTGGGCCACTGGCCAGTCGACGGGTGGCCGACAGGGGTTATAGGGATCCTTGGTCGGCGTACGTCCTCGGCAAGGCCGACAATGACCGTCTGTCACAGTTGCGGAACCTGGTGTTGGAAAAATGAAGCAGGGGATCCTTCACGCGCTCGTTCTCGTTGTGGCGGTGGGGCTGGGCGGCGCAGCGCCGCAATCGACCGGGCCGGAGCCTCAACAGCCCACGTTCAGGACGCGTGTGGACCTCGTCGCCGTCGATGTCGCGGTCCACCGCGGCGGTCGGCCGGTCGCCGGCCTGTCGAAGACCGACTTCGAGGTCTTCGACAATGGCGTTCGTCAGACCATCGAGCGGGTGGGTGGCGAGAATATTCCTCTCGAAGCATGGCTCGTGCTCGACGTGAGCGGCAGCCTGCAGGGGCAGCCCCTCGTCCAGCTGCAGGAGGCAGCATCGGCGTTCGCCGCCGCATTAGCGGCGGGAGATCGCGCAGGGCTCGTGACCTTTTCGCACGACGTGCTCGTCGCGCAGCCGCTCACAGACGATCTGCCAGCCGTGCGGACGGCTGTCAGCCAGGTGCGCGCAGGCGGCGCGACGGCTCTGTACGACGCCACCTATGTCACCCTCCAGCTGAGACGCCCGAGCGCGACCCGCGGTGTGGCCGTCGTGTTGACGGACGGCGCCGACAACGCCAGCTGGCTAACTGCGGAGCGGGTGCTCGAGGCGGCGCGAAGCTCGGATCTGGTCCTGTACGGCATCGGTGTGAACGAGCCGACGCCGACGGCCGCGCGAATCAGCGGCGAACCGATTCGGCACCCTGCGCCGAGGCCGCCCTCCTTCACCGACCTCCCTCAGTACCGTTTCCTCCGCGGCCTGGCCGCCATAGGTGCTGGCGTCGTATTCGATGCCTCGTTTGCGACCCTCCGCGAGACTTTCGCGCGGGTCCTCGCGGACATTCGCGCGCGATACCTGCTGCTGTACTACCCGACGGACGCGAAACCCGGCTGGCACACGCTTCAGGTGAAACTGAGAGGCGTCCGGGGCGAGGTAACGGCTCGCCGGGGCTACTGGGTGGCTTCGCTGCCAGCCGGTTCGAAGTGACCTCCGCGGGTGGAAGCCTCGCCCAACTCGAAGCACCGATTCGCCCGGCGCCATTTCAAGGGGCCGCGCGCGACCGAAACGCCTCGAAGCCAGGTGGCCGAACCTGATCGTGGTGCATACACCCGTGCACGCGAGTTGGCTCAATCAAGTCGAAATCTACTTTTCCATCGGCGGCAGAGCGGGCGGCGTGATCGATACGTCACCGTAATTACGAAACGTCGTACTTAGCGCCCCGCCCTTGTCCCGAGATCAACCGGATGATCGCGGAGCGCCGACTGCACTCGCGCCGCAAAGGCCGCGTCGAGCAGCAGCGATCGGCGGTTCCGGCGCCGGCCGACCGACGCGCACCCACGTCGTGCCGTTCTCGGAAGCCTCGACGCCCAGGACGAGAACCAGACCGCCTTCCGCTCGCCCTTGCCGACGAAGCGGTCGGCCCGCCGGATCACAGCATCGGCGATCACCATGATCACCGTGCGTCCGAGGGTGTAGTGCCACCAGCGCCGGCGGTTGGTGCTTTCCTCAGTTCGCAAAGGAGTGTGAAGCGTCTAGGCGGGAGAGGGGCTTCAAACCCAGCGGTGCGGTTGCCCGCACGACGATGTTCAAGACCGATGCAATCGACCGCTCTGCCCACGTGTCCGACGTCGTCCGTCTACGCGAACGACGCAATTGCATGCGGTTGCATGCTGGTTGCATAGATCGGTGCCGAGCTCCCGTACGGCGCCCGAACTGCATGACCTGATACGACGTAACTGATTGAATCCAAACAACAGGGAGTAGGGGCGATTTGTTTAGCAAACCGCCGCCTTCAGCCTCTCGGCCACCTCACCGTTTGAATGGCGGGGACCCTGTGCCCCGCTCCGCTTCGTCGCGCTGTCTGGATGGCGGGGGGACCCCTGCCCTTCGACCCTTCGAGAACCTCAGGGTCGCCCCGAGCATCGTCGAAGGGCGACAAGCTCAGGGCACCCCGAGCATCGTCGAGGGGCGGGGCCCCTACGCCCTGCTTCACGGCAAACGAATGCGTGCGGGTTGCGGCCGCCGGCACCCCGGCGACCGTAACCCCAGGACGTCAAGCATGCCGCACGGGCGGGGACCCGTCCAAGTCGGCGACACACGCGGACCCTGCGGGGCGAAGGCTCGGCCGGGCGGCGCGGGTTACCTGCGTCCCCTCTTCTTTGCCGTCTTCCGGGCGGTTTTCTTCGTGGCCTTCTTTGCCGTCTTCTTCGCCACTTTCTTGGCCGCCTTGCGCGCGGGTTTGGCCTTCTTCGCAACCTTCTTGCGAGCCGGCGCGGCCTTCTTCGCCGCCTTCTTCGCCGCCTTCTTCACGCGCTTGGGCGGCGCGGGTTTGGGCGCTGCGGGTGCGGGTGCCTGTTCGGCCGGCTTCGGAGCCTCGACCGGAGTGGGTTCCATGGGAAGAATCGGCGTCTGGTCAAACGGTGTCGCCATGCTGCCTCCTCCACGCTCGGGTGGGTTGTTCACGCGCGGCCTACGAGCTGATCGGTTTAGTCAGGCAGAGTATAAGAGTGCGCGCGGACGGCTGCAATAGGAGTCGTCGGTTGTTTGTCGTTGGTCTGGGTCGGTCGTCTCAGTCGCTCGTCGTTCGTCCGGGTCGTCGGTCACCTGCCGAGAGAGCGCGAGAGCGGGCGCGCCACGCCCGCAGCTCGCCGGTTTCAAGAACGAAGGCGGAGCCTGCCCGCCGTAGCTCGCTCGTCTCATGAGCGAAGGCGGAGCCTGCCCGCCGTAGCTCGCTCGTCTCATGAGCGAAGGCGGAGCCTGCCCGCCGTAGCTCGCTCGTCTCATGAGCGAAGGCGGGCGCGCTCGTACTGCTTCGGCCACTTGATCTCGGCGTGCAGCCGCTGCGCCGCGTGCATCGGCCAGTAGGGATCGCGCAGGAACTCGCGTCCGAGCACGATTGCATCCGCCTGCCCGGTCACCAGGATCGTTTCCGCCTGGTACGGTTCCGTAATCAGGCCGACCGCCGAGGTCGCAATCCCCGCGCGCTCGCGAATTGCCGCGGAAAACGGCGTCTGGTAGCCGGGGCCGACCGGCGGCTTCGACTCCATCACCGCCCCGCCGCTCGAGCAGTCGATCAGGTCGATGCCTGCCTGCTTCAACTGGCGCACGAACTCGACCGACTGCTCCAGATCCCAGCCGCCTTCCACGTAGTCGCTCGCCGAAATCCGTACGAACGCGGGGCGTTCCGACGGCCACACTTCCCGGACGGCCTCGGCCACGCGCAGCGGGAAGCGCATCCGGTTCTCGAGCGATCCCCCGTACTCGTCGCGCCGGTGGTTCGAGAGCGGCGAGAGAAACTGGTGCAGCAGGTACCCGTGCGCCGCGTGGATTTCCAGCACCTGGTAGCCGGCGCGCACGGCTCGCCGGGCAGCGGCGATGAACTCGTCGCACACGGTGTCCATGTCGTCGACGGTCATCTCGCGCGGCACGGGATAGCCGGGAGCAAACGGGACGGCGCTCGGCGCGATCGGCTGCCAGCCGCCCGCGTCGCGGGCCACGGGCCCGCCCCCTTCCCACGGCGGGGCGGTCGACGCCTTGCGGCCGGCATGCGCGAGCTGGACGGCCGGCACCGCGCCTTCGGCGGCCAGGAACCGCGTGATGCGCGACAGGCGCTGCGCGTGGTCGTCCGACCAGAGGCCCATGTCCGCCGCACTGATGCGGCCGTCGGCCGACACGGCGGTTGCCTCCTGCATGACGAGCGCCGCGCCGCCTACCGCGCGGCTGCCGAGGTGCACCAGGTGCCACTCGGTCGGAAACCCGTTCTCGCTCGAGTACTGGCACATCGGCGAGACGAAAATGCGGTTGCGAAAGGTGACGCTGCGGATCGTCAGCGGAGTGAACAGTCGGCTCATGGCTTCGGCTCGGAATTTCGTGGCGTTGACGCGCCGGTCTTCCGCCGGATGCCGGACTGGCGCCGGGGGAAGGCGGCGTCGGTGGTGGCGGGTTCGACCGCAATCGAGGCGATCACCGACCCGGCGCCGACGGCGGCCAGCAGGATCGCGGTCGGCATGTGGAGGCGGGCAGCCGGGATGGCGAGCGCCAGCAACCCGATGCCGAACAGGAGATCCGAGCCGCGCATCCAGGCGGTCGCACGCCGCAGTTCGCCGCGAAACGCCGGCCTGTTGTGCCGCTCGGTGAAGAGCAGGTGCACGCGAAGCGTGCCGTTGAGCGCGGCTGCCGCCACGCAGCCGAAAAACAGCGCCATGCTCCAGTCGCGGTGGATCCACTGGGAGGACACGCCGGCGAGGCCCGTCATCAGCGCGTAAACGACGACGATCGACACCTGGTGCACCCGCCACCACCGCGCGCCGGGCAACCGCGCAACGCGCTCCCCGGTCGCCAGCCCGCCCGCCGGCGCGATCGCGGCGGCCTCCTGCGCGGCCGGTGTCGGCCGCGCGCCGCCGCCCAGTTGGTCGAGATCGAGCGCCAGGTCGGAGGTCGACTGGTACCGATCCGCCGGGCGCTTCTGAAGGCATTTCCGGATGATCCGGTCGAACTCGGCGGGCAGCGGTCGCAGCTGGCTGGGCGGGCAGGGATCCAGCGCCAGGATGCGGCCGATCGTGGAGGCGGCGGTGCGTCCCTCGAACGGGTGCACGCCGGTGGCGAGCTCGTACAACACGACGCCGAGGGAGAAGATGTCGCTCCTGAAATCGATGTCCTGCGCCTCGATCTGTTCCGGCGACATGTAACCCGGGGTCCCGACGATCATGCCGGCCTCGGTGAGCCTCGCTCGCGGCTGACCGGCGATTGCCGGCGACCGCGCGATGCCGAAATCGAGGATCTTGACGCTGCCCTGCTCGCCGCACACGACGTTCTCGGGCTTGAGGTCGCGGTGCACGATGCCGCAGGCGTGCGCGGCGGCCAGGGCGCGCGCAACCTGCACGCTGATGTCGAGCATGCGCGCGACCGCCATGGTGCCCGCCTCGAGTTCCGCGCGCAGCGTCTGTCCGGGGACGTACTCGGAAGCGATAAACAGTTCGCCCCCGATCTCCTCGAGCGCGAACACGGTGGCGATATTCGGGTGCGACAGGCGCGCGGCGGCCTGGGCTTCCTTGCGCAACCGCTCGCGTCGCTGCGGATCGTGCGTGTAGCTCGGCGCCAGCGCCTTGAGCGCAACGCGGCGGCCGAGACGTGTGTCCTCGGCAACGTAGACGATGCCCATGCCTCCCCGGCCCAGTTCCCGCTCGATGCGGTAGCTGCCGACCTCGGCGCCGTCGGACAACACCTGTCCGGATGATCGACGGTCGGAAGCCACGGCGCCGGATTCGAGGAAGTCGCCCGCGCGCTCGTGGGCTTCGATGAGCGACAGGACTTCGTCCCGCAGCGCCTCGTCTTCGCCCGCCTGCGCCGCGACGAACGGGGCGCGGTCGCCCGCCGGCCGCTCCAGCGCCGCGTGAAACAGATCGTTCGCCCGCCGCCACTGGTCGCTCATCGTCCGCCGATTTCCCGGTAGAGCCAGGCCCGGGCGACGGCCCAGCCGCGTTTGACGGTTGCCGGCGA